>Ga0065711_1038341_pt1 | contig 18882 bp, 10 predicted proteins | sample Hoacrofraction12_FD_59098 | JGI IMG/M metagenome (GOLD analysis project Ga0065711, IMG submission 59098) | Hoatzin crop microbial communities from Cojedes, Venezuela - Epithelial fraction 12 v2 (version 2) | ecosystem: Host-associated > Birds > Digestive system > Esophagus > Crop | place... | reverse complement strand
CCTGTGCAGCCTGCTGTAGGTGACCCTGCTTCGGCGGGGGGGTTGGACTAGATGACCCACAGAGGTCCCTTCCAACCCCTACTATTCTGTGATTCTGTGATTCTGTGATTGTTGGAGCAGGTCCAGAAGAGGCCATAAAAATGATCCGAGGGCTGAAGCAGCTCTCCTGTGAGGAAAGGCTGAGAGAGGTGGGGTTGTTCAGCCTGGAGAAGAGAAGGCTCCAGGCAGACCTCATTGCAGCCTTCCAGTATGTGAAGGGGGCCTACAAGAAAGCTGGAGAGGGACTTTCTACAAGGGTAAGGAGCATGGAGTGATAGGACAAGGGGCAGTGTCTTTACACTGAAAGAGGGTATATTTGAACTGGATATAAGAAAGTTATTTTTTACAATGAGGGTGGTGAGGCACTGGCACAGGTTGCCCAGAGAAGCTGTGGCTGCCCTCTCCCTGGAAGTGTTCAAGGCGAGGTTGGATCGAGCTCTGAGCAACCTGATCTAACTGAAAATGTTCCTGGTCACTGCAGGTGGTTTGGACTAGGTGACCTTCAAAGGTCACTTCGAACCCAAACTATTCTATCATTCTATGATTTGATGATTTCACTGTTTCTTTTTTTTACAGTGGCTCCTGAAGGAGTTAGGCTCATAACCTCAGGGTTAGGTTCATACCTTCAGGGTTCCCTTATGATTTTATTATGTTATTTATTTGTTTACTTATACCAAGCAATTACTGTGCAATTAATGAATGACAAAACATCAGGAGCTCTAACTCACTCTCAAATTATGCTGGTATAAATCCTTTTGCATTTAATCTCAAGGCAATTTTAGCAAAACCTTGATCTGTTCCAGGATGACAGAATACTGGGCCTTCATCCTTTGGATGGGACTGCATGAAAGCTGTGGTATGGTTGATGATGTTTTCAGTATGCTAGCCAGATTAGGTAACCACCCTGTAACTCCAGTGGCACAAGTTCTTCCATAGAAATACATAGGGCTTTTAGAAAATACTTATTTCAACATGAGGTGCAGAAATGAAGAAATCCCAGGTCTCAGTCACCAAGATATCTGTTATATCAGGTCTGAATACAACAGAGTGAAAACTTCGCCTCTGAAGAACTTGAAGATGTTTTCATCCGTCTGACAAGAACAAAACCAATCAAAAAATGAGTGCCACTTTGATATATATTATATAAAGTAGCATACTTTAGTGATGTATTTCTTAAACACATTTCAACATTTCAGAGAAGGGTAAACTGTTATTCAGAAGAACTAATTACAGGTTACTAAAGTAATTTTCTGGTAGCCTGAAAAGAATTTGTTAATATTTGTTCAAATACATGGGTTTTTGAATTGTAAAATGCATACTTGCCCTGTTTTTTTTCTAATAGCACTCGTTATTCTAAATATGCTGTATATTTACATGCATGGTGGGAAATCATGTAGAACATGTCTTTGCTGTCATGTTGCAAAGAGAATATTTACTTGATTTTGTAAAGTAACTGGAGAAGAGAAGCAGGAAGTGTGTGGAAATTGAAATGAGCCTTTAGAAAAGAAATGACAATCCATTGGGACATCAAAAATATCTCAGGTGCACACCAATTTTTAGCTATGGGTGTAGATCACTGCAGGCTGATGTGAGCTAGCTGGCCTAGGGGTAAGAGTAAAGATTCTGCTGTCGTACTCTTGCAAATATAGGAAGTATGCTAAGTCAAGCAATGAATGCTCTTTTACAGAACTATTTCCTTGGTTTTACTAACCCCTAACAAATTAAAACTTTGATTCTATTGAAATCAGAGAGGAGCTAAGATTTCACCCAGTATCCCCACCAATCTGCAAGTTCAAAGGACCAGGAAGTTTGGGATCCCCTGGGTTTTTGGTCTTTGAATATGGAAATATAAAATAGTGAGCACCAGACTTGCTGCTTGCATCCCAGACAGTCTGTGACCCCAGTAGTCTTCTGGCAACCTCACCCACTCACCCTTACCCCAGCTTCTTTCATGTCTGTTGTATGGAGCAGAGCAGATACTTTTCCTACCAGGAAAAGCTTGCATGGCAGTACTGGCTTGTTCAGGTCCACCTAGTGAAAGAAGCTCCAAAGGACATATCTAGAGGAACAAACCCGTTTGCTGTGGCTGCTCTGCATTCCCCCTTTCTCCCCCTTCCTCTTCAAAAACTACGAAAATATTGAATCCCAGTGCTTTTTATTTTCAAAGAGGTGGAAAGAGTTGTGGGGGGAAAGGGAGCCTTGGCAGTCGGCAAAGCACCGCGCCATGCTCTGACGGGAAGTACTCATCCAGCAAGCAAGGACAATAGCTCATTTGTGCCGGGCCCTACCACATCACTGTCATACAGGAAGGGTATCTGAAGGTCACAAGGAGCAGACTACTGCCCAACTGTATTTTCACAGGGGGAGATGTAAACCTGAGGGATTGAAGGAACATTACACACTGGACCTTGCTGGGAGGCTGGTCATATACAATAACAAATTTGCAGTTAAAGAGCACAGGGGTTTAATGAGCTTCCCTTATTTCAAAGAAAGCCCTTCTCCTCACTCAAATTTGGGTTTTTTCTTTCTGACTCACTGCTAGAATACTACAGCACCTCAGTTATAATCTTAAATGAGCTTCACAACTAGCATAACAAATAATTATTCCATTGGACAATTATGAAACCCAATTAATTGGATTTCAAAGGAGAAAAAATAAACAACACCCGAATACTTGCTGTTCCAGCCTACAGAGTAATCTGAATGCAGGCTCACTGAGTATTTTCTAGGCCTCTAGAACAGAATTGACACCTTTGTGACGTTATTTCCTTCTCCCACTAGACTCTAGTTGCAGGACGTGCCATTTGCAATTACACAATCTTGTGGGCAGAACCACCTTCTCAAACTGTTTTCATCAGAATGACCTGTGGATGTCATGAGGAGAGAAAAAAACATTCTCTATGTTTCACAAGAATTTCAGAAGATATATGGGGAAGATATACAGTCAGCAGTACAGAAATACAGGTGTGAAAGGACTTGCCTGCTTGGGCAAGTTTCATTTCATGCAACCAACAAGAAACTGTGTGCTAGATGTTCCTTCTGGAAAGAGTCACAAGAGAAGTTCCCCATATTTCCTGCATACTAACAAGTCAAAAATGACACTCTCCCAACACAGATGGAAGACAGTAATACAGAACCAAAAGCCTCGAATCACACAGTGATATCATAAGGGGATTGGAACAAGAACAAAACCTTGGAAATCTGCAAGGACACAGAATTAATTAGGTGAACATGTGTAGAAACTGATGTGCAGGCCATACTGCAGAGGAAGGCAATTATCCCTCCCCCCTTACCTCTGAAAAACTGTCCCTCCTCTTTCGACCTTGGGGAATGTTTTGTTCTGACTAAACCTGACAGAGTAAGGCCAAGCAGCAGCAGACCATCCAGGTGCCTGAGAAACTTAGTATCAGCAGCAGCAGTGGCAAACCTGGCAAAGCACCAGTGTACCATCAGGCGCATATGCATACTGTGGCAGTGCCTCTGTCAGGCTTCTGATCCAGCATGCACAGTGTGCAACTACAGCACAAATCAGTCAAATGGTCTAAAGATGACAAACAGTTGCAGCCTCTCTTGACTAATTTATGCAGCTTCCTCCCAGAGTGCAAAACTTGGTGTCTTTCATAGTGGCTACCAAGTACTGCTACAAGGACTGACAACTTCTGCCTTTAACCATCCGCTCAACAAAAAAGAAACCACTTCAGCATAAACTGTACTTTTCAGTCCTGAAAAAGCAAAAGCTGACATTACTTCAGTGACAGGCTGTGGTTAAATGTATGCCTCTACAACATAATTGACACGGTACATGTGCAAAACAGAATAGGTAAACTCCATGACAGGTTTTTGGGAATACAAATGTGAAAACTCATGACAGCCTCCAAGCAAGGAAACAAACACAGGATTTTGTCAGATAGCTCTTGTTCAGTATCTTCCAGGCAGAAGCTCTAGGCAGCAGAGATGTCCTTTATGTATTCAAGGACAGACCATTGACAAGCTTCTGTTGTGCATGCAGAATTAAGTGCCTGGCTACGTCTGGCTGGTGACAGACATTCTATCTTGGTTTTCTTCCCAATATCAGATCAGCTCTCCCAGTGACAAATCAGGCCCAACAGGGATTTTGGAAGTAGGTTTCTTTCTCTTGTAGTTTGGCTGAATAGTCTCAGACAGCAAACATTTTTGCCTTTCTCCTCCTTCCTAACTTATTTCCACATAATCCCAGATATGAGGGGAAGGAAGCTCATCTTTTCATGTGACATTATTCTCCTCCTGAATTTGACTGAAGTCAAGAGGGCTCTCACTAGGCTTTGCCAAGGAGGTACAGAAGGGTGGCCTAGCACTTCTCCAGCCTCGCTTTTCTTGGGACAGCTCAGTAATACACAAAATAGCCTATTTACTTCACCCAGACCCTTACACTGGTTGCAGGGAGAGGTCACCTGATGGTTCAGGTCCCCATAGGGTTCTCTTTACTTGGCAACAGCCATCCAACAGTTCTCCTATTAACTTTAGGGCCCACTGCATCACCTGTATGGCAACACTAATGGAAGAGAGACTCTGCTTCTGAACAGCAACAGGCTGGTAAACAGTGTGATTTCATCATTAAATGAAACTCTGAGAATGCCTACAGTTCTTCAGGCTCTTTCTTATGTGTCTTCCCACTTTTCTTTGTAGAGGAATTAATTTTGTTTAGGAGTGTTTAATTTGTGGTACTTTCACTTGAGAGCTAAACATGATGCTCAATATTTCAAGTGACTATCACTTCCAGCATCTAAATCTATATACAGGCATGTCAAACAATTAGAATGTGTTTTTGGTGTTTCAGACTCCTAGAACTCATTCTGGCTCCCTTTCCATTCATTTTTGTTCTCTCCCCATAGATTTATAATTATAACCAGTACAGGAGAGTTTTGGTTACATTAAAACATTATAAAACATTAAAATATTATAAAACATTAAAACATTATAAAACATTAAAAAAATAGAGAAAATCAGATGGTGGGGAAACACAACCACCTGGCTTAGAACAGTCCTCTAAACCTCTACAGAAAAATATCCAGATCTCCGCTTTTTCATGTTGCAGATTTTGTTGATTCACAGTCATTACTATTCCCTCACTGGAATGAAGCTTCACCTCTAGTTTTGAATTTCTATAAAATCTGACTGGTATTCATGAATTATTAAAAGTAAAGACCAATTTAACGAATAATTTGCGATTATCTCAGCAAAAACATCTATATCAAGGACTGGAGGAGCTGGGAGGGAAGGATGGGTCCAAAAGGAAAAGTTTAGGTTTGACTTTGAAAGTAAGAGCCTTGCTCAAGCTCAACTGGCATGAGAATAATTTCACTATTAGCACTGTTGTCTTAAACTAGACATGAGAAGGTCACAGAAAACGTGAAGGCCTCAGCAATGACACCTCACAGAATACAAAATTTTTGAAGCATTCCTAAGACCCTACAACTACATTATTTTCTTCTTTTTTTTGGACTCTTCATACTGTTATCATTTGTTTGCATATTTCAACCTATAGTACTTGTTTTATAGCTGTCTGAAAAATCTTCCATTTCAGGTGTATTCAAATGAAAAGAATTAATAGTTCTCTGCACACACAACCATATTTTACTTATTTATTGAAGAAATTAAACTGGGAAACAAAAGCAAGAAGAGCAGTAGAGTACAATTAACTCCATGCAGTTTTACATAGGGTAGTACACCACTGAACAAGAACCTCTTCAAAAGCCTTCACTTACACTTACTTCACTTAATTTGAAGAAAATAAAGAGAAAATCTATTTCTACTAAGTTCTCAAGGAATTATTTTTCCATCCATTTTTTGTGTAGGAATTGAGAGAGGTAGAAAATTTCATGCAAGCTTTTCCGGATAAAAAAATGGCAGATGAGGAACTAATAGTACTGGTTCAACATAAGAGACTTCCTGGGAGGTTTTAAGTTACAGAGGAGAAAACTGGTCTTATTTTCTCAGCTTTTGGTGAACCTTGGCAGCATATTTAAAAATTTTTAGGTACAAATTAAAGAAAACTTGACAAGCACAGAAATCAAGTCCTCAGTAAAAGAATGTGAGATTTGGAAGAATGAAATTCTAGTATTTACATTTATTAATTATTAATGTTACTGTATCACACTACAGTCATAATCTCCAACTATTCTCTAAGTATACTCCACAGTTTTTTAAAACTTTGCCTAAAGCAGCTGCCAGTACCAAGGACATGATATGAGACGGGATGGCCCACTGGTCTGAATAATTTCTATGAACCAGTGCCAACTATACAACAAGAAATGCTAACCCCTTTAATTGCAAAGCTTTTAATTTACAACATATTTTGGTATCCTCATGCAACTTTATGGACTTCACTGTGGGAGCAACAAACCGCTGTCAGGGACAAACACCCTCTGAAATTGGCTGTTTAGACCAAGAGTAAAATTGGCCCATGTTATTGAGAAGCTATACTTCACTTTTAGCTGACTGGAGTATTCCTTTGAAATTTACTCTACCATGAAAGTTTTGAGGAGGGGATGAAAACTAATCACAATTGCATTGCAGTGAGATTACTGCATGACTTACTTGGGTGGCAACATGAAGCACACGGCCAGCAAGGGTGAACTTCATCTAGAAAGTTTAGAAGTTGGAAAATCTTCACAGTTATGGAAAACCACTGAAAAGAGCAATAGCATAATGTTATGGCTTATCTACAGCAACACGCTATCAGCAAAAGAATCACTAAATACCCAGTGTTCCACTTTATGATAGTCTCCGTATGCTCAGCTGAATTACACAGGCTTTGAAGGTATGCACTGCTTGAGATAGAAGGAAACAGAGTATTTTATTGCTTTGGGGTTAAACATTCTGTAATCCCTGCAGGTCATGGTTAACATTTAAAGTCTAAACCAAACCCTGCAGAAAACAAAGCAATTCACTCCGGGGCTGACAGTCTGCTAATCCAATAGCAGAATTCCAGAATTACTTGAATGTGCTTAACTTTGAACACGAAGACTTCTTCTGTGCAAGAGCACACTGTGATAGAATCATAGAATCACAGAATCGTAGAATCACAGAAATACAGAATCATAGAATCATTAAGGTTGGAAAAGACCTCTAAGATCATCAAGTCCAACTGTCAACCTAACACGACCATGCTTGTGAAACCATGTCCCGAAGCACAATATCTACACGTTTTTTGAATACCTCCAGGGATGGTGACTCCACCACCTCCCTGGGCAGCCTGTTTCAATGTTTGACCACTCTTTTAGTACAGAAATTTTTCCTAATATCCAATCTGAACCTTCCCTGATGCAACTTGAGGCCATTTCTTCTTGTCCTATTGCTAGTTACTTGGGAGAAGAGACCAACACCCACCTCACTACAACCTCCTTTCAGGTAGTTGTAGAGAGCCATAAGGTCTCCCCTCAGCCTCCTCTTCTCCAGACTAAACAGCCCCAGCTCCCTCAGTCACTCCTCTAAGACTTGTTCTCTAGACCCTTCACCAGCCTCATTGCTCTTCTGTCTGAGCAAAAGGATGGACTCAGAATTTTGTTGATAGATTGTTATCCCTTTAGATGACATATTATTGTCACAGGAAAGGGAGTTTGATGCAAGAACAACTGCAAGCTAGCTGGAAGTAGCGTGGTTCAGAAATACAGTACTGGTGAAGCACGACAACAGCATTTTTGAAACAAAATATTATTGCTTGGGGATATCCGTATTCCTCACAAAAAAAAAAAAGGGGGGAGAGAGAAGGTTTCCTCATACAGCAGTGATGACTTCCATTTTATCAAAGCCTGATTTTCTATGAAGACACATTTTGAAAGAAAAGTTTCAATCACCATAATCACTGATAACTAAGCACACATGTAAGTACTTCTCTGATCCAGAGACTAAATGAGACTTTCATTCAATTCTTTTCTTGTGTAGCATTACACATCAATACTAATGGTATACATTAGTCTAATAAGAATCAAAGGATAATCTGGTTTTTAAACGATCTTCTATCCAAAAAGAAAATCCCATCACACACTGTTTATCTTACTTAACTTTCAAACCCATCTATGAGGACTGTCTGGTTTAATCATCATTGGAATTAATTCAAAATGGAAAACAACTTCACAATAACTCAAGTAGATTCTTTTCTCTTACTCAGGTTAATTGTTAATTTTTAGAAAGCACCCAAAAAGTGTTCAAAACACAGCCCAAAGTACAGCAGTGTACATTTTTAGAGGGAAGACACTGAACTGCTGCTGGTATCCCAAGACAAACAGGAGCCAGACACCATGCAAACCTCTGTGAATCTGGGCATTCAGGTTTTACAGCTCGCTCAGGGTCAACCTCTTGAGAGAGAAAGAGGTCTAAAATCTGAGCATCTCATCTGCCTGTCCCAACATTTTCTTACGAGGAAAAAAATAAACCATGAAACCAAGGAAAATGTTAACTTGGGGGCCTGCAACTTTAATAAGTAGTGCCCCATCCCTCAACTAGACTTATGAAAACAAGTAATACTGAGCCATATTTTGCTGTCTCTTCCTAGAATAAAGCACCGTTTTGCGTATCACAAAATTTGCACTCTAACTACTTTGTGATGAATCTGACTTAAATTACGGCTTCTCAACTGTATTTTGTTACCTGTGGCACTGAATTTGGGCATCTGTGAGTAAGACATCTTTATTTCTGAGCAGGTGATTGGGGACAGAATGACTTTTCGGTTCCTGGGAGGCTGAACTAGTGCAGGACGTGTTTCTGTATAGGTCATCAGCAACTGAATTCTCAGAGAGGAGGAAGAATAGTGATGAAGTGGTCAGCCCTTCTTGGGATGTTGTTGCTACCTCTGCAGTTCAAAGGCTCCAGATTCCCCCAGCCTTTGTGGAGTCTAACCCTTAACTTCAAAAAAAAAAAAAAAGCAAGGGAGGAAGATATCAACAAGACACCACATTGTGGAGGAGCCAGGATGCAACTCCTTACACCTACAGTGAAAATTCCCACCCTCACCATGATATGGGTGAACTGAGCAGGCAACTCTTAACAGCCTTTCTTCCTTTTCCATGCCTACCAGTTTTTCTAAAACATCTCACCTGAAACACACAGCAGTGCCAAGTTCACGGACAAGCAGCACTGCAAGTTCTTTCACAGGGTCACCAAGAGAGATGCAGGCAAACAGCAAGGCATTGAGATCTAGTTTCCAGTATTCCTGGAAAAAATACACTGGCTGCATTGTGTGTTCCCTGGTCGAGGCCGGCCAGCCTTGCCCAGATTTCTCTGCTTTCCAAGAAACGGCATTTAGATACTCAGTTTTATATACACCTTCTTCTCTGACTGACTCTACTATACACATCGGCATTCAGAAGCTGAAATGTCTCTCCCGACTGTCACCAAGGCAAGTGGACAGGACTTTATACTGTTCTTTCACATACTAAACCTACTTTGCTCTTTTGCAGATTTCTCATTTACTCTTAAGGTTGTAAGTTCAGACGGAGTCACCAAACACATACACAATGCGTATGAGATCAGATTAATGTCACGATGACATCCTTCAAAAGGATGTCAATGTAAGGCTTAATAGTAAACCAGCTTAAAATATAAATGGGAAGTTAAAAGTGAGAGCATCTAATTTCTGCTGTCACTTCTATAGTGTTTAGTTTCCCCACCTGTGTCTGTCAGCACTGCCACAGTATTTTTCAGTTTCAGAGACCATTTTCCCTCTTTTGGGTAGATCAGTCTTTTGGGACCCTTAGGTATGCACGAAGAGAGAGCTGAAGGAGACTGGGGACAGTTAGTTCAGGTGGGTTAGAAAGCAGATGGTGCTAGGGGTAAAAAGAACCAGCACAGACCATTACCAAATTTGTGCGCAAACCAGCACTGAATTAAACTTTTTCCAGTCAAGTTCACACCCAGCTGCCTACTTGGAATAGGCATTAGGTACTGAAAAAAAAAAAAGTTTTATAAAAGATACAAGGCAAGAGGAAGACCCTTCCAAAAACTAGACAGTTATCAACATGCACACATGGATGGGGCCTGCAGTCTGACAGCTTGTCCCGACCTAAGTGGCCACTATTGCATGTCTGTATTTGCACACATGTGGTTTGTGGCCGCTCTGCAGGGACATCCAGCAGACCACCCTTTGTAAAGCAGATGTCAGCATTTACTTGCGTCATTTGCTGAAGCTCTTGGAGGAAGTTTCCCGTGCAACTGTTCCAGTGTGTGCATCTGTGTGTCTTGGATGGGGTGCAAGTCATCTATTTTGCCCTGAGCATGTTTGCATGTCTCTGCGTACCAGCACTGCAAAGTGCTACACGGAGCTGTCTCGTGCAATCTGAAGCCTAGCTCATGCAGCGATCTCCCTGTGGGTGGTCTAGGACATATGTAGGGAGCCTGCTGAATATTTTGTGGCTCCACCCACACAGCACTTGTTGCTGTATTCAGTCTTAGGCTGGAAGGCAGATCAGGTTGTCCAATGCCAAAGTAAAGGGGCTTAAAATCGGGAATAAATCTATTTCGGCTCTGAAAAGAGTTTAGAGAACATTTCATATGCAACAAGAAATAGAGGCTAAGGGAAAGAAAAAATCATCTATTGCAGGAATCTGGAACTTCTTAGCACAAAAGGAGAATAACTGAGTTACTTCCAGAAAAACAAATGGCTTCTCATTATGCGATTTTGGGAATGTCTATAAAACCACAGTTTTTCTGAGGAGTGGCTCACCTCTTGCCTTTCAGAAATCTGGTTTTCCTCAGAAGGCCTCTGACACCAAGCCCCAGTGTTTAAAGGGAGGGTTTATGTGGCACAGAAAGCTTTATGGAATTCCCATATATTAAAATTCTCACTTGCCTATGTAGCTAGGAGCTAGAGTTTGCAATTATTTTTTTATGCCTTCCAAGCCGATAACATTTTCTCAAATTCACAAGACACCCATCCGTCTGCCACATGATCGCTAATAAGTTTAACAGATTGTTTACATTACAGGAACAAGTCACATCTGAAATATTGAAGCCACTTTCCTCTGACAGGTTAATTAGAGAGGGAATTTCTATACCCAGCTACTAAAATGTTTTTTTCAAAATATTGGAATCTTATTTCCTCTCGCCAAAAGTAGATCATCTAAAGCCCATAAATGGGGGTTTTAAGTACAAATTTACTTATTTTTCATTAAGAGGTTGAAGGTCTTCCAATATCGTGCTTTGTTTGATGGCAAAAAGCCAGGGGTGGTTGAATGGAAATGGTCTGTTCCCTGACACAAGAAGGTAAGGGAGTAATGAGAACAGAGAAAAGCAACACAGACAACAGTTCACTCTTCAGCTCAGTCCCAGACTGATGTGCCTTCCAAGCATCTCCTGTAACCTCAGGGAAGGTTACAAAAGGGAAGCCTTGCCTGAAATTATTTTATGTGCTAAACAGCAGTGGTCACTGTACTCACACAAAGATGAACAGATGAAGGGAATCAGAAAGGGAGAAAAAATCTCAGAAGGGAGAACTTCAGTTTCTCACTGAGCAAAACTGTAGTGGTAAAAGACTTGAAGTTTGATGGATATACAGTTGTTTGTACATTGCTTGTTAGGCTTCACATGAAAAGTATTTGATATTTCTATCAGATGTCTAAAAGCCACTAATGGCTGCAAATTAAGCAAAGTGAGAAGTTAATTATTAAAAGGGACTTTTAATAAACCACAAAAGCTGAAAGATGGAAGAGGCCATTTCAGCAAGCCCAGTGCTCATCCTGACAGTACATTTCCAGAGCTGTGCCCCATCCAGATTTAAATGACCAGACAATGAGATTGTCTCTGTTCTGTAAGTCACGCCAGAATACACAGATGTAACACCAACAGACGCACAGATGCTGTGGCAGCACAACGCCAAGCATGCAGAGAAGTTGGAAGAAAACTATCATCAGATGAGTGTGAGCAATGGAGAGAGGTTGGGACCCTTCTCAGGACTTGGGTGAACTGTAGGAAGAGAGCCACTATTCTGGCCTCTGCACAGAGGCTAGATTTGGAAAGAAACATTCTCACCCAGTTTTTACCCCATTAATACAGAGAGCAATGAGAGTGATAGAAATCAAGAGAACTCACAAGCAGCAGAGTATTTCACTTCCTGAATTTTCATCCCACCAGGATTTTTTTATTATCTGTACAGTGCACAGTTTTGCCAACCAGCAAGTACTCTAGGACATAAATCCCAAGCTGAAAAAAGAACTGAAGGTGGAGCTTGCTTGGAGGTCACCTTGTGTGGTGTAACAGTGCTGGGTCGGTCAAGATGCAGCTGATGCTTTCGTATCTGTGACTTAACAACCCATTTGTCAGAAGTTTCAGGGAATGTTTTTGTCCAGACTTTGTCCAGGCAGTTCGGACACAGCAGAACTTCTCTCAGTTTGTCTTTCAGTCTTGTCTAAGAAAAGGACAATGCCAACATTGGTTTTGTCAGTAGAAGCAAGTTCTGCAACTTCAACCAGACCACTATCTAGATGTCTCACACAGGCCAGAAAACATTCAACAGCTTCAAGACATTCCTACTGTTGATGCATTTACCTGTGTGTATGGCAGTTGTTTCTGGGAGTGTATACTGCAAATCCTCACTTGCAAACTGTAAGCTGCGTTACTATTCCTTCCCAGGAATAACATGGCTGTCATCTTACCAGTAAAAGGAAATGGTGGGAAGGCACTAGAGAAGTCAGAATTTAGGTGATTTTAGCTACATCTAGATGAGAAAGTTGCCATCAGAGACAGCTTGGCTTTACCCTAAACCCCCAAGAAGCTGGCTAACTCATTCTGAAGGTAGCAACTAAAGAAAAGGCAGCTTTCCATATGGTTGGAAGCAGTCTCAAGGAGAATATCCAGAACCTGCACTACCTTCAAAATGCAGATGAGAGCTCATGAGTCCCTGCTCACGGCAGGGGGGTTGGAACCAGATGATCTTTAAGGTCCCTTCCAACCCTTACCATTCAATGATTTTATGATTCTAAGAGGACTGCTTCCTGCCTTTGCAGTTCCTCCCAAGGCACCCACTGGGTGGTGTATGCTCTAGATTAACCCAGTCTACAGGGTTTATCCCAGCAGCTGAAGATCCCTTCATTCTACACATAACAACATCTCCTTTTCTGGTCTTTCTAGTGCACTCTCCCCACTTTTTGACTCTTTTCCTCTGCAGTGGAGTTGATTGCTGCTTGACTTGTACCATAGCATCAGCTAAAGCTATAAGGTTTCTTCATCCAGGAGCTCTGGAGAAGGCTGTTTGGAAGGGGTTCTTGCCCTCATTTCATGACAGCTTTTTATCCATATTAATACTTTGACCTTCAGGGAGCTGGAGGGAAAGGGAAGAAAGGGGAGTGTTCTTGTCAACTCAATTAGAGGTGCTCATTGTAACCCGGACCCAGCACAGTGCTGCTCTGCATTACTGCCACACAGATTTCACTTCAAATTAAAGAGAGAATCAGAGCTTCTCATGTCATTTCCAAATGAAAACCAGGTGTTTCAAACCCAGAAGTGCCATGCAAACACTGTATCATATTTTGTCTGAAAAGGTTAAAAAGCTACAAAACTCTCAAAAAAAATTGACTTGCTTACCAGTTTGTGAAACAAAGAACATAGAGAAATAAGGACCTTGTTTTTTATTCTTTGTAAATCAGCATCTGAGAGGACTCTCTGTCTAAGAAACTGACCTAATCTTTTCCCAGAGTCCTCAGTATCATCCTTCTCTGGGAAGTTTGTCTTAAAGCTGATTTCAGGCAATAAATGTTACAAAGCTCTGCAGAACTAACAGTTTTTTCAAGATGTTGCCCTGTACGCACATTAGATATACTGGACACCTATGCAACTGAAAGTAGTGTAAGCAAAATGCCTGCACACAATACGAAGGACACCAGCACAGAGCAAAGAAAGTCTGGGATCTTGTGCCTGTTCCCAGAGATGAGGCAAAAGGACTTGCAACACTGTGGCTTTGCTCTCTGAATAATACGGAAAATGGTATCAGGCCTCTTTAGCCATGTCCAGGGAAATAGTTAAATAGCCACAGCCCTTGGATGAAACAGAGAATGTGGGTATAGAACACAGAAACTGAGTTCTGATAGAGAAATTGGGTCCTTTAGAGCACACAGTGTCTCCCAAATACTGCAGCATGAAAACACAACAAAATTGCTGTTTTCTCACTATTAGAGTGGTATTTCTAGACACAAATATCCTCCTGAATGGCAATAAACTCTGATTAATCAAGTGCACATCATTAAAGCAGTCAGATTAAATAACAACGCAAAACGGAGTTTAAGGTCTTTAATAAACATTTGTTTGCGATCTAATTACTTGGAGGATCAGAGTTCCATGACATTGCATACAGTACTGATGTTTCAGTGCCCCAGATGACATACTTTATCCGATATGCTAGAAAGCATAATCTTGGATCCTTGTAATTCATACAGGAAACTTAACAGCAACAGAATACTCACCTAATGCTGTACGTATGTAAGTCTATGAACATGAAATCGAACAACATGAACAATCGCTGAATAAAAGTTTTACCTGAGTACTGTCATTCCTACGCATTACTGGCTACACTTTTCTCTGAATGTTAGTACTTTCAGGGTGGCAGTGTTCTTCTGTTTTTGCAGTTTGAAGTCAGCATTAAGTAAGTCAGAGTGTGTTACTCTCCTCTGCTTTCTGGATTATAATTTCCTTCAGAGCAGTCCTGTAGAGAATTAAACAATTTCAAAGGAAGTGGAAATTAAACTGATTAGCAAAAGAACATGATCTTCAGAAGTGAATGTTATCCTCACTTCTCATCAATCTTGATTTATTCCCATTGTTCTTTTCCATTCCACAGTTATGCAAGTACCAAAGACTAGTATCCACATCCCAATCAGCTTTATTTAAAGGTGCACAAGCAATCAGCTAAATCGCTAAGGGATATTCACTATCACATCATTAATCAAATAATTATTTCAAATTAAGACAAAAGGAGCCCCTTGAAAGGGAGAAAATCATGGTATTCAGAACAAAGCAGAAGGGGTGCCTCAGTGTGCAGTGAAAACTGCTAATCCGTACGCTCCTATGCAATGCCACCATAAATGCATTTCTCTTTAAATCTTTAAAATAACTCCAATTCACTCAGGAAGTTGCAACATGACTTTCTAGAAATATTTTATTGTACAGATACCTGGAAGTTAAGGCAAGAAGCCTATTTTCTGAGTAAGCAGGACATATTTTCAGAAAGAAATATCAATATTCCTCCCAAATTAAAGTCTTATTTTAATACCAAGGAACAAAGACATTATACAAATGTTGCCCCATTTTAGCAAAAATCTTTGCCTTTTCCGACACTAAATCTGCTATTTTTTAGGTCAAATCAATATTTTCCACACCGAATAAATGCAAGCACTCTGTATAATGAATGCTGCTTGCTACCTCAACACTACGAAGGGTATCAAAAGCTTTTACATTGATTAAGTACTCTTAAAGGAGAAAAAAAAAATACATATGCCTCTTCCCCTTACCAAAGATTGCTGCTGAATGCTATTCAGCATCATGAAAGGGACCTAGCTGTACAGAGTCATTAATATAACCATTAAGAACTGCTCTAGAGTTTTCTAGCATTAATTTCCTTCTGTAATGACACAGCTGCCTTCTCAGTTACATGGTGAAAAGATAGAAAAGGACAGAAAAGCATGGAAATGTTAGGATTGATCCCTCTCTCAAATAAAGAAGTAAAGACACTCCACATTTGTCCCTACACTATTCCCCTTCCTTTCTCCCCCTTGAAATCTCTCTCAGAGACTTGTCCCTGTCAAACAAGCTCAGATCCAATCCTTTATAAAAATTCTGCTATGCTTTAAAAACAGCTAATTCATAAGCAAACATGTTGGACAATTCTCTGTATCCATCTATGAAACTTGCCTAGCCACAGCCACGAAGAGAAGCACAAAGAAGAACACAATTTCTGCAAAACCTAAAGTCATAACAAGTAAATTATTTTTATAACATGATCTCAGGCTGGTTTCTGGATGAGTTAGCAGAAAACAGATTATGAGGTAAAGTGAAAGCCTTTTAAATCTGCCTCAGTGCTGGCAACAGGTTGAATAAATTAAGTACTTTGAGTAAAGGCATGCCCCAATCTAGATCCTAAGTGCATTATCACTTAAGCCACGGGGCACTTCATGAGCCACACTGGAGTTTTACTTCAGTGTCTGGGAGCATTGCTTAAACCATCTTGGCTGTTTGCTGTGGTGGGTGGTTCAGATACATTTCTAGGAGAGGCTAGACATGCCTGCTTCTTGTAACAGTTGCGGCTCATTTGGAAAATTCTGCTCGTTTCTGTGCATCTCTGTGAGGGTCTGGCCTACAACACCTAATGGTGTCAAGAGGAAAACTTCTCTGACTTTAACAGTAAGGATTAAATCATACCAGCTGCCTGGGTTTTCCTTTTGCAACCACAGTACTGCCTTAGGTCTATTTCCATCACTGACAAAAGTTATTTTTCTTTGTACACCAAGGGTAAAGCATCAATCTATAACCATGTTACTGACTGTATGTACCAATAAACAATTATGCTTCATGCCAAGGATAAATGCCTAGTTTTCACAAGCACTCTCATGACTTGAAATTCTGCAGCAAACCCAAAAAGCAGGTTTTTGTTTGGTTTTTAATGGAGCCAGCTCTACCAGAAAAAAGCCAAAGCTGTCACCTATTTGGATAATCTTAAATTTCCAGGATAACATTATATGTTATGTAATAAGATAAAATATACTTGGCCCAAACCTGTACACATGCAGCCAGATAATCATCTTGGGTAAGTCGTGGCAGCAGTACTGAGTTCAAACGAGTGTTTTATTTTCATCATCTGCTGAACTGGTCCAAATAATGGTAGTTTTAAACATAGGCACGGTAAGGTTCAGGTTAAGACTGCCGGAAAACTCAAAGAGGCCATGGTTGTACTATCTGATTTGCTGATATCACAGACCCGAGCTAAGGGATGATTTCTGCTTTCTGGCATCTGTTGCAACCCATAAAGCCTAAAAAAGTGGTAAGCTGTACCCTCCAGACATCTGCCCTGCTTCCTGTTTACGTCCTGACTTTTCTCATCCTTCTGTCTTCTCCCTGAGGCAAAAAATAGTCCTGTTTCTCATCTTTGGCTAGCAAAGCTTTGTTCCCAAGGCTGAAAAGTCATCAGCTGGTTCTGATTAAGAATTACTCCATCAGGTGAGAGGACAGGTTTTCTCACTTGTATAATGTGGCAGAATAGCCTTGCTGAGAAGAAAATTTTGGGCACACTAAGCCAATGAGAGTTTTACCAGTTTTATTAGGATCAAGATTCAGCAATATGTGTCTGTTCTCCACGTCTAACCCTTAACTTAAAATGAATTTTTTGTAAGTGGCAAAATTGATGTTTCCTTCCACAGAAGGGAAAAAGTTCATACTATTTAAAATTGCATAAGATCTCATAGTTTGGACAACAAGGATAGCAGTGTTTTCTGGTATTTTCAAGCATTTGTGCTCAAACATGATCTTCAAGTGGTAGGGAAAAGTTCAATACAAAAATTACTGCATTCCATTAGCCAGAGCGAGCAGATTTGGAAAACTCACTTATTGACTGGGTTACACTTCCAGAACAGCCAAAACAATGTTAAACTAGCAGCCACTGAGAACTCCAAAATAATTGGTTTGGAGCTTTTCAAGGCTCATTTTCAAAAAAGTATTAAAATATTAACACTAGGGAGAATATTCAGAATTCTAACGGGAAATATGTAAAAATTAATTAAAATGCAAAGAACTTTGGAAATGCCAACTTCTGGAAATAGGGTAATTGCTAACTACAATGGTCTGGAAGAACTTTCTGCATAAGAGGTAATTCCATTAAAAAAAATTGTCTCTAAAATTCCTTTTCATATTGATCAATTTTGAGAATTGTTTGCTGCAGTGCATTAACCACAGTACAACTGTTCTTATTCTACAGTGAATCAGCATGAAATTTGCCATCAGGCTCAAGGGATAAGAAATGCTGAAGTTCACAGCCATACCAAAAAGCAAGTGATAGATATTTAAAAAGCAATTACACTATTTTTAGTGAATAGAATAGAATAGAATAGAATAGAATAGAATAGAATAGTTCCACCCGGAAGGGACATACAACAATCATCTAATCCAACTGCCTGACCCGTCAGGACTGACCAAAAGCTAAAGTCTGTTATTAAGAGCATTGCCCAGGTGCCTCTTGAACACTGACAGGCAGGAGGAATTGATGACCCCTCTAGGAAGCCTGTTCCCGTGTTTGACCACCATCTCGGCAAAGAAATGAATGCTTCCTAATGTCCAGTCTAAATCTCCCCCGATGCACCTTTGAACCATTCCCACACATTATGTCACAGGGCCCCAGTGCGAAGAGCTCAGCACCTCCCTCTCCACTTCCCCTCCTCAGGAAGCTGTAGAAAGCCATCAGGTCCCCCCTCAGCCTCTTCTTCTACAAACTAGACAAACCCAGAGTCCTTAGCAGCTCCTCACAGGACATGCAATATTAATTTGTATTTAGTGAAAGTTAGCTTAAAATTAATTCCTTTTCCCGGAAAATCATATACATGTTTTATAGACTAAAGTTCATTCTAAATTCAGATTAGTCACTTGCTACAAATTCCTCACTGCTGTCCCCAAATGACAGAATAAGCAATCTCAGTTAAATAGAGTTGCTACTGAAGTCTTTTATGAAGATGAAATTTCTCATAGAATCATAGAATCATAGAATTGTAAGGGTTGGAAAGGATGTTAAAGATCATCTGGTTCCACCCCCCCTGCCATGAGCAGGGACATCTTCCACTAGACCAGGTTGCTCAGAGCTCCATCCAGCCTGTCCTTGAACACTTCCAGGGAGGGGGC
>Ga0065711_1038340_pt1 | contig 18882 bp, 10 predicted proteins | sample Hoacrofraction12_FD_59098 | JGI IMG/M metagenome (GOLD analysis project Ga0065711, IMG submission 59098) | Hoatzin crop microbial communities from Cojedes, Venezuela - Epithelial fraction 12 v2 (version 2) | ecosystem: Host-associated > Birds > Digestive system > Esophagus > Crop | place... | reverse complement strand
CGCAGCCTTCTCTTCTTCAGGCTGAACAAGCCCAGCTCCCTCAGCCTCTCCTCGTAGGAGAGATGCTCCAGTCCCCTCACCATGCTTGTAGCCCTCCGCTGGACTCTCTCCAGTAGCTCCTCATCTTCCTTGAACTGGGGAGCCCAGAACTGGACACAGTACTCCAGATGGGGCCTCACTAGGGTAGAGTAGAGGAGAAGGAGAACCTCCCTCGACCTGCTGGCCACACTCTTTAATGCACCCCAGGATACCACTGCCCTTCTTGGCAACAAGGGCACACTGCTGGCTCATGGTTAACCTGTCATCCACCAGGACACCCAGGTCCCTTTCCACAGAGCTGCTCTCCAGCAGGTCCGCCCCACGCCTGTACTGATGCATGGGGTTGTTCCTCCCCAGGTGCAGGATCCCGCACTTGCCCTTGTTGAATTTCATCAGGTTCCTCTGCGCCCAGCCCTCCAGCCTATCCAGGTCTTGCTGAATGGCAGCACAGCCTTCAGGTGTATTCACCACTCCTCCCAGTTTTGTGTTATCAGGAAACTTGCTGAGGGTACATTCTATCTGTTCATCCAGGTCATTGATGAAGTTGAACAAGACTGGGCCTAGTACTGACCCCTGAGGGACACCACTAGTTATAGGCCTCCAACTAGACTCAGCGCCGCTGATGACAACCCCTTTTGAATAGTTTAAGTTGACAAAACCAGCATTTTTCCTTAAATAAAGTATTAAACACAAACAAACAATCAAAAAGTTGCTTAGCTTAACATCTAACAGCACTATGCTTATGAGATTGCTCCAAACATTTTCTTTTCAGCAACACAGAGGAACTCTGCGTGTACTCATCTCATACTACGACATTATTTATATGTGTTTCAGTTCTGCTGATGACAACAGGATGCAAATGCACATACACAGCGCGTCTCAATGTGTGCACAGAGTCTTTGAGTGGGTTTCAGAAACTCAGTGGCAACGGCCAACATTTATGCATGCAGCAGCCACAGCACAGGAGAAAAGACTGTAGTTGCACTGCTCATATGCTTTGATTCCAGCTTAGAAAACCCACACCTTGGCTGTACTGGCTCCAACAAAAAACAGAATTTCACCTGGAGAATACAAGGGATATGCTGTGCACACACTTAAAAATTAAAATGATTATTCAATGTTTATTTGTTAATGGATGGACAAGTCATTATGACAGATATTCTTTTCTGTTAGTCAGATCATTTGTAGATGTCCTAAAAGTTATATGCTCTAAAACCCTCTTAGCAATCTTTTAATCTTACATTTCTTCCTCCTCTTTCTACCCCATTAGGTACAAGAATATTGTATTTATATGAGAAATAGTGTACAAGTTCTACGAATGAATTGCCTTTTTGTAAATTAATTTAATGTTTCTAACTCGCTACAATTATTCAACTATCCCAGTAACTAATGCCTACTAAGTAGTGTGTTTTGCACTACGAAGAAGAACAATCTTTCTTTCTAAGATATAAAACAGCAGTAGCACCACAATTTCCATGCTGTTTTACACCAAGACTTATGTCTGTATTTTAAGGCAATATGACACAACATACTGAAAACTGATTTTCAGTTGAATATATTAGCCATTTTCTGATACTAGGCCTTCACTAGACAATTTTCTGAGCTCCAGCCTCTTCAAGAGAATCTTTTTTAATTATCAACTTTGCATATAATTGGTGGTGCATTTCCAGTGACTGAACTGTTTTTCTTAGAGAGGATGTGACCTAAATTGGTATTTTTCTTTTCAGGAGTTATAGTAAATTCACACTTTCATGACTTAAAATAAAAAAAGGATTTCCTTTCAAGTGAATAATGATGGGATTTTTTTTTTCTCAAAAGAAAAATTTTTAAATTAAACGAAGTCATCATTTTTTGCTCTTAAGTGTCAAGCAACTTGTCTTGTCCATTGCAATAACCATATTGGGATACTTATTTTCCTGGTTTTTTTTTTTAATCCTTTCTCAGTTCTTTTCAAATACTGTAGTTCAGAGAACTAGAAAGTTGTATTTTTAAAAGCATGATTCCAATCTGCCTCAGGATTTTCCTCATCATCTGCTTCCTCGCACAATTGAAACCCATTCACTATATATATACGGATTTTACAAAATCTGTGAAGTTACCTGGAAGAACCAGAAAGACATATCATAACCTTGGCTTCAGCGCCATTTCAATAGTTTTACACTATTTTGCTTCCAGATTTAATATAAAGTATACCTCCTAGAACTTCTTAGTGGCTCCAAGGACATAACAAATAAGGCATATTATCAAACTTGATTATTGGCTTTCCTAAAAATGCAAATCCAATGCTGTTTATTGATATGGACCCAGACCTAATGAAGTATTCAGGTTTCTAGGGAAGATTCAGGGAAACTGTATCTCATGGTTCCCACCAAAAACCTGTGCCAATTCAAAATGTTGCCACCTAACACTATTTTTCATACTCTTTTTCCTAGGTATAGCTGTTGCCACAGCTCTGCTAGGGGAACATATAATTAGGAAATAAAAAAGGATACTGTTTTGGGCACATCTGATGCATATTAGAAAATACTTCTATATAGCCCTTGATGTGAGCAAAGCTATAGAACTGGAAATCTCCAAAGGGTGATCAATGAGGAGCAGTTATGATAGGTAAAAATTTCACTGCTTGATTCTGAAGATAGCATCTGTCCACACTATTCTGAGTGCTTCAGCCCATGATTTCCATGGAGAAACTGTGACTCTCCAAGTATTTGCTGGATTCAGCTTCTAATTAACCTCCTAGCACTGTTGGCTGAGCACAGTCATAACCTGTGGGTTGTTCTGAATCGAGTAGCACAGCCTGGACTTCATTTATGTCAGGATTTGGCCTGGCTCATTGTATTTGAAGTACTGAAGGAAGAGGATAAATGGGTACATTGTCAAATGCAAATTGACTCAGCCCTCAGCTGCCCTCATTCTTTTAAAATCCTTTGACTAGAAACTCATTTAGTCATGGCATTGAAGCCCTTGGCCTGCTTATGCTTTCCTTACTCTCTAAACAGTCCCACTGACACCTATTGAGTACTGTGTAGCATGAAATCTCTCATTACCATTTGTCCTCACCACTGATCCAGGCACTGGAACGCATGCATAACAGAATGTGATTCCCTTTAATGCAATAGTGAAAAATGAGACAAATCCACCTAAAAAGTCTATTCTTCATATTCAGATACATGCACTTTATTTTATAAAGAAAACTTCCAATGACACACTATAAAAGATACAATAATTCAATTTCCCAGGTTGTTTTCTGCTTCTTATTTAAAATAATGTCTTCCAGAGACCTCACCTTCTCTGTTTCCTTACAGCATCAATATGTTTTGGGAAGGTAACAAATAAATACTAAAAGAGTCTGAATAGAAAAATTACTACAGAGCATATCTCACTGTGCAGGGTGTGTGCCTGAACCCAGCTGGCTGAAGGTGCAACGTCTGTTAGGGAGATTTTGATAAGAGAAGGAGGAAGATGCACAACCTGACTGTGTTATCCTGATCTGTAAACTAACTGCTGAACCTGCAGAGGGGCTTGAGGGAGAAGAGGAATAAACTAACAAAACCTGGATATTTGTAGTTTAAAACAGCTAGATATCCCAAGCCGTAGTAAGTACAGCTGTGGAAGGCAGGGGTGTGATGCTTTTTGTGCAGGGTGATTGTGTACTAACAGGGAGCGAGATCTCAAGGGAAGGCCATGCTCCAGTGCATCCTATCATCTGATCTATAGTGTTCCAGCACTCACTGATCACTATATTGCCTAAATATGGTAACATAACTGATAAATCGAATAGATGTCCTAAGGGTCTATGTTTCTGAATGATGGGAATCATGACCCTTAGGGAGAAGATGACTGTAAAGTCTTGAGATTTGAGAGAAAAGTTGGTTTTTCTTCACTTGCTCCCCACCAGCCTTGTCTAACACTTACAGCGTTAACTGTTCTGAGCTGATCTGTTTCATTCTGCACATACAGTGTAACAAGTATATGGGGTTCCTTGCCTAACTTTCCTTTAAGCAGTTTGGAATATTTTAAGCATGTGTCTACTTATCCTGTTTTACAGAAATGGGGAGCTCTAGGAGTTTGTGCAACACAGGATTTTGTAATCTGGGGTGAACAGCTAAATTCAAATTCTCCTTTCATTTATTCCTATGTAACTAGTGAGTAAATTCCTTGAAGTGAATAAGATAATCCTGGTGTAAATAGGAAAACTAGCATGCTTCTTTAGTTCTTGTAAATATTCCTTTTAGAAGATACTTTTACAGTGTAGAGCTGATTGAACTTTGAATGCTAAAATATTTTCGTTAGGGAACAAATAGTCTTGCAAAAGGCTTTTTAACTTTTTCTCTGTAATGTTCAAAATTACTCTGTGGGAACTAGCTCTTTAAAAACCCCGAAAACAAAACAAAGGAAACTGAAGTCTCTTTCTCCTCCAGAACCTTAGGGGTTCAAATTAAGTCAATCAAAATCAAGACCTTTTGTGGGCTGAGAGTAAATGCTGTTTTCCTCTGCAATCTTTGAACTCAAATAGGTCTTTTTCTTTCTAATCTCTTGCTTTACATGCTGTGAAGAATGAAATGCATTTAATTCTTTGACTCAGCTTCTCTTTATGACTACGTGAAAGAGCTGGTGAAAACTGCAGGTGAAGTTTAGTAGGAAAGAATAAAGCAAAACGTGGTCTCATGCACATTCTCCTTTTCCTAGGGCTTTTGCAAGTGTACACACAGCATGGGAGATTACCTAGTGATAAAATTCAAGGGTTAGAAAGAAATTAAGTTCTGGAATGATGAGAAGGGAAGATAACCAAATTTTATTTGCTTAGGGTGGAAGAGGTTCTTTGCATGACTCTCTTCAGTGTCCATTAGAATAGAACAGAAGAGAACAGAACAGAATCGAATAGTTGAGTTGGAAGGGACCTACAATGATCATGTAGTCCAAATGCCTGAACAGCAGCATAGGCTTTACTCCAGAGTAGTTGCATCATTTCTCTCTGACTTGTGGAAAGATGCAACTCTTTTTTACGCTGTTTGGCAAAGTAGATTGCTGTGTGCATGCAATGACTATTTGGATGCTTCTCAGGGAACTTCTCTGCTGGACCATTTCTTATGTGTCTACCTGTGGCTGATAAAAATGTTTCAGAGCTTTGGAAGAAATACAAAGACTTTCAGCCACTGCTGGTCTTTGGAACAAGATGGATTGGTTATACCTGTATCAGTAAAAGAAATGTGCTCAGGACCACAGTTTGGAACAAAGCAGTTCATACATTCCTGATGAAATATTTTTGTCTTCAAAACAGGGTGTGCGCATGAAGACAGTCTACTGGGAACAGCACTTGCTGCATGCTCAGCTACTGAACTTGGAAATGCATGAAAGCAGTTTCAAGGACCATTCAAATAATTTTAAAGTATGTATTATTGCTAGCATCCAGGAAATTTTCTAGACACTGTTAAATTCAGTAGTAGAGGTGTAACTACATAAGACCTGAGGATTGTCTGGCTATGACAACTACTCATTTGCAATCTGTATTTTGTTCTTTTATCCTCAACATTTCTATGTAAACATCAATCTGCTTTCTTTTCTTCCACTAATGCTCGATGCCTTGTCTCCTCTACCCCCTAATGCTAATATTTTTTCACTCTCTAGTGCTCTTAGTATAACTCTTTATTTCTTCTCACCTTTCTCATCAGTTCTCTGTTTTCAGTCATATGGAACACTTTTGCTGTATTCCAACATATCTATGATTCTTTTCCTCACTTCTTTCTATCTTTTTTCTCTCCAGCCTAGAAAGAAGAGGTTGTTCTTCCATTTTCATCTTTTCAATACTCATCTTTGACTTTGCTGGCCATTTCTTAATCTTAGTTCTCATCAATTGAGATGATGCATAATGGAAGAAGATGGATATATATGTCACGGAATTATGCTAGCTGCCTATATCATAGAAGACAAAGACTTAATAAGAAATGGAGAAAAATCTAATGGAAAACGCCTTTCTGTCACTATGAAACAAGTCTGTTATGGAAAATACCCATCATTCCTCAGTGAGCTAATGTCAAAGACTCCACTGCACTGGCATTTTCTTACTATGCTAATGGCTGTGTAGAATTCTGCCCACCGTTCCAGGTAACATTGTCGCAGCTCTTTTCATGATGACAAAATGATGTCCTCAGTTTAATTTTCCTCCATCTTCCCATTAAGATATTAATAGAATCATGGAATCATTGGGGTAAGAGAGGGCATTTAAAGATCATCTAGCCCAAACACCTGCCATGGGCATAGACGTCTTTCACTAGATAAGGTTGCTCAAAGCCCCATCCAACTTCACTTTGAACACTTCCAGGGAGAGGGCATCCACAGCTTCCTTGAGCAACCTGTTCCAGTGCCTCACCATTCTCAATGTAGAAAATGTCTTCCTTATGTCCAGTCTAAACCCATCCTCTTCCAGTTTAAAATCATTGCCCTTTATCCTGTCATTTCAGGCCTTGTTAAAAAGTCTCTTTCCATCTTTCTTATAAGCCCCTTTTACATATTGAGAGACCGCTATAAGATCTCCCCAGAGCCTTCTTTTCTCCAGGCTGAACAACCCCAACTCCCTCAGCCTTTCCTCACAGGAGAGGTGTTCCAGCCCTCTTAAAATTTTTGTGGCCTCCTCTGGACCCGCTCCAACAGCTCCATGTCTTTCCTGTGCCAAAGGCTCCAGAGCTGGACATAGGACTCCAGGTGGGTTCTCAGAAGAGCGGAGTAGAGGGACAGAATCACCTCCCTCACATTGCTGGCCACACTTCTTTTAATGCATCCTAGGATATAATCCTCTTTCTGGCTGCAAGCACACACAGAAATCTTTGTCTTCAGGTGGAAGTTTATGGGCCAGAACTGAACTTTGTACATGGAGGCATGCAATAGGCAGAGGATCAGTGGCACATAAAGTCAGAAAGAGGAGATTTTCCAACGTCATGCTGTCAGCAGGGGATGATCAGAGGTTTCCAGCACACTCATGTTCTCAGTTTTTTGTCTCTGGTATTCTGCCAACACCAATCATGATTGCATTTGAGAAGCAGTATGTTGTGGCATGTGGCATCCTTATTTCATGATTAATAAAGGCAGATCACAATCTGTTTTTTTAAACTATAACATGCCACCTTTTTCTAAAATTGATTGTGCAACATGCTTTCCACTCCACTCTACATGTCACAAAATGCTGCAGTCGCTCCTGATCTACTCATTTATGTTTCAGTTTAGTCAGTTCTTTCTCTGTCAAGAAAAATAGTATAACATAAATAATGTCACATATATTAAGCAGCATGCATCAAACTACAATTCAAATACATTTTAAAAGGTGATTTATTGTAATTATTGTTGAAAGAATGGACTGAGGGATTAATAAACTCATTGGGTGTATATTTTTGTTCTGTACCTTCATATCTTGCATTATTCTTGCCTTTTTTTTTCTTGAGCTAGGATGGATCTGGAATTCCTTTAACTGAAAGCCATGGTAAAGGTATAAGACATGGTATTTTTCGAACAATAGAAAAAATAAAAGCCAGTCTGATAGATGTTCATAATTTATCTTTTAAAAAGCCCACAACTGTTGCATATGTATTTGACATCTCTGATGCCCTGTAAATATTCCAGGTAAGATTATAGAAGGGAATCTACAAGATTAGAGAAGAGAATTATTGGCCTCTCCACTGCCAATGCACCTGAATCTTCCTTATGTGATAGTCTTTCTGGAGTGAAATGTGTTGCACTTATGACACGTGTCAAGGCTACAGTTCTATTTGACAGGAGTACATGAGTAGATAACAAATAACTTGCCAATTTTTATCTTTTAGAACACCAAGCCTTTTCAGGAATGTTTTTTAGTAGAAGCAATGTATGATGTCTAAATGATAAGCAAAGCCATAACCAACCAGAAGTATGTCTCTTTCTGAGACAATTAACCATCAAGACCTAAAGAGCAGCTGGTTTCAACCTCTGGATAGTATTACATATTCAGATTGCCAAGCCACAATGGCAGTTTTCATTCAAAACCCATTTCACTTAGTTTTAGTCATTGATGGCAAAAAGCAAATGAGAAAACCCTGGGCATATCCAGCAAGAGATTCTCAGCTCTGTCAGGGACACCTTAATATGCTTGCTAAGGCCGTCTACCCCACTAACTATCAGGAAATCCTAGATGACCTTTGACTAGACGCTTAACCAAGCTGCCCAAAGACGAATCCTGCACAAAGCTTAGTGAGCAAATGAGAGCAGTTACACGACACAAGAAGATTCAAAGTGTTTCTTACTTGCATTTACGTAATTTAAAGTATGTCTTTTTGATCAGCAGCAATGAAGGATTTCAAAGCAGAGTCCTGACAATATTGTGAATTTTGTTTATTGTCCTAATTTCTTTTATTTATTTATTTAGTCATTCATTCTTTCATTTATTTTAAATTATAGAACCTAGAGAAATCCGCATGTTGATTCTGTTCTTGTTTCTTAGTGATAACTTCCTGTTATGGATGTGGTGGGGTGGACACTTACTTTAGACTAGAAAGAGACTGAAAAATCCAAATGGCAAAATCTTTTTATGCAAGCGACTAACAAAGAGTCACAACAAAATCACGTCTGATTTCTACCAACTCTGAGGTAGTCCTAGGCCAATGACTACAAAGGAAATTGTTCCAAATTGTTCCCAGAATCACACTCACTTCTACTAACAGCTTGCATGTTTTTCCAGGACGAAATAATATCATAGATACTCTGAAGCACAGAGAAACTCTTGGGGTCATCTAAGGAGGAAAATATAGTAACTTAGCCAAAAGCTTATACTAGGTTGATTCCAGTCCCATTTTGACAGCAGATGTCAGTATTTCTTAAGGGTTATGTAGATTAGAGAGGAAAAAGTGCCTTGAGGCTTTGAACAGGATTCTGGGTACTTGTGAACACTCCAAGTGATCTAAATTTGTGAGCAACAGATTTTGTTGTTTTCGTCACCTTATTTTTAAAATGTGTTGAAGAAGGTGTTTGTCACTGAACCAAAGAGTAACAATTTAAATTTATGTATGGTCTCAATTCTGAGCAGTGCAGGATAGCCTGATCTCAAAAATGACTTTAGCTGGGGTTGGAGGAAAAAGTTTCTATCATTCCTAAGCAGCTCCCATCATAGAACAGTCGGTGGGGATATGATCTTGAGATATGGAGGAAATAATTAGGTCATGATTCAAGAAGGCAACCCATTAATCTCAGAGTGGAAAAAAAAATACTGTGTAAACTTTTAGAATTTCAGTTATTAAACATAGAATAAAGGTTGAATATAAACATTTCAGAGAATATGATGTTCTTACCAAATAACTTTCAAATATATGTATAAGAAGACAGATTTTCATGCAGACTATTCAATCCTTATGCCATTTATTCAAATACATACACATCTGTTGAAGTCTTTGAGACTACTTATGACATTAGTTGTACATAAATCATTAAAATTCAGCATAAGGATTATAGAATCTTTCCTCATATGATATAGCCTTGAGAGACATGTTGGAAAAATATGTTACACCTAGACAACCTGAGGAGCTGGCCCAATCCTTTCACCTATCAAAGAAAGAGAAATACATGTTCCCTTCATGGATCAGCTCCTAAGGTACCTAGCAGCTGCTAATGCTTTCCAACAGTAGAGAGTCAAGAATCACAAAACTTCATGTGCTGCCCACAAAGAACAGTTACAGAGTGAATAAGGTTCAGCAATTACTCAACACTGAAGTACCGTCAGAAATACTGTGCACTTTTCCAAAATTGTGCATAATTAGTAGGGTAGCTGTAGTCAATAACAATGAAGACTTTGTTACAACCATTGACAACGCTAAGAGAGAAACATGCATAATAAATAAAATGGAAAAAGTTTTAAGATACATTTGATTTATACAAATCTAATTGTTTATTGGGATTGCTAACACGCATCATATCTGGATTCATAACACATAAAATCAGAGAACACTGTATAGTCTGAAAGATCTCCAGCAAAGTGAAGTGTATAGGCTTATAAGCTTACTTTGATCAGATTCAGCTTCTTGCAGGTGCAGAATTGGTTTTAATAGCATATTTTCCTGTGTTTTGTATAGATGAGATAAGAAATCCTCTGAGTGACTTCTCTAGCATTTCTGGAGCCGCTAACCACAATCACAATTATTACCAGTGAAGGTAGAAATGTGCTTTATATTGCCTAACTTTAGACTGAAACAGTCAGCCAAACTTCTCTACATCATCAGTGGAGAGAAATAAGATAGTTTAGAGTGCCATTCCATTGACCAAAGACAGATATCTTTAGGAACAGAAGATTCCACCATAGAAGTGCTTTTTCTTCCCAGTAGCTAAAACGAAAAGAACCATGGAAAAGTAACACAGACATAGATACTTTCTGTATAATCTATACTGTCACGTGTATTTGCTGAGATTAATTGTAGATGAGAGATTTTGTAACAGAATGGACAGTAGTTGTGCGCAGAGCAGAGACCGCTCCATTTCAGATACCCTTCCACTGAACCTCTGTACTGCAGTTGATTAAAGCACTACTTCTGAAAAGCCAACTAGCTTTGATTTCAAGACATGAGATAAAGGGAATCTACTTTTTTCCTATCATAAAAATTTATTTTTGCTATGATTAATACTATGCTATTAAAAAGAATCACATCTAGTTTCTACTTGGCATTTGCCTGGTTCTATGTTTTGATGTCATATGTCTCTCCCTAATGGATTAAAGAGCTGAGCCAAAGGTAATTTCTCCTTTTAAAAAGTCTACATGCTGTAGTCAGGTAACTTCTCAGTCCTCTAAGCTAAATAGATTAAGCTCCTTAAGAGTCCCAGTGTAATTTTCCAGCCTTAACGTAATTTTTCTGTCTCTTTTTAACCCATTATGCAATGTCCTTCTGTGATTTGAAATCAGGAGAACATAGAATCAAGTGGTCTGGTGAATGGAAGGGATCAATTTTATTACAAGTTCAGTATGAAACAGGTTGAGTGGAGTTAAAATTCACAAAGCATTTGCCACTCTGATAAAAAAGCATCTTAAAACCTTCTGTCCAAAAGCATTACTTCAAAAAGTGAGAAACAAGATACTGATGTATTATGCAACAGAAGGGGGCAAATGAGTCTCACTTTACTGTGTTTCAAAGCTCTCTAAATATCAAATTATTGAAATTTTATCTTGAGGTATTGTGTGCAAACATGTGCAAAAGAATGCATAAAAAACAATGAACTGAACAAAAAATGAGCAGAAATAGAAAGGGAGTAATATGAGTAATATGAGCACAATGTTCAGTAAGCTCTGAAATGAATGCCGTCAAGGGCATTCAACTGTGGCAGCCCAGCTTGATGGGTATGTTCTACTCTTAATACATAGGCAGGATAAATAAAAAAAACCCATTTATTAATCCTTAAACAAAACCATTCTCTATGTTCAGTCCTGGTGACACCCCACTGGCTGGTTCTCTTTATCAGGTACAAAACTGGCCACATGAATTCAAGTGATAGAAATATATTTCCACATTTAGATTAATTTTGACAACGCAGCTAAATATTTCCTCATGTTTGCGGATATCTCACCTCCATGAGCGACGCTCAGTTCTGCTTACAAACCGTGGCTAGGATCCTGCTTCTTTTGTCTGGGAGTAGGATTAAGTCTCCTGATTTTTAAGGGCAGACCTCTAGGCGGTTTCAAAGCAAGTGGTAGATACGGGTAAGGTTTTATAAACAATCTTGTTAGGTGTTAATGGGATCAGAATAATTACCTCCTATCATACTGAAAACGCATCCTCAGAGAGATTTTTCTTCATGCTATTCATACTTAGGTAAGCCCTCTGCAGCGTTTCAAGCCAGCCACAACTTTAAAGTAGTAAAAGTCTGCACAAGGCAAATAGATGTCTGCAGTGGAAGAATAAACATTTACATAATCTCTCTGAAATTTCATACAGCTTTTGCACCATCCCACAAAACCCAGTCCCTGTTCATAAGGAGTGAAAAGAAGAAATGTTCAGAGAGCAGAGAGTTCTGGCTAGCTTGGGGCAGTACAGAGCTGTTGATCAAAGTGCCCAGGCAGGTCTAACGCATGTGTCAGAGCTGGGCAGGGAATCACGGAGCAATAGCCAACCAGCCTCTGCGTTCTTCCTTCAGCAAAGCAAGAACGTTCTCCCTGAAGCATGCCACAGAGTAAAGTTCAGCCAAAACCAAACTATTCTTTCAGGAAAGACAGCAAACCCCTCAGTTCTCACAGACAATTATAAAAAGGTAAAGAAGTAAATTATATAAAGTCCTGCTAGCTCATTTGAAGCAGTGGGTAGTCTACCAGCCTCCTACCAGAAGCACTTTCTACAGGATTCTCACACCTCAGCAGGACACCCTGCTGGTTAAAAGGCAAAGACCGTTCTCACAGATGCACGTGAGAACTTGTATGTATTCAAGTGCCCATGCATACACACACAAAAACTTCATATGTACACACTCACATCCATAAACACATATGTCAGCAGTCAGGAATTCAGTCTTTCCTGACCACTCGCTACAGCCACTGCCACACACAAGGATCTAACCCTTCAAGCATTATTCTCGAAGTCGTCAATGCAGAGTTCAATACCCCTCGCCTGACAAGCAAATAACACAATATTTATTCAAAAATACAGGAGAAAAACAAGATTTGTGATGTTACAGTGAAGATCCCTGAACATGTCTAGAGAAATGTCCTTTTGCATTTTGAATAGAAGACAAGGAAGTCAAAAGATATATTGCATGGCTGAGAACAAGAATGGAGAATCCTCCAGCTGCTTAGCCTGGACATTCATTCTTCAATCCCTTTGTGCTGTAATTTACGTTCGTTCTGATGCCCTTGCATAGACCAGACAATTTAAGGAATCTCTTACTACAGAAAGCGTGTACTACCAGCCCTAATATACTACCAATCCTGATACAGTCTTGGTGTGCTACTGACCAGAGAATACAGTAAATCAAAAGAAGTAGTATTATGTTATTTCTTAGTATTTCCATTTTGAGCAAACTAATTGGACTAGAGTTCAAACTAAAATCTAGGAAGTCTAAGACAAGGTGGAGGAGTTAGGAATGAAGTAGTGAAGTTGAGCCTAGGAAAAAGGGCACAAAGGGAAGTGTGATTTTAATCAACTGTTTCTCACTATCTAAATATATTCTTTCTGTTGATAAAGTAGTTTTCTATAAGTCTAGTTTGTTTTACCCATGACAGTAATTCATAAGTGATCTCCCTCTCCTTATCCCAACCCGTGAGCTATTTCATCTTCTTTTCTTCGCTTGTCTTGCTTGAGGAGAAGGGAGTGAGAGAGTGGCTGGGTAGGCATCTGGCAGCTGGCAATGGTCAAGACACAATATCAATTTATTTATTCCAGCCTTCACATAGCTTTTGAGTCAGAATTTTCTATCCCAAAGTATCTTTTTTTTGGCTATAATTTTCTCTTAGTCTTTTATTGTCCTCATAGTCTCCTCTTTAAATTAATGTTTTCTTATATCTCCTAGAAAAACACACAGGCTTTACTTTGAGCCTTGGCTTAAGTAAGAGACTTTCAGGCACGTTGCTCCTTTTCTAATGGTCCTCTTCTTCACTGTGTTTTATTTTATACCTCCTCTATTAGAATTTAATATTTCCTATCTTCATCTTGAATAAAGTCTGGCTCTGATGTGAACCAAAAATAACATGTCCTATGACATTCCAGATGTTAAATGTGAATAGACACCACGCAGTAAAGATTATTATCTTACTGCTGAGATATTCTCATTGTATTTAATAAAAAAAATAACATAAAGTCTATGGGACTTGTACTAACTCTGTAAGATCTCAGGTTCCATGACACCAACATAAGGAACAAATAAAACAGTCAGATACTTACACCGCTTTAACACAGGTCTTCAGGTCAACAGCTCTCAGTCCCTTGAATACTACACTACAGAGAATGAGAAACCTGTACAAACTCTGGAAACCAGTGAGAACAAAGAACTGAGAGGCTGTATGATCAGTGTGACAGGCAGCTGTGAAAATGCTCTGGCCACTGTAGTTAAATACTTTGGTTAAATTTTCTCACAGTAAATGAGACCTTCAGAAATTGATCTGAAAGACCATTTTAAAGTTAACATTTATGATTTGTAAAAAAATTGCAGGACACTTTATGTCTGAGTAATGCCAACAGTACCATTAACCCAAGTATTAAACTCATATTGGTCTGAGACAGTCACAAGACAAAAGTACCTGAATAACCAGAATGGTAATACTTTTATATATTTATATCTTATTGGAACCAGATTGTTCTACCCAAAGCATTGCTTTTTTGCTTCATATCAGCTTCTCTTCATCTTTTATAGACCTTGTAACTTCTTCCTCATCTGACTAACTTAAATTTGCAGATATTAACATGGGAAGTGAGGACAAGAAGTAGCAAAAGAGCCTGAGGTGGGTTTGCAAAATCTAATGCATAGGCAATGGGGGCTGTCAGCAAGAGATGACTAGACATAATAGTTAACTGCTTGAAATTGAATGAAGAGTGGGTGATTGCTTCAGCTGAGGGACTGAGAGACCCGATACAATACAGGCCACTGAACTGAAAAAGTAATTATCTTCACAGCACAGACTAGGAAGCATAACAGTCTCACAGTATACCTAAGAACATTTTCAAACAGAAAACACTGGAGATGCCAGGAACAACACTACTAAATCCTGCATATTTTCACAAATATATCTAAGTACTATCAATTATTTCAAGGTCCTCTCCCAACATCTGGCAGCTATTTTACCTGTTTTTACTTCTGATCTAATCCTATTGCTACATAGACATCCACATAGCAAAGTTCTGGATAGCTTTCTAGACTTTCTTGTCTTTCATATTCACTCTTTAGAGTGCAAACAGTAAGCAGACTCCTAAACATCACATCTCTATAGTGCCAAAAATAAGAGAAATGAAACTACATCTCACTATTTAATCTTGACCCATGATCCTTCCTTGTTCAACCCCTTCATCTTACAACCAAGTGTAATTTTTCCCAGAGACTTTGGATTCTGATACAATATTTACTTATGCCTTCCATTTCATATTGACACTTTGAATGCTAAGTGCATTTCTCTAATCTGTTGAAGTCCCTCTGAAAGGTAGCACAGCGTTCTGGTCTAACAGTCACTCCTCCTGATTTTTTATCATCTCTGAACTTGATGATGGTGGACTTTGTTTCATTATCCAGGTTATTAATGAAGCTGAACACTATTGCCCCCAGTATCAATCCCTTGAAGCACACCAAGGATGACTGGCTTCCAGATGGACTTCAGCCTACTCACCCACTCATCACAACCCTTTGAGTCTGGCAGTTAAGACAGTTGTCAATCCACCTCACTGTCTACTTATCTAGTGGGTTGTTAGTGAGGTTGTTACAGGAGACAGTATCAAAAGCCTTACTAAAGTTGAGATACACAACATCCGCTGTTCTCCCCTCATCCATTAAGCTAGTCATCTCATTGTAGAAGGCTATCAGGTTGGTTAGACAGGATTTCCCATTTGTAGATCCATTCTCCATCACCTTCTTGTCCTTCATATGTTTGCAAATGGCTTCCAAACTTACTTACTCCATCAACTTCCAGGGGAGTGAGCTGAGGCTGACCAGCTGGTAGTTTCCCAGGTGCTTCTTCTTTCTCTTCCTGAAGATAAAAGTGATATTTAGTTTCTTCCTAGGCTTCAGAAACCTCCCCCAACCCCTATTACTTTTCAAAGACAATGAAGAGCCACTTTGCAATGACATCAGCTAGCTCCTTCAGCACTCATGGATACATCTGATCAGATCCTATGTAATTCCTTATGTCCAGCTTGTTTAAATGTTCCTAACGTGATCTTCCTCTACTGAGGGCAAGTCTTCCTTGCTCCAGACTCTCCCACTGGCTGGCAGTGACTGAGATTCCTTAAGGCAAATCACACCAGTAAAGACCAAAGTGAAGAAGGCATCCTCCATGATTTCAGCCTCCTGCATGTCTTTTGTCAGCAGGTCTCCTGCCCCATGCAGCAGGTACACATTTCCTCTGCTCTTGCTTTTGCTGCTCATATGGAGAAGCCCTTTTTGTTGCCCTTCATATCCCTCACCAGATTCGATTCCAGATGGTCTTTGGACTGCCTTAGCCCATCCCTGCACACTCAGTGTCTCCATATTTCTCCTGAGCATCCTGGCTTTCTCCACATTTATAATCCCTTTTTATTTTCGAATTTTGTCACAAGCTTGCTCTTCACCCATGCAGGCCTCCTGCAGCCTTTGTTTGATTTTCTGCATGTTGGGACTGCCCACTCTTGAGGTTGGAGGTGGTGATCCTTGACAATAAACAAGCTCTCCTTGACCCCTCTTCTCTCCAGGACTGTAAGCAATCTGATTCTTCCAAGCAGCTGAGCAGGCAAAAGTCTGCTCTCCTGAAGTCCAGGGCTGTGATCTTAACTTTTGGTTTTTTCTCCTCCTCTCAGAAACCTGAACAACACCATCTCATGTTCACTGCAGCTAAAGCTTCTCCTGACCTTCTCATTGTCAGTCAGTTCTCCCTTGGCTGTAAGTCTCAGATTCAGCAAAGTGTCTTCCATCACTGTATCTTCATTCACCTGTGTTAGGAAGCTGTCACCACTGTACTCCAGAAACTTCCTGGATTGTTTGTGCCCTGCTGTGTTGTGCCTTCAGGATATACCGGGTTGAAGTTTCCCATGAGGACTGCAAATGGAAGACTTTTTTCAGTTGTCTGAAGAAGGCCTCATCTGCTTCTTCCTGATCAGGTGGTTTGTAGCAGATATCCACCACAATGTTGCCCATTGGTCTGCCCTTTAAGCCTTTAAACCAAGTGCCCTTATGGCAAAGAAGGCCAGCAGTATCTTGGGCAGCACTAGCAGGTGTGCATCCAGCAGGTCCAGGAAAGTGATCCTCCTCTGCTATTTATTGGTTGTGAGACTATAGCTAGAGTACTGCCCAGCTTTGAGCTCTCCAGTACAAGCAAGTCTTTGACAAATTCGACAGAGAGTCCATCAGACAGACACCAAGATGGTCCGGAGAATGGAAAACATGGTGTATGAGGAGAGTCTGAGAGAGCTGGGCTTATGCAGTCTTGAGAAGACTGAAGTGAGACCTAATTACTCTCTAAAACTACCTAATGGGAACATGTCAGGCAGAGCCAGATTTTTCTCAGAGCTGCATCGTGATGGGACATGACAAAATGGACCACACTGGAATACAGGAACTACAGTTAGTTAGACATGAGGGGAAAAAAATCTCCATTAGGGTTGTCAAACACTGGCACGGCTGCCCAAGGACACTAGAATCTCTGTCCTTGGGCCAGGACTGACCAATCTGATACAATTTGTCCCTACTTTGAGCAGGTGGTTGGACCAGATGACCTCTAGAGGTCCCTTCTGACTTAAATTATGCTGTTCTTCTATGATTCTGCAGTGAAAAATACCCTCAGAATATTATTAACACTATGGGCTCGAGTTTCAGAAAATACTGGACAACAGATCCCCAGAATTGAAACCACAGGAACTCACAACCCCAAACCAACAAGAGATAGTGTATGACATCTTCAAACTGAAAGTTTTGTAAACAATTGTCACTCAGAGAAGGAGACTTCCAAGCAAAAGGTAGATCAAAACATCTTTGTTCATTGTCATTAATTTAAGTGATGATGATGATGATCTATTTGGAGCCAAAAGGATGATGATGAGGATGATGATGATGATGATGATGATGATGATGATGATGATGATGATGATGATCTATTTGGAGCCAAAAGGATGCTTGGGGCACTCTAACACTGTGTGGAAAGGAAAGGGCACAGAGACAATACACACTTTTCATAATGACGTTACAGGCACCCACATTTCCTACATTACAATTATGTACAACCAAAAGCTATATATAGGCTTGTAACTTCTTTTTTAACCATTTTAGCTTGTTCTTCATATTTATGGAAACTTGAAATAATGGAAGAACTGGGGCAAAATTCAAAATATTATAAGAAATATTTGCTTGTGAATCTTTGTAGTGGTACAACTAGAAATTGATTTCTTTAGTGAACTCCAGGTATGAAAAGCTTTTCATCATTGCAGTTTCACAGAATTATGAGATACATCTTGAACTTCCAGAGAGGATAAATTTAATTTCACAGAATTTGCTAAAGTGAACATTACTCTTTGTCTGTATGCCTGAAAAAAATAAATATGCACCTTCCAGATGGATGTTCCAGGTTTGGATTTGCAGGAATTTGTTCTTCTGGGAGATACTGTCTGCAGGAGAAAGTGAAATTTCTCTTACAAATATTTAAGTGTTGTGCCAATACATCTAATAAGATAATAGGTCAAATAAGATCAGTACACATGCAGAAGTGGATCTAGTGTATAAATATTTGTCTTTCTAATATTTTCATCTGCACCTTTGTAAAAATAGATGAAAACCAAACACACACCATTGGCTAAATTAAATATCCATGAAAACTCATAACGGCAGCTAGTGTTAAGGCTAGAACAGATCCCTGCCTACTGACTACTTTACTTTTCTCTCCTTTCTGCCACCAGTATTACCTTTTGGTGAGTGGTTATTACTTTTTGCTGCAGCACTGGAAAATTGTATCACAGAAAGGGCTGAGACCCAGACCAACTAAAGCATTAAGTATCTGGCTCGTGCTGAGCTCCACCAGTTAGATCTAACTGCTACCAAGGATTAAAGCCCGAGAAACTTTTCACAGAATCACAGAATCACAGAATAACAGAATAGTAGGGGTTGGAAGGGACCTCTGTGGGTCATCTAGTCCAACCCCCCTGCCGAAGCAGGGTCACCTACAGTAGGCTGCACAGGATCTTGTCC
>Ga0065711_1010227_pt1 | contig 18883 bp, 5 predicted proteins | sample Hoacrofraction12_FD_59098 | JGI IMG/M metagenome (GOLD analysis project Ga0065711, IMG submission 59098) | Hoatzin crop microbial communities from Cojedes, Venezuela - Epithelial fraction 12 v2 (version 2) | ecosystem: Host-associated > Birds > Digestive system > Esophagus > Crop | place... | reverse complement strand
CCTGAACAAGAGCTAAGCAGAAGTATTGCTACATTTGCAGTTTTTTCTGCAAAATTTTGCCGATTATTCAGGTAGTATTAAGTCTTGCAATAGAAATCTGCAATGGGACCACTCCTGATCCAAACACAGGCAAAGGGCTCAAAACCCTTTCCATTGCAGTCAGAGGATTTCTCAACAGGGGATGGTTCCTGTGATGGTCCCATGGTTGAGATCTGCACCATGACTCTCCGCTAGTTTTGGGCTTGCTACATAGAAACCAAGACAAGCAGATACAGAATGACACTTGCTAAACTCTTGTTCCGGGAGGAGCTAATATGCAGCCACATCTCAGGGTTTAAAGAACTATGAAGAACTATCAAAATCATACCACACCCGTAGTTCATATTTTACTGCTAATTATACCCAAGGAATTCCATGCCATTGAGCAATATCTGCTACAGCAATACCTGCTATAACTAGATGTTCTTTGTCTACCACTATTACAAATACTCTATTATTAAAGACGATAGCCTTTTTAGAGGTGTCAATCGTAGGAGAATTTGGTCTTCTATGTAATGCATACTTTTGCATTATTTACTGTTTGTATTCATATATTAACTTTACACACTATACTAATTTTTGTATTAATACACAAATAATACACGCTTTAGTTCTGAGCCAACATTTACATAAAAATAGAATGCACATTTCCATTTTTGCTAGAACTCTGGTTTTGTCCTTAGACCTAAACTTTATTTTTCTCTTCAAGATTAAAAAAAACCCCACAGAATAAGGAACGGGAAACATACAAGAAGAAAAAAGGTATAAAAGGACAAGCAAATCTTCCTTTTGACATTGGTGACACATCTACAGCCAAAAATCCTTTCATGATTAATTACCTAGGCAGCTTGTTGCTTTTCACAGTACAAGAAGCCCAGTTCTGCATAGTTTTGTATGTCTACTATGCCTAGTACTCACTGAGAATTTGCATATTGAACTTCTGCTGCATTTGCGAGCAAAAAGCCAGCATTAATTCACAAAAAAAGTTGTGTATCTGGGTATATCCTCAGGTAGTTGACTAAAGAATACTGTTCGGTGAAAGTAAATTTTTCAAAAGAGACAAAAGGAGTTAGAAGCTTATTTTCAAAGTGCTGACAGGATTGTTATCTCCCTTTAATTCTTTAAATATACTAGTCTAGAACTTTCTTCCTTTCTTTCTAATCTCTGGAGCTGAGCTAGTAAATGCGGGGCATCAGTCTTTTTCTATTCTGCGGATAAGGGTAGCAAAGGTTCACATTACAACTGGTTTGCGACTTCAGCAGCTCTGAGGGGCCCGTGGTCAGCTGCAGGGCATTCTCATGCCACAGTAGCACTGATCAGATTTTAAGGAAAAAGGACAAATCTTTCCTGTCTTAAGGCAGGACAGCATGCCTCCACCTCCATTATGATGAATGAGTTTCAGTGTGCAGACTGAGAAATGGTGAGTATCTATCTCCTGCAAACAGGCTTTAAAGAGTTTCATAAATTATTTATATAACACCCACATGTGTTTCTCCACTAGCCAGGACTGTTGCCTAATAGAGAAACAAGTGCTCCCTCGTCATACCCTTCTCTGGCAGCAAAGATTAGCATTTAGCATTAAGCATTAGGCTTAGGACAGAAGGGACTCGGACTGTAAAAATTTCCGTTCTAAGACTGGAACAATGTTTGCATCCTGCTCTTAGATGTCAGAAGACTTCCGACAGGTACAGAGACACAAACAAGCATGGAGCAGCAGGCTATGGAACTGAATGATGCGCGCTGGAGTACAGCAGGAACACAGTGGGTCTGCAGGTGCTCTCCATTTCAGTCCTGGCACTATTCAATTCCACTCCAGTGCACAGTGGAAAGCTGTTCTTACTCTAAAATCTGCGTTAACTTCACTTCTACCTTGTAAGGCCCTATACAAGCTGCCCCTGTACAAGAAAAGCTGTGTTACTCAGGTTATCAGTAGATGCATTAGTAGAGTTAACTTGGAACAGGACAGAAGACTTTATACAAAACCAGACAAAAGGGTAAGAAGGTAACAGAGATTCTTTCTGTGTCTAGCCAACCCTAACTAGTACTTCTTTACTTTACATGAAGATAGTTTCATGTTATTTAAGTGACAATAGCTGATAGGTCATTTGTCAATCATTTTTCAGTTGACATCCAGAATTGCCAAACACCTTGATCCAACAGAGACACTTGGATAACGTCTAATCCATTATCGTAGCTTGTGTGGGTAACGTGGAAAGTTGGATTGAATTAAACACAAAACTATTACTTGACTAACACGCCATAACTGATGCAGACAAAGTTCAACAGGCAGAGGGCTTGTTAAAACTTAGTTTAGCCAGCTACTGTCTTTAACCAGCCAGGCACTGTTGACAGAGAGACCACTTGCAAGATAAAGTGCAGGTGACAGAAGTGGAATATGCTATTTTATCAGTGTGACGTGGTCAAACAAGATGATTTTTCTCATTTTATAGGTCTGAGGGTATAAAAAAAAATTTCTGCTATGTAGCAGAATAAAATCTGCCTCTCCTTGTCAAATTTCAAACCTTATCGCTATCGCAAGGGGAAAAAATAAGTAGAGAATGATTTTTAAATGTTGCAACAGTTTTTAAAAAACGAAAATGACTGTTGTCATAAATTATTTAACCAGTTTGATTTCCTCAATTGCAATATATTTTCCTTATAAAGACTTATGCTGTGAGGTCTCAGAAAAGTGAATAGTTTAGTGATCAGAATATGGGTCCTACAGCTGACATACTCAGGGTTCCAAACCTGGATTTGACCTCAATTCACCCTGTGAAGTTGATGTGACTTATAGGAAGATCTTTCATAGTACTGTAGAAAATAAATACTACTTAAACTCAAAGGGATTTGCACTGGCTAAACTCAAAGGGATTTGCACTGGCTGTTGGTTTAGGCTTCATGTTGGGTTTGGCCTTTTTTTGTTGTTGTGTATCCAGTTCTCTTACACATGTGGCAAATTAAAAAATTTGTAATAAAGACTTTAAATATCAACAATTTCCTGCTGTCCAAAGCTTTTTTCAGTTATTACAGAACTGTAATCTAAATGTTGTCAAATGATTTTCTTGAATTTTAGTCATGCGTGGTGTGCTCCCCAAGCTTCCTGCCAGTGGTCCACCAATTTTCCTTTCTTCTCTGTTTTATCAGTGTTAGATAAGATGCCCCTGGCTTTAAGATTTATTGAGTTTGTAAGGAACCTGGCTCTAAATTTCCCAAGATCGTTAATCACTGACTTCCTGATGTGATCCCATCTGGGACTGTGGGCATGCCTGGTGTGTGGTCGAATTTTATCCCTTGCATGTACCGATTCTAAATATCTAACTTAAATACAGAACTATTTCTCTTTGAAGACATGAAGTTCTGTGTTGTTCCCTTTTGAGATCTGGTTGACGATTTAATACTGAATCACAACTATCCCACCAATACAGATCACAAAGACAGGAAGTATCCAATATATTGATTACAAGCTTCAGATGCATACATTATAAGAAGTAGAGTTCATATTCTTTATTGACAGTATTAAAATCGATGAAAAGTTAAGGTGTTAATCTCTGGAATTCACTTGAAATTTAAGTCTTAGCAAACGGTCAGATACACATATTTTGATCTTCACCTGAGCTTTGTGGTTGTACTTGTCCCATTTTTTTCTGTTACCATACTATGGTGACTGAATAAATCAGTTCAACACGGTGGTCCCAACTTTAGCAGTTTGCCAGACAGTAGTACTGACATTTTACATTTTACTGTTCTTGTTTGCTGAGGTAAAGTGTCTCTTGCTAAGATGTGATCAGAATTCTTAATCCTATTTTAATGAATGTAACAACACCGTAGTACCTCTCTTTCCATCAGTTCATTTCAGAGTACTTGGCATTTTTCTCATCTGTAAATATCAATACAGGGAGTTTTCTCAACTTGGCTTTGTTTTTTTTTCTTTTTACTGTGAAAGTACAAACTTTCAAAGTTGCTAAGTACAAACCAAACAAATAATTTGTTGTCTAAATTATATAGGCATTATAGCCTGCTACTAACAAGGTGTTTGGAAAGAACATGGCCACACCTAACTTACAGCACTAATGCCCGTATCACTGTTAAAAAACAAAGTTGGTTTCTTCTGGCTTATATATACCAGTCACCTAACTCATAATAGTGTTCCTCAAAAACAGTCAATATCCTGCCTAAGTTATTATGTGGGCTGCATTTGGGTCATCAATCAAGTTTATATAAACTCAAATACAGGTAAAATCATTACTGAATAAAAGAGAATGTTGAATTATTGTGTTCTCTATCTAGGGCATCTTCAGTTCTTTCTTAATGCATGTCCTAGAATAATAAAACCATTATTGTTCCTTTCTAGAAAAAGGAAAAGGATATACAAATATACACACAGTCATATGCACCCAAAAGGCAGCAGAGAGTGTCTGGTGGGCTTGGCACTCCTCAATCAAAGAGAAAACAAAGCAGATACAGCATTTACCCCCCTTCTACCATTTTTTTCCGGAAGAAAGGAAAAGATTTTAAAACAGCTATACACATTCAACAAAGCATGAGGAGTGCCTTATCGTAAAGCCAGACAAAGTGATCTAAGATATAGCAGCAATGTGAGCCAGTGATTATTGTATTTCATGGATGCACCTCAGGCTCTTCCTGACACCACCGTAGCTTAGCACACCTCAGAGGAGCTCTGCTCGTCGTATATGAAATGTAGGAAGATTACCAGTGGATGCACAGCTTGGTGGGAATCCAGTGGTTGCTGTTTGGCAACACGAAGGATTGAGTAAAGGAGTCTGTGGAAAAATAATCCAGTAGATCTAAAAAGATGAATGAACACTCAAACAAAGTCTAAGCTCTCGAATAATTTTCAGACAGGCAGGTTTAGACTGGATATTAGGAAAAATTTCTTTACTGAAAGAGTGATCAGACAGTGGAACAGGCTGCCAGGGAAGTGGTGGACTCACCGTCCCTGGAGGGGTTCAAAAAAACAGGTAGGTGTGGCACTTCAGGACATGATTTAGTAGGCAAGGTGGTGATGGGTTGACGGTTGGACTTGATGATCTTAGAAGTCTTTTCCAACCTTAATGACTCTACGATTCTATGATTTCTTAAAGGTCCACTATCAGATTTGCATAGTGCGTTGCTGTAACAGACCTTGCCTGTTCTGTCTTCTGGCCTGAATCAACCCATGAGGTATTTTCCAGTGTGATTTTGGCCCTATATCCCAGTAAAACAAATTAGGTAAATGTTTTTTAAGCTAGCTAGATACAGTAACATTCTTACGCTCATTACAGAGAGGATAATTTTTTAATGCCCGCTCCACTGATTTACATAAATGACTGATACCTTGATAATAGTTCGCATTGCTTCCTAGAAAGAGCTAATATGAAACACTGCTGTATCCGTGAAAGAGAAGGTGCTGATGAACACAAATATATCTGTTCCATCCTAGCAAAGTACTTCATCTCTTGACTGTTTAGTCCCTGCTTTGTAGCAGGACTGTTAATACAGTGCTATTTATAGTATAAAACCAGCATTACAGAGCACAGATTCAAATTTATATTGGATATAAACACATTTTCCACATATAGTACTGTATTTCATATTATCCATGGGAAGAAAGTAAGGTGCAAATGGGAACATTAATGTTCTGTAACTGTTACACACTCCTTTCACACTGGTGCTAATTAAAACTCATTGGGAGGTCAGGGTGAAGACTCCCACAGAAACGCCCTGATCCTGCAGCACTGCAGTACCTGATGCCCACTGTCTCCCCACAGAAAACAGTCATTATGCCACTCAGACTCTTTCTCCCACACCTCTTTATATTCCTGGCATTCTGGGAAGCTAAGCATGGCCACTCCCCTCTATATTAGCAAGGAGCAGGTTATCTATAGGATAGAAGTCACTCTGCAACATCCCTATATTCAAGATAAGGAAAGCAAGTATGCCTGGGCAAGATACCTTGTCTTTGTTATCGGGGTGCCTTAAGGTGTCCAGTTGAAGTTGTGTGACAATAATTCTGGAAGTATTCATAGAAAACATTCGTGAGGAATCTAGATCTCTGACCACTGTAAAATACTGATTACAGTAATGATTGGTGCAATATTATTTTTTTCCTGTCTAAATGAAGAATACTACTAATGTACTTAAATGAAGCTTACCTAGAAAAAAAAAAAAAGATTAGAACCACATTTATAGATTAAAAAAAGAAGACATGGCTGATTGTTAATTAGCAACGTTGTTACCATGAGAATTTCTAACTGGAAAGTTGTAAAATATTTTTCTATAGAAAATGTCTGTTGTATAAAAGAATGCGTCAAGTTCCAGGCTAATCTACAAAACATTAAGATAACAGAAAACAAGTTTTGCTTTGGGTTTTAACAGTTTGTTTCTGATTGTTTTTCTTGTTTCTTTTTTCACATACGGATTCTAAAGATATCAGCAGATGTTCCTTTAGCAAATAACTGCAACCACTGAGTTCATTACAACTTTCTCTCTCCATCTCATGTCTCAGCTTCTTTTGCATCTCCTTGCAATATCTTCAAATTCAGAAGACATCTCTATATAGTCTAAGAATTCTAAAGCAATTTAGAAAATCAGACAAGATAAATTCTCTGTTTTTATTGTTATTATTTTGCAAAAGAAATTGTGAAGAAAAAGAGATTCTCATTATCATGACATGTGAGCTCAAGAATTATAGTTACTTTTTTTAGTACAAGAATTAATATTTCTGTCTTTTGGATATACTGTAATATACATGACAGCATTATTTTCTGTATTTTAAAAATTGCACACTAAGAAATATTTTACTGTAGGTACTTAAAAAAGATGTTCTGCTTCTTTAAGCATTATAGCATGATATACTATAGCAGTTTCAAACAACGTTGTAGGTGGAGTTCAAATATTTTTCTGTCATGATAATTAAAAATAAACACGTGATGACGTGAAATCACATCAAAATCACCCCACCCTCACTCACCACCCAGGAGCTTAAATTACCAAGGCAGAGACTTTCTGGCTACTGCTTGATTTGGGATAATTAAAAATTAAAATTAAAAAATGAAATAAAATAATCAAGCAAATGAGACAGAATATTGCTGCCTGGAAAGGGCAAGTTCTGTGAGGATGGAAACTGCCTCTGAACTTATTGTTTCATTCATAACCAGACTGGAAGTAGGACAGACTTGGCATTCTGGTCAAAATGGTGAACAACAACTTGTCAGAGCACACCAGTCACTTTCTGAGTTCCCTTTTATAGCTTGATGTGGGTTATTCCTTTTGCTGTCATTGTTCATAATGCGAAAGACATGTACACATTGTAATTACAGATTTATCAAATTTCTGGAATTATGGGTGTACATGTTTCTCAAACAAATAGTTAAATACTAGCTTCACTGAGGAATTTTCATTCAATAGCTTAGTGTAGCAAACCACCAGTTAGGTTTGATTATACAGAATAATTATATGGCAGGAGCACTGAAATTTAAAATGCACAATGTAACGTGTTATAATTATTTCTAACACTAGACTAAATTGAATAAAATAGGCATTACTGATCTGGAACCGATCTTAGTGTTGTAAGATCTGGGTTGGCCTGATCTTTCTTTCCATCTAGCAAAGCCTGAAAAAGCTAACTATCTGCTCACTTCTTTGCTAAAAATTAGCCAACAATTTACTTTTACACACCAGATATTTCTTCTCTGTATGTCAATACTTAGCTACACAAAGCAGAAGAAGACACCGGCACAGTTGAAAGCTGAATTATCTAACAAGAATTTTAGCACTAGAAAATATTAATATTGATATTTGATTACAATATACAATCAAACACAAAATTTGATAAAGTCATTCCTGTGCCTTATTGCATTAGAGTAGACATAGTTTAGATGAGAAAAAAAAAACCCAAACACACAACAGAATTAAGTTTCTGAAACAAACTGAGAAGAGCTAGGAAGATCCATGTCGTCTTTGGCACTCTGCCATGTTTTGTCACTTTGTCACGCTTTCTGGAACTATTATAAATAAAATGAAAAAGACTTGAGTGTAAGACTCTTAGTTATGAAAACCTTTAGACTTGTTTCTGTCTTAAACTGATAATATAAACTGAGAGGAAAGGATGAAATATTTTCAGCAAAAAAAGGGACTTAATCTAATTCTGATCAACTGTTGTATTCTAACTAATTTCAAACACCTATTAGTATGATATCATTTTGTGTATCTTTTATTTAAGTAAAATGTAATAACCAACAAAATAATTCATCTCCTTTTGTTAAGTATGGGATACAGACTTAAGGCACAAGCTTGCAACTGTAGATGTAGATGTATATCCTTATTCTTGAGAATGCACTACAGAAGTAGAACTGTCCATAAAAGCGTTTATAGGATGAGGCCCTTTGGAAGCTTTCCGATACATTTTGTTTCATAGGCACAGCCAGTAGTGCCACCTACAGCTAAGTTTGCTTGAGGCTTTCCATGATGAGACATCACTTTTGGTTACTTATAACTTTGCAAAGCTGACATTTTTGGTAGAAATTGTCTTTATCTTAGTGTACTTGTCAGTATTATTGGATTCACCACAAACAGTTCTCCTGTTTCTGATGGTATGACAAATGATGTATACACTTTCTTGTCATTGAGAAGAGGTAAAAAACTAAAAGATCATAAACTGATAATACCACGTGCAATAATCTTGTTGAAAATCTCCCCTGTTTCAGGTCAAATCTGAAGAGTCCAGAAGCACCTTGAAGAAGCTACCTTGAAGCACCCTATGAGGGAGAGAAAAGAACTGTAATGTGAGAATTATGAAGTGGGAAGAGGAGGAAACTGAGTGAAAAAACTGTGGCTGGAGAAGAGGTCATGGTGAGGTTATGAAACAGAGGAGGAATTGCAGACAACAGCTAAGACAAAATGATCAGCCTTAGGGAAATTTTTTGTTAGACACCCTTCTCCCTGCAACCTGAAATGGAGCATAAGATTTCCAATTTTTTTACTAAGACTTTCATTATATCCTTTCAGCAAATATCTGTGAAACCTAAAACTAGCAAATATTCCTGACCCATCCCTTTCCATCGGAGTGAGGACTTAGACCTACCTAAGAAGTTGTAATTGATTAAGGTGGTAGAACTTCGTAGCATAGGTGTAGATAGTTCATTCCCACTGATCCGGTATGCTGTATAGCTTTTCTTTAAAATTTAGGAAATTACAACTGGAAATCTATGGCTGAAGCCCATAAAATATCCAAAATGAATACTCAGTATATGATGTCTGATGCCCCTTCCTTGGTCACAGTTCCCTTTACCTGCATCTAGATGTGTGTTTCTCTAGTCCTACATGCCAAATATACAAAGAGGGATACAGACTACATTACATTACTTCTTAGGGTTGTGAAAACATTGTTGCTGGTGCTCAAGACTGTGTGTACTATGGTGAGTAGTGACAGAAAGCAAACACTTTTCCTTTCAAAATCAGGCTTGAAATTTTCAGCAAAAGTTTTAATTCACATTGAAAAGAGCATTATGACCATATTCCACTCTCTATATTGAAAGGCATAAAGTTGGCAATTAGAGATTTTATCGTAATTCAAGCAACAATATTATATCTTTATTTTTCTTTGCTATTTTTCATGTTTGTCCTAATAAAATATATTTAACAGTGTTAAAAAAAATGTTTTTGAGAAATCGATAAAAAACTTCATTTCTCAATAGCAATTACAGAATTTCGGAATGATATATTGAGGTAAAAGACAGGGAATATGTTTTGATCTGAGTTAACATAATGAATTCTTAATAGATGCCCGAAAGAAAATATTCCACACTGAAATAAATGGTGGCTTTGCTGATACAACACCAGTCTACCAACTGACTTCAGTTTGGCTTTACGAAGCCAATCTGTAAAAATTTTACAGAGAAGTACAACCCGAGCATGCTTCCTCAGATGTATTTCTTTTAGCTGCTGTAAAGGATCTAGCAGAAAGTTGAGAATATTGTGAAATGGTGATACTTTCAGTCACTTCAAGTGATGTCATTCTATATTTGAGACAGTGACTGCAGCACATACACTCCGTCACTTGGCTGAACTCATTTTCCTCTCTTTCAATCACCTGTGAATAGCCTGTGCAAGAGTGTTTATGAATAGTAATTGCTATCCAGGATATCAGCACAGTAAGAATGCAGAAGTAAGAATGTATGTTTTTCTCTCCCATTACACCATGCAAAAAAAAAGATATTAACAGTAAAAAGTATGAAGCGCAGCTTCCCAACATTACCTGCAGGCTAAGACAGTCAGTTAAAAGATAAAATAAATTCAAAAAGAAATTGATGACGAGGCTGCTCACTACTGGACTGATTTTTTGTTTTACTTCTAACTGAAAGACAAGATTATTCTGTAATTAAAATAATTTTTTTGACACATCAAAACTAAATGAGCCTTGGATCTTACCGTTTTTCCCTTTTTTACCTCCTCTCAAAATCTTCCTGGTAGACAAGAGCAGTGTACGGGTGGATCACCATGAATACTAACTTTAGGCTGTCAGAGGACTAACAAGAGACAGGATAGTCGGGGCCAGATTTTGTCTTCTTTGTCAGCTGCTAATGACTGCATTTTCCTTTGAAACAAAACAAGACAGAAACCAGTAGCTTACATATTTCTTTTATTAACACAAATGAAGGCTATGTGAGTCATCTTCAAACTTCTCACAGCTAACTTTAATGAATAAGTTATAACTAAGGTGTCAAGAAACAAAATACAGCACTAAAGGTTGAAGTCATTTGTCCTAAACACAGTGAGTTTATACAATATTCAACACATCTTTCAGGTAGTGACATCTCTCCACTAGAGACACACAGTAAGCATGCTGTATTGTCAATTCCAGATTATTATTTTCCCTGCTTAAGCTTCCCTAATGTCGTATCAATCATTGCATCACTCTCCTAAACATTGTTTCAGATACTTCCCCAGTTAAAAAAATGAGATCATCTGCTCAGACTGATCTATCTTTTCCCCCTGTGACATTAAAATAAAAATAAATGTACTCTTTGTCTAGTCAAAAGGCTTGATATTTTTCATAAAATAACTTTTATAAGTACTTGTACACATATACCCATCAAGCTATATTAGTTTACATTCTACAGTGAAGAAAACAATATGTTTCCTAATATATGAGCAACCTGACAGCCTAACAGTCAAAAACGCCCAACCAAAAATTAAACATGAAAACAGTAGCATTGATTTAAAGCAAATATCATGCAAAGTATACTTAAGTAAGACTTCATGTTTTGTTTCAGACATTATAGTCAGAGGCTATTGGAGAATTGTTTGAAAATCTGTGCGTTTTTTTGTTTGGGGTTAAAGTTTTTAATATTTTTTCAAACATATAGTAAAAAAAGTCTTTTAAATACTTAACACGTGACTTTAGTTTAAAGTTACTAAACTGTATCTAGCTAACCAATTTTAAAATTGATCTGTTTCTTCATACTTCTAGAGTGTTTGTAATTGTGTCTGAATCTTGGAAGACAGGTTTTCTTTCCTTTAAGTTTGGTATCACATCTATCAACCATGATAAGAGCAAAGATTTTAAAAAACAGCATGTGAACAAGGAACAGTGTCAAGTTCTGTTGCCATCTCTATGGACTTTCTACTTTATAAAGACCCTTTCAAAGAAGTTGCATTTTTGAGGCTAAGTCTATCCCAAAGGAAGCCATAATAGCTATGCTAGTAGAAACCGTCAAATGTTAAAATCAGAAAGAGTGAAACAGTGTATATATTTGTACTGTGAAGAAGCCTAGAGGCTAAGAACCAAAGATCTTCATCACTTAACTATGTCTGTTTTATTTATCATGTATAATTTTAACAACTTTAAAATGGTCAATAACAGGAATCATAACTAAGCCCAAAGGGAACAATGTTCATTACTCAAGCAAATATCAAAAAGTCTTGATAGATGCAAATCAACTACTATAAATAATCTAAAACATGTCATGTCCAGTTTCTCCCTTGGTACGATAAAGAGCTAATACTTTGTCTTAAGGAATATCTAAACTGAATAATTAAAAGAAGAAGCTGGAAGTATCTAGAATAGCAGATTAAATTACAATAACAGGTTCCTAAACACTCAAAAATAATTACAGAGGAGGCTTACATTTAATTCTTTAACAACAATTTAGAATTTATTTTATCCAAGTAGATCTATTTACAGTTATTTAAGATTCAAGTGCTGAACTGAAAAATTCCTCAATTTTTTTGTTGTGCAGTAATGCCTCTGTGTTTTTCAGCTATGTTTGGTGCAGAGGCAAATATGATTAACTGTGGTATTTGGTATATGAAGGAAGAGCTGGAAGGAGACAGTGTTTATACAGTTTTTATAACCAATTCTATCTGTAAACAAGAAAAACAGTAAGATTTTTTTCTTTATTCTTCTAGTACCTTTTACAAGTTGGTCTTAATAACATCTTCAGCTCATTTCACCTTATTTAATACCTTGCATCATACCTCTAATCGTTTTAATTCTTTTAATTGGAAATTCTCAGAGCATCTTTAAATTGAATGCTCATTAGTTTTTTTTCTTTTAGTCACTCTGTTTCCTAAGGCAATGCTTCTTTTTCATGGGTTTTTAACAGGTGTAATTTAAAATTACCTCACAGTACTGTGAAACGATCAGTTCTTTACCAATATTAAAAGTGTTATTCAAACTGCAGAAGTTATTATACATGTCATTGACCTTTTTTGTCAGCTTCTTTTGTCCTCTGATTGTTTTTTTCAATTTTGTAAGAAATTGCTGAAATTATCAGATTATGTTAGTTTTGCAATTAATATGAGCACTGTGCTCACAGATTTTTTTTTTAATTTGGAAACTATTAAAAAATTTTAAATCAGTAAACATTAGCTTGAAGGTTTTGTGTGTTTATTCTCAGGCGTTTCATGGGGAAAAATGACACACTAATGAAAGGAAAAATGAAGTAGATGCAATTGAATGTGTTCTGTTAGATATTTAAACCAGCGTTTGCTAAAATGATAAGACCTTAGTAGACCTATGAAATACAATACTTCTAATTGAAAACTGCCTTCTGAGTAGACTTAGTATATGCTCTGACAACATGTATCTCTTTTTGCAGCTAAAAAAAAATATATCCTTTTTAATTAGCAATTCTTCCTTAAGAGAAGTCTGATTCTTTTCTGTTATTATTTGTTTTGGTATTACACGGTTCATGTGTGAGGGGATTAATGATTCTCTTTACTCTGAATAGGTATCTCCAATAAAGGATCTTTCCATTTATTTTTAAAAAAGATATTATTTTTGGTTAAGTGACTGTAAGCATCTAGATTTACACTCTGTCTTTCACAGTATATTTCTGGCTTGCAGTTATAGATCTCTTAACTATTTTATGTATGGAGATATCAGCTCAGATCACAGCAATTTCTCATTATATGTCTTTTAGAAAACATCAAGGAGCAAAAGAGTAGAGGAAGATTGAAACTATGAACCTGCCTTCCAGAGTTTGTACTTTACAGAAGAGTGGTTCCCAGCCTATGACTTTCATAGTTTTGCTATTACTCCCCAAATTCCTTGAAATTGTCTGAACACCTCCACTATTAACTACTAAATATAATTTATGATAAATCAACAAAAGTGGAAGTCTACATTCTTCACAGCTATAATACAACATTCTTAATATTTGTACACAGGTTTGTATTTGTATCCCTACAGATAAGAACATTTAACATCTATCATTATTAAGATCTATTAAAGGGTATTAAGAACGCTGCCTGTGGTCTTACAGTTTTCTTTACACTGAAGGCTGACCTGATAACTGAAGGTTTATGGCTTTTTAACTCTTCATCTTTCCTTACAACTACTTTGCAACACATAGGCAATGCTAGGCAGCCAGCAATGTGACTTTAAGGAAATAAAGCTTTGATTTCTTGCAAGTACTTCCCAACAATATCTTGAGAAGATCTTCCAGGATGTATCTCCCTTTTCAACTTGTCTGTGCAGGAAAATGTCCCTTGGCTTATTTGCTCAGAATTTCAAGGGATCCCAAACAAATAACTACTTCACTTATTCATCCATGACCCATCACATCTAAGTGAGCATATGCTGCACAGATGTTTTATGCATGCACAGTAAATCTGATGTATCTAAAATATATCTAAACTTCAGCACTTTTGGACACATGGTGCTTAAGTCAAAGCAAATTTTTTGGACACGCATTTTAACATGTATTGTGGCAGCAAAAAAGCCTAAGAAAAAATAGCAGCTATTCTGTATAGACATAAGGACAGACACCATGTACCTCTGAAAAAAATTCTGAAACCAAAGTGAGAAACAATAATTCAAAATGTATTCTAGTTTATTATTATTTTTTGAAGATAATGCCTGGTTAACAGATAGTTGTTTGGAACATATATACACCCGTAGAAAAGAAAACAAAATGTGAAAGGGGAAGACAGATAATCTGTAAACAGTATCGGTCTTAAGGCAACTTTTCCTCAGTCCTTTAGGTCATGGTTTGTCTGAAAGACTGATGACAAGTTGAGACACTTTCCTGAAAAAAACCCCAACAACCAACCTTAAAAATATCCAAAGGCACTGCAAAAGATAAATAAGTAAATAATACATTGTTTTTCTGAGGTTGGTCAAAATGCCAAATTTGGATCAGTGAACACATTCTTGCCTCAACTAAGTGGAATGTTTACTGAGCCCTCTAGCAGGAACGCTCAGGAAACTCAATTATTAATGAGATGTGGTAAATCTTATGTGCCTGAAAACTCTCCATATTTAATTTACTGGTGCCTTCCTAATCCATCTTACTATACTAACAAGGGAATAAATCCAATGATCTAAACAGCGTTTCTTCCCCATCCTGATTTCTGTGAATCTGTGTTCTTCATGCTGATGATCACTAACAGGATTAGCCATGAATCAGGATGGTAGGAATTTGCACACATATAAATATCCATAAATGATAGGCTTATTTTTTTAGAATACATAATATTCAATTCCTAATCAGTCATTTAACAGGGAGGTTCACTAAAATTTAAACACGAACAGAAGTAAAATCATCATAGGGTTTTTCTGTTTATTTGTTTGTTCTTTCTTGTTAACCATCCTGAAATCAATTTGTAAATTGACCATATTTCTGTACTGAAGTAAAGTAACAATTACAGGAGGCTTACAGTGCTATGAGACAATATAAATTTTCTGAACATTTCAGCATGTATTGAATAGAACTGTGAAAGTCTTAATAGAGAATATATAGATAACATTACATTTTTAACACATCACATGTGAATCATACTTTTAGTGTATCTCATTAACTTTAAGGCTGATCAATGCAATATTATTCTGCACTATCCTGAAATCATTGTAATTGCTCATTTATAGATAAAGTTTGAGATTCAAAAGACTTCTTTTTTTCATAGATAAATCACATTGTGCTGAAGCACGTTTGCTCCCTATCACCCCATCCTTCCCTTTGAAACTCTGACACAGTCAAAGTTTGCTACTTCAGCTGGAGTCATTCCTCTATTTAACTGACGTGGTCACCTTGGGAAAGACTATTGCTGCTCATGAATAGACTGCTGAGATATCAAAAACTACAACAATTTGCGTTCTTTGTGAGAGACTTACAAACATGTGGTTTTCCAGAAATGTTCTGGCTAATTACTGTCTCCGAGATAGAACTGTAGTTTCTGATGTGCGCACTGAAACCCAGAAGAGGTGAGATGAGACAGTACACATAACTTTTCCATCACTTTGCCACGCTTGGAAGAAGCTGGGACACTTAGGTGGGCTTGTCTCAGTGCATAAAAAGAACAGAGCTGCAGCTTGAGTATTTTCAGTCAGGGCTCTTATTTCTATAAATAGATTCTTCTGTCCACTTTTAAACAACAGAAGCTTGTTGGTCAGGCATTGGAACAGGCAGCCCAAGGAGGTGGTGGAGTCCCCATCCCTGGAGGCATTTAAAAAACATGTAGATGTGGCGCTTCAGGATATGGTTTAGTAGGAATGGTGATGTTGGGTGGATGGTTGGATTCGATGATCTTAGAGGTCTTTTCCAACCTATGATTCTATGATTCTATGATTCATTAATCAAGACTTTCTGTTCTCTGTAGGCATTTGAAAAAATAATTGGGTAAGGAGTGTACTACCCTCAAATAACCACAGATATTAATTTTTTTAACCTCAAAAAGGAATGTGTTGTGGGGAAAAAATTGAAGTGTCTGAATTTTTTCTATATTGCAAATCTGGCATAAAACATTCTCAGAGAAGTAGACCTTTAACACTTGTGAAATGTTTTGAAAGTATATTTTTTTTCCAAATCACTTCCACGCTAAATAAAGCTGATGATTATCCTTGACTTTACTGTAAGAAAAGATTTTTTCATACGCTTTTACATCTGTGGCCATTTTATACCACCAGTGCTGGTTAAAAGAGAAGCCTTTTACAGGCAAGGAATGAGGCATGGCAAATTGCAAGCAAGGGTACAAAATTTTTGCAAGAAGAAAGAAAGAAAAAGGACAGAACAATGTTAAACATATAATGGAGGAGATTCCATTGCTATACAGCTAAAACCTCTGCAGTGAAAGCCATTTAAAATTGTGTTCTGAGAGATAGCTTTCATTTCTTAAACAACAGAATACGATTTTGACAAACCCAGAAGTGAAACAGTGTTATTGTAACGGTGTATTGGTTTCTATAAGCTATATGTGACATAGAATCTATGAAATTTTATCAAAGCCATCTTAAAGGCTCATAAGCACAAAATGGTAGTATCACAAAGTATCCAATACTGGCTGTTCTTTAAGGATAAATACTTGACTGCTCAACTAAGAAAACACTTCGACATTTTATATAACTCAAGGCTACAAGAAAAGGCTACTCCTTGTTCTTTAATGCGATAAATCTAGGATCCTAACTACAGCTCCTCTGATGTTGTGGAGTAGAAGAAACCCGGAACTAGAGACAAGAGATCTAGTGAGACAATTGAAAAAGTTTGGAAAATATTCTTAGAAAGCTCGTATGCTACACTTTATGTATATCTTCTCCTAAAAATTCTCTACTTGCCGAAAGGAATAAAGAATTCTACTTTGACAACTCCAGGTAATCATAGTACAACTTTGTAGCTGTCAATGAGTTCACTTAAACCTTCGGAAAAAATGTAAAAATATAACATCTGTATTATCAAGCTAAAAGCCGCATGAGAAGGCAAACAACACAACACAAAAGAAGAACAGTCATAGTTCTTCACAAGGAAGAAAAAGAACACCTGTTGTTTGAGGTGATTAAAGGGAATCTAAGGGAGCTTAAGCATAAAAAGGGATTTTGTACTGAACCCTAAGGAAGCTACAGTCATTGCTCTAGAAGTGTCAGGGACAGATCAGAATAGGGAGGAAATGCGGTTATTTTTTAAATGTGTCTCACCAGGTGGGGAATTAAGGTTTTACTACAGAACTGACTTAAATTTCAGTCTTATAAATTAGGATTGCTCTACATACGGGAAGGGAACCTCAACAAAATTGAGCCTCCTTTTGATGAAATATTACCATAAGCAGAGAAACAAACAGTTAAAACAGGATGATGGTAAAAATGTATAATACTGGACTTTTAAATGGCTACAGAAAACATTGTCCAGTTTAAAAAAGACACTCTTTACAGTTACTGTTTGAAGTCATACAAAAAGTTCTCCTGTTGAATGAGACAGTATTGCTCCTTGATCATCAGCATATACTATTTGATGTCCCTTTTTTGTATTTGTATGAGGCTGTGAGTTTGACATGGCGCCTTTGTTCTGTTTACCTTAGAGGATGACAACAGACAGGCAACAAAACAGAGTTATTTTGAGGGTCTAAGTGGGAATTATCTGAAGACTGAAGCAAAATATCATGGAATATCATCAGCTTATGTGCTGAGACTCCAAAATCCTTGCAATGGTGGTACACATGAGTTGCTACATACTTTTCCAGCTTCTGACGCAGAATTTGAAGAGTGTAATGCTGTATTGAGAACAAGAATGAAAGTATCTGACTGAGCATTATAAAAGAAGAGCCATTGAAACATTTATATAAAATGAAATTTTGTTTCTAATGCATAATGAGCTGCCCTTCAGACATCCAGCAATTCAAAATCCATTGTGATTTTCAAGTGCTGTGGAGATTGTTTTTAAGCACATTTTAAAGCAGTCACCACAGTTTTCACGTGAACTGCACTGAATCCCTTCCTCCTAGTCGGTCCATCTCATTCCTCACAAACAGCTGAAATTGTAGAAAGTACTTGGCACCTGCGGTTAGGCAGAATGTGTCTTGCAAATAAAACCTTCTAAAATTAAATTGTAATAGACAGCTTCAGTAAATTAAGGTGGTTCTGTTGGGCTCAGTGAAGTTTTACTGATTTACAGCTGCTAAGGTTCTGGCCCTGTGGTTTCACCAATAATTACTGAGACCTTCAGTATGCAGAGACAGAGATCTCGTTCTGCTTTTTGAAAGTTCATTTGAATCTCTCAACTTGTCATTTCAGAGTGTTCTTGACACACAAACCACAGACAAATGCAGCAACTCAAAATTCAGTGAAAACTGGCGACTGTCACCTATTTCACAATGATAATATCAAACAATGAACCAGTACAAATTCACTAACGAGTGCCTCCCAACTAGTATAATTTTTTTTGTTGAACGAATCTGTTTGCTACATGTAGGAATAGCCAGTGGCAAATGCCTTAATAAGATAAAATTTCCAGAGCAATGTTATTAGACCAACAGATGTCATTGGAAAACAGACATACAAGATTTTGTGAAGCAGCAGGTATGTTCAGAAGACCAAACGTAGGCGATTTAATTGACTGGAATGTGGGGGGGGGGG
>Ga0065711_1005894_pt1 | contig 18883 bp, 9 predicted proteins | sample Hoacrofraction12_FD_59098 | JGI IMG/M metagenome (GOLD analysis project Ga0065711, IMG submission 59098) | Hoatzin crop microbial communities from Cojedes, Venezuela - Epithelial fraction 12 v2 (version 2) | ecosystem: Host-associated > Birds > Digestive system > Esophagus > Crop | place... | reverse complement strand
AAAAAAAAAAAAAAAAAAAAAAGAGAGAGAAAGACATAGATTAAAATTGCATGTATGTAAGCTATGGAAAAGTTGACAGAAATAATAAGGATCTGTTTCATTTTATATTTTTACGTGTACAAACTGAAATTAGCCATCGTAGCCTCTCTCCTCATTTAGTACAGCCTTTATAATCTACTTTTTTTCCTGAGCTTTTGAACCACAAATACTCAACACTTTACATAGCAGTTAAATTTATATTTCTCAGCAGATTTAAAGATATTTCCTTCATAGATCAAGGAAAATCAGTATTGGAATTTCATCTTAAATACAAATGCTTATTCATTTTTTATAACCTTCACAAAGTTTTGTTTTCTATGTGTGTAGTTATATGAGCAGATTACAGAAAATAAAAAAGTAACCAAGATTAATCTGGAAATGCTGCCTCTAGCTCAAAATTCATACAAGATCTGTTAAGAGAGATTTATATTCTGAAAGTCATGGATGTTTAAATGACTTTTCAGTCTCCATGGATACTCTTCACTGGGTGAGTTACTACAGTCCAAGCTTAGATATATAAACAAAAGCATGGGTACGATGGCTAGAGGGGAAGTCTGGGTTTATGTAAGGTTGTTAAAGGGTTTTTCATTCTGTCTGCCACAGTAAAACAGTCTTCTGGATCCACTGTGTTACTAAGAAAAGAAAACTTAATCTTTTCCTCACATTTTCAAGCTAAGGTTTTAAAATCAAAGTAGTTATAGAAAACTGTAGCTCTCTTAAAGAGACCACAAGTGCTGTCCCACACAGCAAACAGGGAGTGCAGAGAGAGAGAATGATCTGAGGCTCTGTCTCGATTTTGGCGAGGATGGCAAAATACCAGATGGTCAGAAAGGAAGTGTTTAAAGAGGGGATCTGAAAGAAGAAATAGGCCCTCCAAGTCAGCCAAGAAGAAGCAAAGGTGTTTGCCAAGAGAGATAGTTATGTTGGAAAGTAGACATATTTCTAGTAGAAAAGGGCTGGAAGATGATCAGACATCCTTCAGAGTTTTCCTCAAGTCAGCTTCTACAGTAGTTGAAGGGCAGCAGCTCTTGCTGAGGGCACACTCCTTGCAGCGGGAGTGGGGATCGCAGGGCTGTGGGAGGTGTTGCAAGCACCTGCGGGAACCAGAAAATGCCACTAATCACAGGGAGCTGAGCGAGGGCTGGGTCATCCCCCACAGCTTAAGCACCTGTCTTCAGACTGTGACTGGGATGGAGCCGGGCTCACACACCAAAATCACTGGGGAACTGCTGCTGGAAGCTTGTCTGTATCTGGTATTTCTGTTACTGATTTTTATTTAATTCATACAGCTCCTCATGTTGATTTCTCTCCCTAGTCTCCGCTGCAGCTCTTTAAAATCTGTTTCTCATTGTTCTGTGGCTATCTTCCATACCCTCTATCCTATTCACATCTTCATGTTTGTTCGTGTTCTTAGTTTTTCTCCTGAGTCCAGAACATCAGCATCTTCTTGAGACTCCTCTTCGAAAAATAGGGTTTATCCTCTCTTCACTTACCTGGCGAAAGTCTTCATGGGAAGGGATAAAGGAGGAAGGGAAGAGGCTTTTGCCAGGAAGAAGGAGAATGGCGCAGACGGAGAGCACTTCATAAAGTAGGAGGAGGTTTGCAAAATGCCTTTAAACAAGTCTTAGAGTGCTTCAGTTTTCACTTAGGGTCTGACAGAACCCACTCGTGGACATATACATATTGCGGGAAAGTCTGAAGCAGCACTCTTGCATTTCAGTCTGATTTTATGTAGTAAGTAAACTATTGAAGTTGAGTTTTCTGACAGCAAAGATTGTCTTGAGAACAGTACAGCAAAAGACCTAACAAAGGTGTTTCAGTATTGATCTGGTATATTCATAGCACAAAACTGAAGCTGATAACGACAGTCCTTTCTCCACAAAATCATTTCCTGAGCGCTAAGGGCTACAATGCACTTTCAAAGCATGCTCAACTTAAAACAGCAGTGAACTGTGCTATCCAAGAAGAAGTGCTGGAACGGCTTGGGAAAGGACAGTTATCCCCATTTGCCTAGGTCGCACCCTGCTGTGACAACATTGTGCTTCTCCTGAGCATGGCTGGTCACTCACTGCTTTCTGAGGGAACAAATTCAAGTACTAGAGTTCATCCTGTGAGTCACAGAAGGGTGATGAAAGTAAAGGCTTATATTAAATTACTGGGTACGTTAGGGTAGTCCGTATTTCCATGAAGTGTGCAAAGTGAGGGCAGCTGGACACTGTCTCCCATGCTCATCTGTGCTATTATATACAGAGGAAGTGCTCATATTTGCTTTTATGACTTCCAGACTAAAGCTGCCTCCTATGCAGCCAGCTTATTCCCCATCCATGGGCAGACCTTGCTAGCCTCTCTCTCTGCCTAGCCAGTCAGACAGAACTGGCAGAGCATTTTGAAATGTAAAGGTGCACTGTAGATGCATATTGGATTAAAATGTTGTTGTACAGTCCCACAGATTGCATGGGTCCCTGTCACCGCTTTATTACATCCGGGTGGTTTTTGCCTTCGTGAAGGCAAAGGTCTTCTAATGTGCAGCAGTCTTACAAAAATACAGTGTATTGAAACCAGTTTCTAGATTTCATTTTCTTTAATAAAGGTGTTGGAGGAAATGGATAAAAACTAAGTTTTACAAGCTGCAAAACCTGTCAAGGTAAATTGTAATGTAGGCTCATTCTTATTTAGTAGAGTACTTGAATCATTAGCTGTCCTTTTCCATGATGTGTGTACACAATAAATTTGTTTCGGTATTTCCTATGTTTATTCACCCTGTTAATAGTGCTTGCTTGTAGTGGAGTCAACACCGATCTCTTCTGGACTTGGTCTGACTTGGACTAAAGATCCTGTTTCCAATTTTGAAAAAAAGGAATTTCTCCTAGTAGTAAAAGTCATGAGGAGGTGAATGGCATCATAAAGCAATTATTTCAATATTTCAATGTATAGAAGTTGTTTTGGTTAGGGATCACTGATATGACTATTAATCAAAACCTCCAGGAAATGCAGCACTCCTTTCTTATGTGGTAAGATTTGAATAAAAAACCCACACTCAATACATTGTGCTTGAGAATCCTAGGAGGGAAAATGCTCATAAACACAAGTGTTTGGATTCACTTTAAAGCATTGTGAAGTCAATCAGTCAATACAGATTTCATTATCTTCATTTTTACTGTATTGCTTTTTGGGGACTTTTGTTTATCCTGAAGGCACTGTCATACTTTCCTAGGTATATTTAATTGAAAACTATTGATTCATTACATTACTTGCTCTCCTCTTTGATTTTTTCCTTTTTTGCAGCCATGGTCAATTTCATACACATAAGAACCTGCTGTAGATAGAGCTGAATTACTCCACTCTATTAAAAATCATTTTTTAAATGTCTTTCGCATTCTCATTTTCAGCTAAGGCCATCAAGGATGAAATCAGCAAATCCTTCCTAATTAAATACCTGAGAAATATGAATGCTTGAAGTATTGCTTATTTCAGTTTAAGCCATTAATTATAATTTTTAGCATTTCTTTTGATTACCATTTCCTGGTGATCTTTCTTTTTTTTAAATTTAATTCCGCATTTGTAAAAAAAAAACAAGGAAACTAAGGGACCAGAAAGAGAGAATTTCTGTAAAGAATGTGTACATACCTTACTGTGGAGTACATGGTTTCCTTCTAAGCCTTATCAATGAAGTTTGCTGGGAATGTCTTTCAGTTTTGCTTAGAATTTAGACACGTGGGAAAGAAGCAAAAGGCATGAAGAAAATGAGACGGAAGCTTTGCTGTTAAATCATGTCACTAATTATTTTGTTTTGTTTTGATGCTTGTTCTCTGCTCACATAAAGGTGTAAATTAGGATATAGGGGGGATGTCAATTATTACTTTGGGCTTTGGCTTTTGGGGAGATGACTATACAGTAATGTAGAAAAAAGCATGAATGCAAAATAAAAGGCCCAAATTAAATGGATATAAGAAAGGTAAGGATAAGAGTGTGAGTAGTGAGAACTGTGCTCAAAAAGGATAGGAAAAAATGGTAAGAATAATTTCCTTTATTTGAAGAAGAAGAATTGAGTAATAAAGTGGTTCTAATGGGCTTTCATCAGGTCAGCAGCATTGGCTGTACTCATTCCAGCCATTTTCAATTTTAGGAAATTCCTCTTGTCTTCACTGATGGCTGACAAGCTGTGCACATTTTGTGCCAGCTCACCATGAAGTGAAAGAGCAGTGTTGCTCAGCCTCCAGGCCAGGGACAATTTAAAGCCAGAGTAAGTTGTTTTATTTAGAAACCACATGAATCTGTCTGCTCAGCCAGGGCACATGCCAGGGCTGGCCAAGCTTCCTGGAGCACTGGCGTCCTTGACATTGTCAGCGGAATGTTAGACCTCCATGGGATGGTGTTCAAGAATATATGCCTGTCAATTTTTAAACAAATTCAAGACAAATTCTAAGAAAAAATGTCATATGCACAATAAAAGTATGTCAAAATGAATGCCTCCTGACATATACAAAAATGTGGAGATGAAAAATAAAATTGGAACACTGGAGCTGAGCTTGTTTCTTCCTCCAGATATTTATTGCATTGCTCGGTGCATTAATTCATTGCAGCAGCTAATTCCAAATATCCATTTATTTAAAAACAACACTATGTAATTATGTCTGGAACTTCGTGAGCAGGTGGCAAATATGGTATAAATTAGAAGCGTAATAAACACCAGAGCACTTGTTGAGCAAAGCACTTCCAATGTTTGGTGTGTTACACACATTAAAGAAAACAGACACTGGGTTTTTAAAAAACTTTAGCCAGTGTGCTGCTTCTCTTGGTGATTAAAAGGACATTGTCACCATATTCCTTGAGCAAGTTAAGACTTAAAGTAGGTCATTTGTAGATAATTAGCATTGTGTGATAATTTTGGCTAACCTTCACACAAATTATACATCCAGAGTGCTTTATTGTAATTTTGAAATATATATGACTGTTAAAGGAGTGTTTGGGAGGTCTACTAGTAGAATACTATTTTTCAGTATTCAGAATTGAAGAAATAGTTGGGTTTCAGCTCTTCAGCTTAAGCAGTAGTGCAGTTGATGAGAAGCTTGTCCAATACCAGTTTTTCCTCGTACTTTTCAACCTAGTTTTTGATGTTGCTGATCTGTACTAAGCTATGACCAAAAGAAGAAGAAAATTCTGGGGAATAATGGAGTCACAAACTTGAAAGTATTAACTTACAAAAGATTTCTGCTATAGGTAAAATGTGATCTGTGACGATACACTGTTGACAGATGTCCTAGGAAGGAAGGTGTTAATCTTCAACTGGAGAGAGTTAATTGGAATAAAGGAAGGATATGAGTATGAGGTCTGTAAAATATATTACTTATACTTGTGTGTCAATACATAACAGGAAAAGCAGACAATTGGACTTTGAGGGCATTATGAAATGCAGAGAGATTATAGACTAATTGTTGACACTTTGTCTATATGAATGATTTTTATGATGAATGTTTAAACTCATTTGTTCGTGTCAATAATTACCTGATCTGAAGACAGTACACACTGAAGAAGGACCTAGAAATAAATGCTCTGATAATATATTTCAGCTATACTCTGCCAGATACATGCCCAGCATTTTAAAGGCAAGTAGATCCCTGTATGCGGGTAGGGAGAATGTCCTATCTGACCTGCAGCTGGCTACATCATCGAGCTCGGCAAGCTCTGTTTCCATGGCCAAACTAAAACAAAATATTTCAGTCAATCTGAGAATCTTCTCTTTTATCTCCAAAAGAATATTATTACCAAAGTCAGAACTAGGGGGGAAAAAATATTAGAGTCAAAAAAGTGTTTTGTTCTCTCTTAAAACTGTTCAGACACCATGGTGAAAGGGGCTGTGTGGCTTGCAAAGGACTCCATTTTGGTTTGTTTCCATTGGTTGAGGTTCTGAGGTACCTTTACGTGTTTTTTGGTGTTTTAAATCTTTTTAGACCATTGCCAAGAAACATGCCAATAATATCCCTGATTTGCTTTTAAAAGATTTACACGTAATATCACAATCTCAACAGCTGGTATTTCGAACAAAATGAGAAGGTTTATGAGAAATTCTAGAAGAAATAAAATCTTGGTATTTGGAGTGCTGCAAACGTATAGTCTTTAATATATTTCCTTGCAAGAAACATACTCTTCCACAGACAAATCCGTCTGTTCTCCCTGGAAATTACTAAAAAATGGATGGCTTCAGAAAATATGATATAGACAATGACCTGAAGAATGGCTCTGAAAATCACATTATCACTTAGGTATGATGGTGTGAACTACCTATACACTAGGAATGCAGCCCAATCCTATTTTCAGAGTCTTGGTTTAAGCAGTTCCCAATTTTTTTCTTCCTTCATCAGGTTCAGTTGACCTTCAGTTGGTGAGCTTTTGGCTTTCCTTTCTTTCTGCTCATTCCCCAGCTTGGGCTTTCCATGATGCCAAGGAATAGAGAGTAAATTCACACAAAATAGTTCAGACCAGATGATAAATAGTATATGCACCAGGCAACACTGACTACTTCTGTGGTTTGATCTCATGTCTCTGTGTGATGCTGCATTGCATTGTATCACTTAGACATCCAGACTACCTAGGAGGATCCCTAAATTAGTAACACATGGTGCTGTGCACATGCTCTCCATCTGTATTTGTGTGTATGTCATCCTTGTATTAATGATCCTTTCTGTTTTCACTTTCCTATACTCTGATGTTTAACAGGATATGAAAAGAAAGGCAGATTGATTTAGTCACAGTTACCCTTCTCTTGCTAATGCACTGTATTAAAGGTCTTACCAGAACTGAGTGCCAGTTGTAATAGGCTTCATGCAAAAATGCCATGTAAAATGCCAGTTCATACAAAAATAAAAGAAACCTTTGTAGTTGAGGTCGTGGAAAACAAAAGAATGCTAAATATCTGGTGCAACTTTCTCTCAGGTTTGTAGGATCTGTGATAGGATGGGGAGTGGCTTGTTTCCATAAAAAATTGTTTATCTGTATTCACTAAATAGTCATTATAAAGAAGATAATATGTTGTCCAAAAGGTTTTTCAATGTTCACAAATACTTCAAATATATTGGAAACAAATTATTGACAAGGAGATTATCACATCCTTCTACTCTTTTGGCTTTTCTGTTCTCAACTGTCTTTCTCAATTTAAAATCTTACAAGTGTAAAGGAAACAAAGTAATGCATTTAAGCAGTACACTTATACACAAAGTTGATAGGAGGAGCTTTTTGTATAAACTTTGCAAAAAGTTCCACCTTAAATACATACACAGCACTTGGAAATAGGTCAACACTGAGCATCTTGTTGTTTGATGAAAGAATTCAAACCTGTTTCCAAGGTAACCAATCCCATCCTCTATAAATCTCTGCTGTGATTCCACCTGTTTTGTGAAGCTGAACACTTTTTTCATTTCCTGAGATATAGTTTGAACTTTAACACACACATGTACACATACACCACATGCCGCTTGCTTTCCACTGTGACAAAGGAGACAGCAAAAGTAAATAGGAGGTTGTTAATATTTAAACTGTTAATGCAGGTGTCTCAGTAGCACGGTTTTAGAGGTATTGTAAGTGGTGCCAAGAAGCACTTGAACACATAGCTCTTACAGGAAAGGCAGATTAATTTTGGATTAATTGCTGGGCACCTGGAAGTCAGGTTACTGTAGTCTCCTTTGTTCTCTGCTCTCTACACAGGCTAAGAAGGATACTATATTTTATAGAGAGTAATGAGGATGTGTCAATAGACGCAAATGATATTCTATAATATCACTTAATGCATAAATCTCCATCTTCTCTGTTGCATTAGGTAGTTGCTCCACACCTCTGACAATAGCATGTAAAGGCAGAACACTTTATAGAGTTCTCTTTAAACATTCGACACAGTTCTACACACATTAAAATATTTTCTGTAAAAGGTCTGAAAGATCATTCTTTTTTTTCTTTTTTTTTTTTTTTTCTGTCGAGAAAGTAAGCCTGTGGGAGGGTTGGAACATGAAATGTATGGCAGGAGAGCACAGAAGAGTACAGAGTGGAGGGATGGCAAAGAAAAGAAGCCTTGCAAAAATATCTTCTTTTATCTGGAAAAAAGCGTGGACATGACACTTGATTAAGGAGATTCTGAATGTTGCCAGTGTTTTAGAGAAAGCATGTCAAATTATAATTTATATGGGTTTTTATTCATTTGGATATTGACCATACAGGCAATTTAGAATTTCCTAAACTGGTCTTAGAGTAAAATAAAACACAGCAATTGCTGCAAGATAGAAACTGCTCCTTCTCTGATGCAACAGAAGATGTATCAAATCTATAGCTCAATTCTAACAGAGGGCTTAATAATGATATAAAACATGATCTTCTGTATAATAATCCAGTAGTAATGCTCTAGATCTACTAATCTACTAATCATATAATTCACTAATATTAATCAAAGGATGTCTGGCTGCCTTAAGTCATTCATAATATACTTCCTGACAGTCTGATACATACTTTCAGTTTAGGTTTTGAAAATTCAGTTTGTTATCTGAAAAGTGACCAGTTGTATGACTTAGATAAATCAGCTTAATAAAAGATACTACCTGTGACAAACAGTGTCTCAAACAAAAGAAACACCAAATATAATTCTGCTGAGGCTTCTTCAACTATGTATGAGTGAATACAGAGTTGTTCATATATCACTGCCTTACATTTAATTTGTTACACCAAAGATTATCTTAAACTTTGGTTTGAGAAGGTGTTGTAATTAGTTGTCTGTTGACAGAATTAGAGGAAAGGAACTGTAACGAGTAAACTTCAAGGCTTGCAATTGCTTTGGGTAACTCTAGTGAAGGTGATTTTCAGCAGAATTTCCATCTGCAATGGAAGTTGTGCAGGGTATATCCTTCAAGGAGAAGCAGTGAAACGGATTCATGTTTCTTTTATGAAAGTCATGAGTGTTTCTCTAACTGCCTCTTCTGGAAAATGTCTTGTAACAATCAGCATAAAACACATCATAGGTCATTTCTGCCTACATCATCAGGAAAGAAAAATGCATCCTTTGTACATGGACATATTTATTTTTCAAGTGTTTCTTTTACAGTGTCCCTTTGTTAAAGTTGTTCATATAGCAGTGTCCTTTTTAGGGCTTCTTTAATAGCCTTTAACATTTTGGTCACAAGAGGAGACCTATTGATTGTGTTATTTTAAAAACCTCTTCTTATCTTATTCTTACTGAAGTTGCAGAACATGTACTTCATGTTCAGTAAATTCCTACTTTCGCGGAGTTTTGGAGCTGGTCGTAATTTCTCAGGTCACTGATGGATTTTTTTTTTTTACCTTTCATTTCTCTTTATATTTCTATTCCAAAGTTAATTTTATCTATCTCTTCATATCTAGCAACTTCAAGCTCTTAAAAGTCTGTTTACTTTCTATATGTATTGCATATTAATCAATGTTCACTTGTCTTTGAACCCCTCAGATCTGTGTAAATATAGATGATTAAGCAATATGCTCAGTTAGTTATAACAGAATCAATCTGTCCTAACTTTAAATTAGGTATAGTCTAAGCCATTTAGCAAGGCTCTATTTATGATCAAAGAAGAGAAATGAGAACCTGGGAGGCGAAATTCATCTACCAAGATTTCCGAGTCTCTATACAGTGGAATGAACTACTCTGTGCCAGGTCCTGTGCCTTTGCTTTGACTATGGAAGGAGCCAAAGCAACTGACTTAGAGTGGATGCCTAGGCCTTCAGAGGCTGAAGTTAGGAGTGCTGAATCCTAGCCTTGCTGTGTTTTGTTCTAGACTTATGATTGCTCACTGTTCCATGAAGAAGTCATGTAGAAATATTGTGGACATTCAGGATCAAAATGTTGAGACATAGTATTTAAATAGCTAGCTAAAGAAGTATTCATTTACTAGGTGTTCATGGATAAAGGCATTCTGGGTGGACTTGGGAGCACAAGGCTATTTAACCCACTTTAACACATCAGCTGTTATTGGACCATGGACCCTCAATGTGTGTCAAATACCTTGGTTTTATCTTTTGTTAGAATTTTATAATAAAGGGTCTTTGACAGTTTGGGCAATTCAGAGACTTATCGTGTTTTCAAATGTGGTTCCGTAATGCATATCAAGGCATTTTCTCTGGAGTAGAGGGTACATTGCACATCTGCAAAGCACAAAGAGACATGCTGTGTATGCTTGGGTGACTCCAGTAAGAAGTGCAGTAAACTGATTTGCCATAGAAAAGGATATTCATAACCATAGTAAGCTTGTCAACTGCATCACTAAGAAAGATGCTCCCTGACAACGCAGGGTGTGGGAATCCCAGAACACTGCGTAGTTCATAGCCCTATGCTAGACATTGCCCATGGGCCACTGTCAGTGCTTCCAATTTCTCAAGGGCTATCCAACTTGTATCCAGCTGAGGTTAATAATTTGTTTTCCTTTGTATCTGTTTTTTTTAAGTGTTAGGGTACTGTTATTATGTTGCTTCTTCTACCACACTTTCTAAATTAAAATTCTAAGCCTTTAATATTTGTTCATAAGTTTCTAAACCTCTGATCTGTCTCTGATTCTGTCCTCTATAATCCTCCTAATTTTCTTATAGTGTAGATTGCAAAACAGAGCAAACGTCCTGCAAATGCTGAGTATAAGGAATAATTCCTTAAGGAATAATGTTCATTATAACATCTCTCAACTCTCCCAAGATTCAGATATGTCTTGTCACTCTTACCTGTACTGAGTTTTTGGCTGCTGCAGCCCCAGACTCCTTTTCTTTAGAAACACGATCTAGTCAGTTATTTTAAAGCTCATATTTATGCATTTGCTCTCTTCTTCCAGAGGTAGCACTTTGCACTTTTCTGTATTAAATTTCATTTCATTGATTCCAGATTGCTCCATCAGTCTATCAAGACCATTTAGAATTCTTATCCTGTTCTCTGAAGTGCATGCAAATGCTTCCTTCCAGCTTGGTGTCTTCAGATTTGATCAGTGTCTTCCTTATTCTGACATCCAAGTACTTAATGGAGCAACAAATACAAATGCATTGACAGACCATGTTCAGGGTGCCTTTCTAGCTTGACAGTGAATCATTCGTAACTAATCTGAGGGCAGATTTTAATTTTGTTCTGTTTCTCTTCTGCATATTTCCTTTGCTGCTGTAGAGAAAATTCCTGTTACATGTTAACAGTACTAAAATCAAGAGGAATCCGATTCATTTTCTCCCCTGTACCTGCCAGGTTAGTGAGCCTATCAGTGAAGGCAACCAAACTGGTCTGACATTCTTTGTTATTGACATACCAAAGTCATTAACACATCTATGGTGGCTATGTCTTATGAACTTGTTATACCTAAGAAGCCAGGAAACTGTTCTGGTTTTAAATATTTCCAGGCATGAAGTAGGCTTACTGGTCCATAATTCCTCAGCTTCTGATTTCAACTTTTTTTTTTTTTTAATGTATTCTAAGCTTTCCTGTGTTTAATTTCTTGGGTCCTGCTCCACAAGTACTCTACGACCACTAATAGTCTAGAGATTACTTCAACAGTTTCCTTAATGCCGTAGGAAGTGTCAAGGTCTGCTGACTTAAATATGTCTAAATTGCCTGAACATTCATTAACATCTTTGCTACTTTGGTATGCATTTCTCCCCTGTTACTAAACTTGCATTATGTATGAAAACCAATCTTTATTTTAAAGACTGAATAAGGTATCGAGTACAGGGTATCGAACACTGAACTTCATCACGCTGTCGTAACTCTTCCCCACTCAGTCAGCAGATCTATATTTTCCCTTATTTCCAGCTTATTTCTAATGCATATATAGAACTTTTATTTGAATTTTGTTATTTTTATATCCCCCCAAAATTGCGTGAGATGTAACTCTTTCTTCATGTATTAATCAGATTCCTACTGAACTGGAAGGATTCAGGTCACTAGTCATGCTTTGTTCCATGGAAAACATTTTCTCCTTATCACTAATCACTTGAAGACATTTCTGCAAATGCAGCTTCTGTGTGGACGTATTATTCTACTTTTTGGGTACTCTGGAATACATTAGGGAGCTAAGCACTTTTACTAAGCTGCACCAGAATCGCCATTTTTATATTGCTCTCCACCTTAGAGGAGGAAACTTTCAAAATTACTGCTTAGTCAAGTCAGGTTACAATTGAATGCAAATAAAATCTGCTGTTATTGGACCAAGTAATACAGCTGTAATAAAGAGACAAGATTTTAGGATTTTTCCTGAAGACTTAAAGAAGGATATATGTGGCTGGAAGTTTTTCTGTTTTCCCAGCCCTGTCACTTGGCCTATTAAAGTCTCCCTGCATGCAGCCAACATTCTGTAGATGCTTTCCTTATACTGCCGGTTAGGAATTTTTTCATGTGGAGTATTCCCTGTCTTAGGTTTTACTCCTCAGGGATGAAATTGTTTTCTAGTAGAAAATGCTAGCTTTTACAACTAAGCTTTTTAGAGTCCTTCATGAGATTCAGCCAGATTCAATCCTTTCTTCCAAAACATATTTACTGCGAACTTATTCAAAGAAAGGTCTTAATGCACTACCTAAATTAAGAATAAATTTACGTCTTCAGAGACACAATTGCCAATTGAGTGTATGAGGAACTCTGTACTGTATTTGAATAGTCAATTAACAACTGTTTGACTGAGTGACTGAGAGTCACCTCCTCTGCCACTTTGTGAATCAATATGCATTTTTTACTGTAAAATGACCCTATCCACTGAATCTTATGTTTAATATTAACAGATATTCTTCACAGAAAAAAATGAGTGGGTTAAATGCATGTAATGAAACAGGATTTTGACTGAGACTAGACAAAATGGTCATACTTCATACACAAAATCTTGGCACAATGGTAAACCTTTGAGATGACTCACTGCAAAGCCTCTTGCCAAGATGTGTGATGGGTGTGGGGAGAACAGGAAAGCCTTGACTGGTGTGTGTTACTCATACTTCTAAGCAGGCCTCTGCAGGTCACATAACTTCTCATACATTTCTGATTTAACAAAGATAATTCAGCCAAAATGCTGGAAGAATTTTACATACTCATTGTGACACACTTTAAGTTGATGCCGTACCTTGCTTCGTCCTACATAACAGTTCTACCTCCCACATTTTCTCTGTGTAGGAATGCCATAACCTAAACAAAAATAATTTTGGAAAAAGACCATATATGTTACATCAAAATATTAATTTCAAAAAAATCTTAGTCCTCCTACACAAGATCTGTTTTATTTATGCATTTTTCTGTTCCCTAATTCTTTGCATGATAAGTAGAATCACTTGTATTGTCAAAACTAAAAATGGGAAGGTCTGCACAAATCCTTCATTTTTATGCAAAAATCAAATCCCAAAATTTCCAGCATTCACAGGGAATGGTAAAAGTGTTGTGGTAACCATGGTGTTCTAAAGACATAAGTAGAAAGTCATCAATTGAAAAGGTGTTAGTTTAATTAAGCCACTCAGTGTATTTGAAAATTGCAGAGAAGGCTTTGGATTGCTTCAAATCACTCCAAATTCAACACACAGTAAGGGCAGGATACAAATAATTGTATTTAAATGCACAGTGTTGTTACAAATACTTTTAAGGGAAGGGTTAGCAAGCTGAAAAAAAAAAATCATACTTTGTCTACTTACACAAACATTAAATCAGAGGAACCTTCTCCCACTATGTAATTTATTTGCTGTAAACTATTCTAAAATTATTCTGGCACTGAACAAGTCCCTGCAGGATGGATTTTGTTGTCTTTCTCTGACCCGATGTCTTTCTGTGTGAGACAGCTTAAGAAGGCACTGACTAATTTCCTGCCCTCCAGCTCTTTAATCATGGGAAGTTGTTCAAGCTCTCCTTCCTAACATCTTCAGAGAGCATCAGATTTCTGCAGTGTATGGATGCAAAGATTTTTAAACAGCCTGCGCTACTAACCTACAATTATTTGCAAACTTGCCCTTTCAGTGCTTTGGTTTTTTGTAAGAAGTACGTGGCTATGGGAGGGTTAAAAGCATTCCTATTATCTGTACTTATCACAAGGCCTTGATTTACTGAGTGCTGTACCCAGGCAGACATCTCTTCTTTGTGCATGGCAATTGTTATTAGATTTAGTGGTAAAAATGGGATGTTGAGCATGAAGAATAGAATTAATTTCATGTAAAAGTCCAAGGTCTGGAAAAACTATTTTTAAATACTCTCTTTTGAGGCCTACAATTTTATAAGTCTTATATGCTCTTCTCAGATGATGAAATTACTATTGTTTGGCTTATATCTGCTACATATTAAATAAAGATTCTTTTTTTATTATATCCATCCATCAGTTCCAACAAACTGGATGAAGACTTTCAGCTTCTGGTGTTCATGTGCCCTAAACTGATCATAACTCTGGCTTGCAGCTAAGATGCCTGAAACCCCAGGGCAGGGTTTCATCCAGGTACCAGGCAGCTGCAGTCTACTCAGTTATTCAGTCCACTATAAGACAAAAGAAGAATTTTTAGTACTTTTTGAAAATTTCAAAAATAACTGAAGAGTTTTGCAGAATGAATATGATATGTTTCTGTCAGTGAAACTAATAAATTCACTTGTCTGAATCAAAAATAAATGTAGATGAAGCCATCATTTGATTTAGGTATGTAGGACACCAATAGTTCACAGGACATAAAAATTCCAGTTTCTATATTATACAGTATGCTTTTTCTCAAGTCTTGTTTATAACTCAAGGCTGTGTTTATTTATACATTTCTGTGCCAGAGTGACTGTAACTGAGCATCTTGTTCCAAGCAAGCTTCTGCAAACAGTTTATGTGTTACTGGGCTTTTATGATGAAGGTCAGGTGAAACTATGCTATTGATACAATGGCCATATGTCATTAAAAACAAATGGAAGAATCAGTAAAAATTCCTGTTTCAGAAAAAGCTAGTTAAAAAGTTGAAATTATCTGTTCTCTCTCTGTATATATTACATACAGTATTTTGGAAATAAAAAAGTTATGATTGAGCTGGGATCATGAGATACTGATGATCTGTAAGGCTGGCACTCACCTGACAAGTCCTCAGCATCTGCCCTGTGCTAGTTACTTTAGGCTCACTTTACTGTCAGTGCAGATAATTGAACTGCCTCGTTGTTTGTCTCATCCGAAGACAGATATCTAAAATGGGTTGTGTGATTTGTGCTTTAAAAGTGCCTTTCTCCAGTGATGGAATCATCAGTGACTGACCCACAGTCATGAACACTCCCACTGTACATACCTCAGATTAGGTAAGCTGGAGCCTATTCTATGTATTTAAAAGCAGAAGACAAAGAAGTAGCCAAAAAAACAAAAAGAAAAAAAAAAACATTAAATGTGCTCCTCCAAGAAAATGCAAAGAGTTCTTTGTGCAAGGATTTCTTTGTGGAATTGACTGGTTTTATGAGGTTTGGGAACTGTGAGAAAAAGAACTATCTAATGCTTAATTTCTGTTGTGATCTCAGCTTTGAACCCATTCTTTGTATGTAAGAGAACTACATCAAAGGTATGTGTAATACTCCCCGACAAAAATGGAAAAATAAATAAACCAACAAAAAATCTTAAAAGAAACCTGCCTACAAAACACTAAATTTGGCTAGTGGCCTTGGGCAAGAAGGAATTTTTTAGTATTCTCCATAGTTGTTGCAAACCGCCAACATTTTTCTTGGTTATTTAACTGTTGCAGCATATTCAGCACCAGTTTTCATTAAGCAGCTTGCAATGACACTTTAATCGTGGAATCATAGGTTGGAAAAGATCTCTAAGATCATCAAGTCCAACCATCCACCCAACACCTCCCTGCCTACTAAACCATATCCCGAAGTGCCACATCTACACTTTTTTTGAGCACCTCCAGGAATGGTGCCTCAACCACCTTCCTGGGCAGCCTGTTCCAATATCTGACCACTCTTTCAGTAAAGAAATTTTTCCTAATATTTAATCTAAACCTCCCTGATGCAACTTGAGGCCATTGCCTCTTGTCCTATCACTAGTTACCTGGGAGAAGAGACCAGCACCTGCCTCACTACAGCCTCCTTTCAGGTAGCTGTAGAAAACAATAAAGTCTCCCCTCAGCCTCCTCTTCTCCAGGCTAAACAACGCAGTACCCTTAGCTGCCTCTCATAAGACTTGTGCTCTAGACACTTCATCAGCCTCATTGGCCTTCTCTGGACACACTCCAGCACCTCAATGTCCTTCTTGTAGCGAGGGGCCCAAAACTGAGCACAGTATTCAAGGTGTGGCCTCACAAATGCTGAGTACAGGGGCAGGATCACCTCCCTACTCCTGCTGGCCACACCATTCCTGATACAAGCCAGGATGCTGTTGGCCTTCTTGGCCACCTGGGCACACTGCTGTTTATGAAGAATAGAATTAATTCTATTAATCTATTATTCTATCTGACATCTTCAGTCGGCTGTCGACCAACACCCTAAGATCCTTTTCCGCTGGGCAGCTTTCCAGCCACTCCTCCCCATCCGTAGATTAGTGCTTGTACTACACTGAACTACCTGTGTTTACCACACAAACAGCTGCAATAACCTAAGATGTTACTTCGCTGCCTCACCTATCTGTAACTGCTTTTCCTCCATATTATTGCTGCTATACACAATTCAGCAGAACAAAACATGCACTTGCACCTCAACCAGCTCACAGGCCAGAGCCATAGTTCATCATCAGATACCCTTATATGTTACTGTTGATGTAAATGTCTGAAAGACATCATGTTTAGTCTGTTACACTAAACCTCCAGCAGGAAGAGCAGAGAGATGACTGGGATTTCATGTGTCCAAATCCTTGAACTACTTTAAAAAGTTTCAAATTTTTTAGCAGTGCAAATAAACTATGTCAACCAGCTGATTTACAACCAAGAGGAAAAAATTATCGAGCTTTATAGAAAATATTTCTTCAGAGTACTTGAGCTAAGTACAATTTTTCCATCATAGTTTTTGTGCAAAAGAAAAGTTACAGTCTTTGACCTTGTAGAATTACACATAAAATCCTTGAAAGTACAATCAACATCAAGAGCTTACATTCTGGTTTTATTTTACTAGTAAAACCTCAGAATGCTGTGGGGTATATGTTTAATGATGCCTGTAAAACACCCTACAACATTCTGTCATTATAGCAATAATTAGGAAGAACTTTAAATATAGATGCATTGCTCGGTTAATATCATTCTAGTTTTTTTCCTTACCACACACAGTTAGCTGATATTCAGCCTTTAGGACAACTGTTTCTCTGTGATAGAGAAATTTGTTATAGTATTCAGGTATAATATCTTTTTTATTTATGAATACACATGCAGTGTCCTGTTTCCCTGAACACTGTAGAAGCAAATAGGAGCCAGAAGTCTTCATGTGTTTCAGTCCATAAAATTCTCATGTCTTCCTCTTGCATCTAGGTCTGGTTTTGGTTTCCTGGCTTGGCTCTATTTTGGCCCAAGAGCGAGACAGCTACAAACTGACACTATATTGTAATCCCATGTACTTTCCTCTAACCTGCTGTCCTTGGGCTTTTCCTTCACTGTTTGAGCTCTCTTTGCTAAGTCTGAGGCAGTATGTGGCATACCACTGTGTTAATCACTGTACATGAATACAAAAAAATAAAAATCCCTGACAAAAAAGTGTGAGCAAAGCATGAGCGGAAGCATAAGGAATAAAGATCTAAGAAAACATGAAGAAACATAGGATACCAGTGAAACAGTGAGAATTAGTGTAATAACTTCATTCACAGCATCCCAACTGGCTACTCATTAAATAGAGACAGCATTACAGAGGTTGTTTTTCAGCAGAGATTTAAAGGGGGATAACATCATGCTGCTTTTTACAGAGGACAGCTTGGGTGAATGCATGGAGGTTACTATTAGAATAATGAAGCATGTTGACCATCCAGGCTGGAGTTATCAGTAAGGCAGACGTGAGATTTGGTGGCATCATGAAATATGGGAAACATGAGGGCTTTTGTACATAAGTATCCCAACCAGAAGCAGTTTTCTGGGATTTCAGAGAAAGAACAGAAGCTTTCTTCCATTCATTTTCTTTGGCACTGAAAGAATGAGACAGATCATGTCAAGACCACCTCAAGGTCAAATATATGGATGTCAGACATCCAAATACCTCACACTATGCTGGAGACCCTCAGGAAATGCCGAAAACGAGATGCTTGCAGTTATTCTCATGGCTTGTGGGCAAGCTCATAAAGAGGAATCATTTAGTGTTTAGAAACACAGAGTCAAAGAATGGTTTGGCTTGTAAGAGACCTTACAGATCATCTAGTTCCAACCCCCCTGCCATGGGCAGGGACACCTTCCACTAGACAAGGTTGCTCAAAGCCCCATCCAACCTGGCCTTGAACACTCCCAGGGAGGAGGCAGGCACAATTTCTCTGGGCAACCTGGTCCACTGTCTCACCACCCTCCTAGTAAAGAATTTCTTCCTTATATCAAATCTAAATCTACCCTCTTTCAGTTAAAAGCCATTACCCCTTGTCCTGTCACTACATGCCCTTGTAAGAAGTCCCTCTCCAGCTTTCTTGTGGACTCCCTTCAGGTACTGGAAGGCTGCTAAGAGGTGTCCCCAGAGCCTTCTCCAGGCTGAACAACCCCAACTCTCTCAACCTTTCCTTGTAGGAGAGGTGTTCTAGCCCTCTGATCATTTTTGTGACCCTCCATCCATTTACTCTATCTGTGAGAGATCAAGCAGAGCGTAACTCTAACCATTCACAGAATCACAGAATCACAGAATAGTAGGGGTTGGAAGGGACCTCTGTGGGTCATCTAGTCCAACCCTCCTGCCAAAGCAGGGTCACCTACAGTAGGTTGTAGAGGACCTTGTCCAGGTGGGTCT
>Ga0065711_1038339_pt1 | contig 18884 bp, 7 predicted proteins | sample Hoacrofraction12_FD_59098 | JGI IMG/M metagenome (GOLD analysis project Ga0065711, IMG submission 59098) | Hoatzin crop microbial communities from Cojedes, Venezuela - Epithelial fraction 12 v2 (version 2) | ecosystem: Host-associated > Birds > Digestive system > Esophagus > Crop | place... | reverse complement strand
GCGTGGCCAGCAGGGTGAGGGAGGGGATTCTGCCCCTTTACTCCGCTCTCATCAGACCCCACCTGGAGTCCTGCGTCCAGCTCTGGAGCCCCCAACATAGGAAGGACATGGATGTGTTGGAGCGGTGCCAGAGGAAGGCCACGAAGATGATCCGAGGGCTGGAGCACCTCTCCTGCGAGGACAGGCTGAGGGAGTTGGGGCTGCTCAGCCTGGAGAAGAGAAGGCTCCAGGGTGACCTTAGAGCAGCTGCCGGTGCCTGGAGGGGCCGACAGAAAGGGTGGAGAGGGGCTTTTCACAAGGATGTGCAGTGATAGGACAAGGAAGAACGGCTGTAAACTAAAAGAGGGCAGGTTTAGATTAGGTATTAGGAAGAAATTCTTCCCCATGAGGGTGGTGAAACGCTGGAACAGGTTGCCCAGAGAAGCTGTGGCTGCCCCCTCCCTGGCAGCGTTCAAGGCCAGGTTGGATGGAGCTCAGAGCAACCTGGTCTGGTGGAAGAGGTCCCTGCTCATGGCAGGGGGGCTGGAACCAGATGATCTTTAAGGTCCCTTCCAGCCCAAACCATTCTATGATCTGTTGTCTGGTAAGCAGCACAGTAATCTGTAGGATATGTAAACCTATCAGCCATTAGGAACTCCAGGAACTCATTTACGAAGTGAGCTAGTCCTAAGAGCCCTGCTCCCTTTGCTGGGCAATGCAGAAGGGCATGCAAAGAACAAGGTGAGGAGCCTGCAGTGTTGAGTGCTCATACAGTAGCAGACAGCTTTTGCCTGCTGATTCAGGACTGGTTAGACAAGGCACATTTCAGTTTATTTTACCTTGCATAGGTCAACAAATTCCAAACAACATCCATGTCTCATGTTACCCCCAAAGCTCAAAGCCCCCTTTTTTCCTTAGAAAAGGACCATTCCGAGATGTAAAACATACATTTTGACACCTGTCTCTGCCATTAGTTTTTTCCTTGACCCTTTCAGACCAGCATCCTGATCAGCTCCTCAGATTTGCATCTACACATTGGAAAAGTTGTACTACTTAGTATCAGTGGGATGACGCCAGTATAAGTTCAGCATTTGTACTGTGGTGAGGCTCGAAGGCCATAAGAAAACTGCACCCCGCAGCGTACACAATAAAATATGTAAGAACTCTCTCAGTGGAGCAATACCCTCACAGAAAGCAATTCCAAATGCTCTGTATTCATGTGGAGAATTGCTACCAATAATGACATTTCTGTTGGCATTTTAAAGCTATTTTAAACGTAGACCATTTTATACAGACAGATAATAGACTATAATCAAGCCAATGCCAGTAATACTTTAGTGTGACTAGGTCAATCACAGGGATCCAATAGCTCATGCAATCGTCCTGTTAACGCCAAAGAACTGGAAGAACTCAGGAGTCACACTTTTCTTGAACTTTGTATCTCTAAGCCACAACAAGATGCAAAGCATCTTGTAATGCACAGTGAAAATCTCTTTTATAGATATGAGAGAAGTGAGATGAAAAATAGGTAGAGCAAGAAATTATGGAGGTGAGATCACCAGGCACTGGTGGAACTATACAGAAGAGCTTGCATAGCATTCATCTGTAGTGGGCCTAATCCCAGCTAGTAGTACCTCAGTTTTATGCATAGTAAATTCCCTTCACGTTTAAAAAAAAAAAGTTTTAGAAGTCAATTAAAAATGTAACTCTATATAATGTCTCTCTCTATACACATATATTACATATGCATATACAAAACAAGACTATTGATGAAAGAGAGAGACACGAGAAATTCACAACACAGAGTAAGGTGAATCACTTTGCAAAATACACTTAGGAAAACTCAACCGGGAATATGTAGAGTGGTGGGTAATTGGGTGTTCCTCAATAGTGCTGAATTTAGAAATGAACAGTAATAGTAACAGTCATTATGAAAATCCCTTAACTGTTTAGAGACCACAAGTCTAGGCGTACTATACACTGACTACTGTATAAGCAATTTTTTCATAGGACAGAGAATTTCACAAGCACAATTTTTGTTAGAAATGCTACAGTATTTAACCACTTAATGGCTGTTCTCATGACCTCTAAACAGTCAAATCAGTCTGGAAAAAAAAAAAAAAAAGCTATTCAGATCAACCAATCAGCTACACCTCGCCTCCTTGTATACAGCAAACAGATAGGGCATCAGGAAGTAATTTTGTAAGGCTAAGGGGGGAAAAAAGGTCACACTAAACATGCACTGATTGTCATTTGGAATTGGGCACCTCACCATCCACTCGATTTCAAACACTTCTACAGATTCGTTTACTACTGCCCAGGAAAACACTCAGCAGCTGTCTGTCCATGCAGATTCTCCTCAGCAACAGTAGCACAGCTTTCTGCCATCCTATCTGAAAAACCTGTATCCCATCCAAATCAAAACTCTTTGTCTTTTCCTCACCAAAGCCATATCTTGTCTTTTAGGATTCTGAAGCGTAGCTTAAATTATGAGGGCGACATCACTCTCTCCTAGTACAAATAACATCTATTTTGATACATCAGGATATTGCCTCGCAGCACGAGAGAGATTTGCACAAAGAAAGAACGAATGCTCTCAAATAGCCTGTTTACTCAGTTGTTGAAGAATACAGCACTGGGATGCTCACACAGATTTGCCAGTTCAGATTCAGACATGCTGCTGTCATGCCAACCAAGAACTCGGACAAATTCATAAGTTTAATTCCAAGGCTAGCACAGGCAGCAAAAACTCAGGTCCAACCGTACTTTCCAATAAAGATACACCTAATCATTTCATTCTCCCAGCTTTTTGTTCTTGTGCGACTTTCTCTATATGCTAAAGGCAATCCAGTAAGAAGGACACTGGAATGGCTTGCATCATTCATAAAAATAAAAAATACGAATTAACAATAAGTAATATGTTTCTCACAATCAACTGCACAAGAATTGCACCATCAAGTATAAAACTACTCAATCAATTACAATTTTGTAATAAAAAAATTGAAAACTCCCCAAAAAGTGCTGGGAACGGTATCCTAAAAACATTATTTTAACAAACAACAGAATCTCAGCGTGTCACATAGCTCCAAAGTACTGCAGCTGCAATAGAGGGTTGTCCAGTAATCAGGTCACTGCTGAACCAGATGCAGGAAAGATGATAAAAATTGAATTCTGTCTCATAGTCCCAGAAAGATGATAAAAATTGACTTCTGTCTCATATTCCCGAAACTGCCCATTGAAAAAGCCATTTTTGTAAGAATCACAGCAATGATAATGAGGCCAGATCCTTTAATATTCCAACTATACTATAAAATTATGTAAGCTTTACTGCTCTACTTTAAACGTAGGGAAAATGTGACAAGTGTACCGCTAAAGGTCAACACTGTTAATTACAGCATCGAGAGCCACGTGAATTAGGACCGGACTCTGGTGACACAAATTTGTTCTATTACGACTGACTGAGCTAGGGTGTAAGGACTACACTGGGGCTGAAGGTTGTGGCTTTCTGGTTTTCAGTCCAGTACGCCATGTCCAAGATGGCACTCAAAGACAAACCCAGGTCCAGGCAAGCAGCAGATTAGCATCGTAGGCTTTGAAATACTACACCTGTTCCAGAGACAGCACGACTTTGTGATCCAGCCTTAGTTTGAATTTTCTGTTTATATTTTATGTGTTCTTTTAAGCCTGCATAAAAGTTACAGATAAGCCAAGGCTCCACGTATGCACATAGGGAAGAAGTCTGCAGCCTAACTGGACACAAAATTTATCATTCTGGACTAGCTGTACACAGTGATATATTGCTATTTCCTTTATCATACTTCGAAAGCCACCATTTCAGTCCCTCATGTAAATGTCTTTTGCTTCTCATTTATCAAACAGCAGCCATGTCCTCTTCTGCTAATCTAAACTGCCTAATGTGGAGAGATACCAGCTTTCCCCACAGCATACTGAACAACTAAGCGAGCATGCTCTAAAAGACTTGATCACAAAAAGAAGAAAGTGTTTACCTCTGAAGTTATCAAGGTAAGACTGGTTTACATTACAATACCATTACCACCTTGAGCTGCAGTAAATGGATAATTTTCCTTATGCAGTTTGTCCATAAAAAGGTTAAGGGGAAAACAAGATCTAGAACAAGAGATTAATTGCAACAGAAATGACAGGATTCTGAGAAACAAAAAATTATCTAATTTCAAAACAGGTGTAATTTCAAAGATTTGAAGATAGAGGTCTAAGGCTTATGAGAGTCTTTCAGTGTAAATAAAGGTAATACTGTATTTTTAATGTTCAATATAAAGCATTTTGAAATAATTTTCATTAGCATAATACTAAGCTGCTATGAATACATTTTTTCAGTAAACAACTCTTTCATATGCAGTCTATCCATCTTATAGGCATGTAGATGATTTTCTTCAACTAAACAATATCATTTAAAGGATTTTTTCCACATTTCACAGTCTGCTCATGACCTACTTCTTCGTATTTGAACTGAACCTAATCATATTTCCCACGCACTTTACAGAATAATAAGATCAGGAACAGCATATTGCAGAGAATGGAGAAATACCACAGAAGATGCTTCCACGCTGCTTCAAACAATCATAAAGCAACTCCATCCACAAGTCTGAAATACTGCGTTTCTGCTTTGGTAGCATTCGTAGCTACCCTGCCCACCTACCCAAGGGCATGTCTACCCCAAACCTCCTAACTGTGGTGCCCGAGTTGCTGTATTACCGTAATGCAGCAGACTGCACTGCAAAGAAACTGGCTTGAGATTTCAAAAACTGCATAGCTTAATTAACACAGAACCAATGCCTAAGCAAATAAGCCTGGCACCCACTAGAGAGTGGAAAACTCTCTGTAAATATCATTGCTTGTAATCAGGGTGAACGAAGGCGGCAGAGCCGTGTCAGTCCCGTGCAATCCTGCACCGCTCATTGGCACTCCTACGCTCGGCTTTGCGCTCTTGGCTCCATCAGTCCCCAGCACAGCACGGGCCCCAGCTCTCTGCCCCAGCTTCCAGCACCCAGCTGCAACACGTCCAAACACATTTAGCATGGCTTATTAGCTTGACATCATCTCAGCAACTTCCTGTGATACTTAGGCCAGATTTTTAAAGGTACTTAAAATCAATGAGATCGATGCACTTCAGAAAGTCTCAGTAGACAGTTATCAACATTCTTAATCATTTCCAAAGGTCTAAAACAAACAAACAAAAAAATCTGCATATTCTGACTTCCTTCCATTTTCCAAGGAGTTCACTAGTCAAAAATTAATCCTGGTGTTGCAGTCTATTGAAGAAAAAGACAATTTGAGGCTAAAATCTTGCAAGGTACGAAACAGCATTTCCCAGTAGGCTACACAGTAACAGCAGTTTCACTGCTAAATATTTAAGTAAATTAAACTATGCAAGTTTGCTAGGAAAAGTAGAAAATATGTGAGAAATGTTCGCTTCAGCAGTATCAATATACAGCACAGAGATACAAACGCCACTAAAGATCTGTCACTTTTAAAATTTGTAAGTCAGTTAATAAGGACATCCCAGAAAAATACTGGCTTTTTTTAAGCATGCCTTTTTTTCTCTAAAATTTACACAACATCAAGCATGAAATTTTAGATAAAGCCTTTGTCAACATTGTCAGACAAAACATCCAGCTTGTCGGTGATCAGTACCATACCTGGTGTTCACTGACAATTTGAAAGGCTATCCTATGTGCTGAACCCCTTTTGAAAGGCTGTCCAAACTTTAGATCTTTCATTGTCTTTATAAAGAACTATCAGACATTTAGTCATCACTGCTTGCATTTTCAAGGCCAAAACGCAGGGATTCCAGGTTCTTTAAAACTTCTTGCTCATGAGAAGTCAGACCATTAGCCTTCTAGCACTATGCTGGTACAAAGTGCTGTGCATTACCACAGCAGACTGAATGATTTATTAATACCCCAGGCTCTCTTCTTCTGTCCTATATCTAGCCACAACAGAATCTATACTAGATCGCAAATCACAATAACCTATGACCAAAACCCAAGGGCAAACCTGCCACTTTTAAAGATACATAAATGATTAATAACTGAAAAAGGAAATAAATGCATGCATTATTTGATATATTAAATCATCTTTCTAAAGAGCGTTCTATTTCAGGTTGTGACAAGTAAAATCACAGAGGAATACAGAAATTTTAGTCTGGTATTTCTGCAAATGCAATACAGAATGACAGCCCACGGACCAGCAAATTCAACATCACCACTCATGCTCCTATTTTCACTATGCCAGAAGAACAAATCCTTCACTCTTCTTCACAAATGCCTTCTCGTGCTAAGCAAAATAAAAATCGTAATAGGAAATACAACAATTGGTTTAACAAGAAATTAAGTATTTAATGAGGTACAACAATTATTGTCTGAAACTGGATAAGTAACCTTTCAGCAATGCAAAAGATACGATGTTCTCCATCTGTGTATCATTTTTAGCAGTGTATGAGCCTGATTTTGTCTGGAAAAGTAAACTGATGTGCTGTATCTAGGACTCAAGGAGCCCCTCTTGCCATTTCTGAACTGTACACAGGAGACAACCATGCTGCTGGAAAAAGTTATCCCAGGAGCAAGTGTTCTTTATCTCACTGCATGCCATTTCTTAGCAGACTGTACAGTACTAGTATGAAATAGTACATTCAAACCATTTTTAAGATTTGATAGTGTTCACAATTCTTTGTAAATTGTTTCCTGCTTTGCAACAGTTAACACATGCAGAAAGTTCAAACAGAACAACACAGAATTACATTAATAGGTTTTTATACTGTGGTATGCTACGAGGATCCTTACAAAGCCACACTACTTTTATAATAAAAACTTGACCTTTTGATTCAAATTGGCAAATTCAAATGTTTCAAAATGACACAACTTCCATGAAAACATGATTGGTACAAAAATAGGAACACCTTTCATTTTTAATCAGTTCTGTTTGGATGACAACTGACAACAGTCGATACCACCACTGCAGCGGATAACACGGCACTGGCTGGGCTGCCTCATTACAGTTCTCTCCAAACCCAGCACAGGCTACCCTCGGCAATAAATTGTACAGCTCACATCCTACCATTCACAGGCAGGGACTGGAGGGAGCAGCACTTCCACTGAACAGAAGACGCACGAGCTGTCGCTCCACTAATCAGTGCAGGAACATCATATTAATCAAAAGATCAGCAACAAGGGAAACATCAGACAAGGGTACAGATGGCGACTTCGCAAAATTTCCAAAATGCCTTACCTGTTCACAGGATGATACTGCAATGTTATACTCAGACACACAATTCAGGGAAGGCGGGTATATACCTCTATGCCAAGACAGAGTAAAATAAAGTATTTGAGGGAAAATTCTTCTTTTCCCTGAAAGTAGAAAGACACACATGCAAAACAATGGATTTGTAGTTGCCAGTCCTCTTCTTTCTTCTGCAATACCCTCAGCCTTTCTACTCTGGGAAAAAAAAAAATAATCAATTTGATCATAATGTGTGTCCTCACCAATCACTTACTAAGACATTAAGGCTGTCAAATACCTTTGTTTTCTAAAAGACCATCACCACCTCTCCATATTAATTAACCTCACCCCCAAGTGTAATCCTGAAACAGCAAATGTAGGTAAGAAAAGCAGAAAACTTAGAGTAACATGGCACAGGAGGAAATGAGTAGAACAAATGTCAGTATAAATCACTAACAACCTACTCTCAATCCCCTCTAACTTTCTAGAGGGTCATTAAAGGGAAGATAAGGAGAAAAAAGGGGGGAAAATCCCTACCCAGCCATATGGCTTCAGGAGCCTCTTTCCCCACGACAGTTAGACAGGTGCGATGCACCCCACTCCTCATCCCACAAAGGATGTTGACCTTTGCAGAGCCCTGCGACCACCCAAGAAAAGCCGGCCACTGTAAGGTTCTGCCTCCTCTAAAATTCTGTCTGGTAATGCCAGTCAGCTCAGAAACGCCCTCTGGCAAAGCTGCTGTGACTCCTTCAGCAACTGCCATGAGTTTACTCCCGAGCATGCCACAACACCTCATCAGCCCCAGCTGAAGCTGCGTCCTCTTTGAGCACAGTCCTCTCTCAGCAACATCTTCCTGTTTCTCAAAAGTGTTTTTTCAGTTAATCCTACCTACTTCAGAGAGATGAGGTCACACTCGCCGTTTGCAGCCATGACTTCCCAAGGTAGTGATCAGCCACCAAAAAGAGATGGTTCTGATTCCAAAGGACGGAAGTTTCAAAATGCTAGCTTAAGTCTGCAAAGTTCCACCCCAGATGGGATACCACCAAGCCGAGCCAAATTATGAAGCTGAACTGGAAATCCATCCCCCTGCCCCCAAACGAAAAGCAGAAAAGAGAGCGTGCAGGAAAGCACATGCAAACACAATAGTCTCTCAACTGAGAGCCATTTCCTGATGTTTTCTACGCCTACCTCTGCAAAGCAGTGCAAGAGAATCATCCTACTCTGTGCATTTGTGACCGATCATTTAAAGATCATCACTAAGATGGCAGGAGGTTCTGCTGGAGACCTCAGGCCCAATTAGCAATTACTGAGCTTTTTTGGAGACGTTAAGAAAATCATCTACTGCCATTACCACCCTTTCCACCACTTTAACAAAGCACAGAAACATAGTGACACTTTCCTGCAAAATGTAGCTAAATGTAAGGACACAAGTTTTCAAAATAACTATAGTGGTATGTTGAGAGAGTTGTAATTACTTAAGCACTGATATCTTGGATGGGGTGTCCAGAAGAATTTTCAAAAGAAAAACAGTCCTGTACTTCCATTTGTGGAACCCGATGAAGTTTCAAAGTGCTGAGAAACAATGCCCTTGCGACCACTTTCCGAAAAGTTCGCTTTGAACAAGAATGCTGAAATTTCATTCATCCCTCTGAAAATCTCATCTCTTGTGTCTAAGCTTGTCTTTTTATATTTGTTCTAGGTCTCCTAAGGCTAGTACAAACTTCTGTGTTGCAGTTAAATAAATTACTTAAAATGTACTATGATAACAGTGCTTTCCCTTAAATTTAAATAAACACTGAATATATAAATTTTAGGCCACTCTTCCCGTATTTACAATGACTAGATATTCTGTCAGATAATTTCCTTAATCTGTGAGATTACTCTAATCATGCTTTTCTGAACTATTTGTGTGAATGACTAAATAATAAATAAAGTACTGAAACCAGTACTACAAAACTGGCCTTGGTACTTGCTTGACTTCCCACAACCAGTATCAATAAATTTCAAAAAGAAATCAAAGCAAAAACTAGAGATGCTGACATTCTGCCTTTCAATTAAAATAAAATACTAAGTATTCACCTCATTCAGAACAGACTGAAATAATTAATATAATAAGTATAATATAGCATAAAAATTTGGTGGTTGTCTGACAACTATTAATAGAGAAATTTTGCTACTTGACAAACACATCTTTATACTCAGGATATTTAATGCAGGTCCAGCACAAGTGGGAAGACAGAGCTCTACACACTTTGCAGCTGTAGATCAGGTTCCCAAATGCCTCCAAGCTAAACAGTTGACACTGATAAATAGGAGCTGCTTTAGCAAAAGAAATAGATTTCTCCTCCTAAACAGTTATCACAATCTATGTATGCATCCATATGATACTGTTCTGATTAAAATCATTGCACTTTGTCACCATTTAGAGAAGGGCCACAATAAACAAGGTGGCAGGAGCTCTCTATTAACCTTCACCCTCCCATCAGGGGAAGGGCAAAAGGAGGAAAAGGGAGAGGGACCTACAAATCGCCAATTTAAAAGCTTAAAAGTCATTAGAAGTGACTGTGAGACATATAAATCCATTAAGAGATGCTGCAGATCTTTATAGGGTATCAACATATGTTTACTTAAAATACACAAATATTAGTTTTTCAGCGTCTCTCTTATTTGGGGTTTTTTTTACTCCTGTTCTCTTTTTGCGTTTCTAACTCCTGAAGAGTCCAAATGCACACTTCCAAATCTCTACATCATTTAAATTATAAAGGATTAGAGTGTGCCAGTCACAAAATTAGTCTATGATTTGCAAAGAAGGCTTAGCTCAAAAATAAAAAAATGCAGCATGTGCAATGATTACTTCATTTAAGGAGAAGTGTGTGCAGAAACAAAAGTTACCACAAGAACAGAGAACCCTTTATACTAATTAGAGTTTAAAAGGATAACAAGAATAAAGAATCCTATGAACAGTTATGAGTACAGGGTAATCACCACTAATGAGTAATCATTAGAATATGCATTCTAACATCTTGAGGGATCTCAAGCACACAACTCCATGAACAAAAGGAAGGAGACAGGAATTTATGGAATATGAATATTCGTAGGAAGGGGAATGTTTACCCAGCTCAGTACCAGAGTCCTCTTTATAGAATAATTAGGCCATTTCCATTTCTTTCTTATCTTTAATTTTACATTTATGAAATTATTTTAGGACAGTTACTCTACTGAAAATACAGCAAACAAAAATACGTGCCTTTGCAAGTTGTATCGTTAATTAGCTTTTACACATACATTACAATTTCAGCATACTAAGCAACTGCAACTAACGTTTGTACAGATCAGATCAGTGTTGCCTTAAGGTAAAAATAACTGTTCGGCTCCAAAATCTGCATTGAGCTGCAGTCCACACAAGCAGCTTTTATGCAGTGTCCTTTATATTGTATGATGCCCTGGGAGGGCTTCTATGTCAAAACACACTTGGGTTAATTAAAACCAAGGTCAAATGAACAGTGTTTCTAGTTTGTTTTACACATAGACATTACATCAAATTTCCTAATATCAGCAAGTTGGGTATCTAAATTTGAGCTGCAAAATGAGTTCTAAACTTCTGCTAATTTAATAAGGGTCATGGAGAGGTTAATATCTATTTAAAGGAATAAGTAATAGTGGGTGCTACACTTTCTCCTGAACATCCTATACTATGTCTGAGGTTTCACAGCTTCCTTAGCACATGGCTCTTTTTCTTTCATTTGTAGCAAGAATTGCAGATAGTTAACAGGAAAAACCCATTTACAGAAAACAGTGCCATGTACATAGACCAAAACGTAAAATATTTACGAATTTTCTTATTTTGCCAGTATTCTTGCAATAATTAGCAAGTAGGAGGAAAGGAGTAAGAGCTCCAACAAGAATACAATGTAAGCTGACTGGCTTATTTTCCTTACCAGGTATGCTTTAGAGCCTGGATTAAGCCTGGCTTTATTTCTTACCGTGGCAATAAGAACCCACAACTCAGCTGGAGCATGCAAAGCTCTTAAACTGCCTGATTGTCGTGGGCATCGTGCCAGCTTTGCTACGCAGGAGACAGTCACACTCATATGGAAACAGCGCTGAAAGCACCAGAGAACTAATGACCTTCAGAATCTGGGGAAAAGCACGCTCTCTGAATACATTTTACTTAATCTAGAGTACCTGTATTCCACAGACAGAGGAATTTAAATCTCAAGTTTGCTATGGATATGCCCCAAATCATCTCAGTTTTGACAGACCTGTACCAAACCCCATCATCTAGCTTCACAGCTACAATTGTGAAAGCTTGATTCAGGCAGTATTTGCATAGTACATTTAATACTTTTCTCACATTACTGACACTAGTAATCTCCAGCCAAAAACTCAACAGTGGCTGCAATTACATAGATTTAGTAAAACAATCTTGAAGTTTTCCGAGGCATCTGAATGTAAGACAGACCATAAAAATTACTTGCTTTCAAATTACAGACTCAATTGGAGAAGTAAAAGGATGACGGCCTCTGCTGCTTTCCTAACTGAGGCTTAGTTTATTACCACTAACGAATGATACTGTAATTATAAAAATAACGGTCCTCCAAGATCTAAAAACCTGACCAATTTATTACATTAGTCTTAAGGAAATGCTCACGATGCACTGAAGACTCACAGTACTAAACGACCCTGCAGCTGCATGCACACAATCCGTGGGAGGTCACAGGACTCCTGGTTTCCGGGAGGGCTGAAGACACTCTCGTTTCCTTCATCACTTCCCCACCACCAAGGGTGCTCGGGAAGGAGGGTCAGATTCTGCTGCATGCCCTTGCAGGGGTGCTGGCTGCCCTGGGCTCCCACAGAGGCTGGGTAATGGGTCAGTCTTCCCCTCTAGGATGATTGCAACTGATAGATTTCTACCCTCAAATGCCTTCCCCCCTTCCTGCTTCAAAGGTTGGTTTATAGCTTAATGCTGGGATTTTCTTTCCCCTCAAAAACTCCTCCTACAATCTTAAAAAAAAAAAACCCAAACCAACACAGAAAAACAAAACCAAACCACACAAAAACCCCCAACCAAAACTAAGCAACCAGAACAGAACCCCTAAAAAGCCACCATTTGCTCTCCACCCATCAACTCTTCTGTGCCTAAGTTCTCTCTCCCACCCCAAAGGTGACGCCTCGGTTTTGAGATAGTATTCTTGGTTTCATGTTCTTTGTAGAAGCAGGTATTTTTGTTGCCATCAGCACAATTTAACTTCCCTAAATTCACGGCCCAAGGCAGACATGTCAGATGAGTATTCTGCCAATCCGTATTTCAATTTGAAATTCATCATTCTGCAAATCATACTGAAGCCCTCATTCAATTAAAGCCTCTTTATTGACTTCAATTACACCTGTACTGATCCTGTTTCTTCCCACCCAATTCCACCATAATCTGGGTACTCTTCACTGTAGCCATCATATTCCTTGTTTAAATACATAATCCCACAGAAAACTTGAAATATTTATAACATACAGGCAGAGCAATGTTATCCAAATATTGAAAAAGGAATAGAAGACAAGCACAGTATGCCTGTTGTTCTGAGCAGATGCAGAAAAGCCCAGTGTCTCACCGCCTCACTTGGAGGGCTGACTTTCGTTTCCACAGATACTGGACGCTGTCACATGAAGCACTCTGCTCTCCCAAAGGACGTAAGGTGGCAGACCACTTCTGTGGCCATTCTCCACTCCCAGTTTAGTAAGCATGGAAACTCTTCTGCCAGTATCACAGCCAGGTCCATCACTGGGGACAGACTCTTCTGCCATAGGCTAAGGCAAGTCTTTGAAATAAACACATAGTGTCCAGAGACTTCAAAACAAATCTGTCTGGGCCCCCCACTGCCTTTCCCCTCTTCCCAGGCTGTCTAGATGACATGCCATATCACACTGCGGGACTCTAGACCCCAACTACATCTACTACACTTCTAATAACAAAGCTTCATTTCTCACAGCACATTCCCCAGTGTATTCCCAGTTTCAGTTTGAATGCTTCAGGTGATAACACTTCTGCTGAGAAACTCCTTGGCAGCACTAACAGCACATACTAACCATTTTTTTTTCCTTGGTGTGTGTCTTAGTGATACCCTTTTACTGGCCCCCTCATTACCAAACGCTAAAAAAAATTTGAGTTCTTTATCTGTGCTTCCATACAACTAATTTGTTGATAATTGGATTAACTCTATTATACCCATTTGGCTTTTCATAGTTTCTTTTCAATCTTTGAGTCCTTAAAGTTTATGCCTGCCTTTCTTCAATTCCAAATTTAGATTTTCAATTTAAACACTGAAGTACTCTGATACACAGGGCATATAACCAGATTCAGCACTTACATTAATGTCAAACTAGAGATTGCGTCTTCAAACCTTTGCTTTTAGTTTCTCTGGTATGATCTTGTATTTCTGCAGTTCTATAATTGGATTTATTGACCTGAATTACTAGACTGTAAAATATGAAGTTGTCTGTAACATTCTTCAAAAAAACCAAGTGCTATAAATTAGTTGGTAGTAAAATGTGCTTGTACTGTGAAAATTTTAATTAAAAAATATTCCAAAACAATAAACATGTACTTCCTCAGTAGATAAGAGCCACCTAGAGTGACAAGGTATCATCTGGAAGATCTATTAATAGCTGTAGTATAGTATTTTATGGAAAGAGAAAACACAAATTTGGAGCAAATAAAAATACTAAACTGGGAAGTTTGTTATTATTAGTTACTTCAATGAAAAAATAGTATTTTCCCTCTATTCACCTCCCTCTTGATAGGCAAGAAACACTGTCCTTTCCCAAGCCCTTCTTTCTCAAAACTTTAATACGCGCTTTACTAACAAGGAAAATATACCAGGATCACTTTGAATTTTGTAAGACTGTCAGGGAAATGCTGCTGATTTCTATACTCACAGTGCCACAAGCATACTCACAGGAATCCTACCTGCTCAGACAGGTAGTCTTAAAAGTAATGCTTTATCAATTATTTGCATACAATCCCAAATATCACGTATTAGAAATGGGCCTTCTGCAATCAAGTCCTTTGCGCAGCAGCATCATTGGTTTTACCTCTACAGGAGAACAAGGTTTACAAGTTGGAAGTAATTTGCTATGCATGTATTGTTTGAGCACCCCATTGGTAGGCTTTCTGAAAAGGGAAGTTCACTTCCGTATGAGAATGAACACTCAGATTTAACCCAAAACCTGTTTCTTTTAAAAGATTTTTCTCAAAATGGATTCTCAAATACCAGAAAGGGACTTCAGGTCTTACCAGCTGCCTCAGTTTACACTGGCTATTTTTCTTATGGAAAATATGGTATGCAGCCTAATACGGTTGTGGTTTTGAACGTTACCTTTTGGAATGATCAGTCGTCAAGGTTTGTAGTTCAACAAGGTACGTTTTGCCGCCACTCGTCCTTTGCTGCTGTTTGCAATTTGAAACAATGCAAGCGACAAGGGCAGAGAGCCGGGAAGGTTTCCAGTGGCATCCTAGGCTGCACAAGTGAAGCGTATACTTCTGAAAGCTTCATCTCCTTTAAGGGACAACAGGTAACACACCTCCAGAATATTCACATGAAAGCCATGTTACCGACTGGTTTACTGCAGTTCTCCCAGAATCTCAGGGAGATTAAGAGGTTGTCAGAAAGATACCATGGAGATGTTTTCTTTGATAAAGATTTTACACTTAGGATCAGCTGAAAGAAATGTTAACCACACAAGAAGTCGTTTTTGTTCAATATCATTTCTGTTTGGCAGTCTGTTTAGTCCAAGCACCAAGGTAAGCTGCTTAGTTCATCTTTGCAAGGAGTCAACTAAATATTCTTTGATAACATACTAATTGCAAAGTTTTAAAGATAAAGAATCTGTAAGGATATGCAACGCTAAAAAGTAAGCCATTTTCACACACGAATAGATAATGATTACATTTATGCTGAGTTCAACCAAAAAAATTATAGGAATTAGTAATTACTACCAACATTATTTACATTTCTATGGAATAATCAATGCCTATGAAACTTTCCAACATTTATCATCACTTCTTTGATGTATAGTCAGATGATCGATAACAAATACATCATCTGAAAGGAGAAAAGTTCTTATAAATCATCTGTGACGTTGGATCCATGCATGAACTGAGATGCTTGTGCAATAGATGTACTTAAGGACAAAATGTGATGTCTTTACTATAAGTTTTCTTCTATCAGATATGATATTTACAATGTGAACTTGGTTAAAAATAGTTACATACTCTCAGTAATTCTGTCTTTTCTAATATTTGATGGGCTTCTCTCTTGCTCATTGGGATGCATTCACTTTTTACTGACACGTTATAAAAATACACAATTCTCAGGACAGTGGAATCTGGAAGGATATAGAGGAAGAAATCAGTCTACAATCATGGTTTTTTCCTTCGATTTTTTCCCAAACCATACCCCACCTCAACAGCATGAGAGACAGGACAGGCCTTTGAAGTGACTGGGTATATTTTCATTTCAGAGCAGAGGAAGAAATTTCCTCTAAGGAATGAGATGAAGCTTCAGTATTTTGTGCATAGGGAAGCACTGGCTGTCATCCTTCATATAGACTCCTGAGATACACGCTCGAAGTGCTAGCAGACTTCAAGAGAGAAAAAAAAAACCATTCAGCCTTGAGCTATAAGGGTGAACATCAGCTCTAACAAATGCACAGGAGGATTGTCTTCTTCGTAAGATCAATTGTTTGAGAACACAGCTGTGAATGGATAAGGAACCTTTATAAGCATAGGCACGGCACAAACACTAATATAAAACACATTAGGAAGAGAGGCTAGGGCCACTTTTGTCAAAGGCATACACTACATTAGCTATTTCTAACTTTTAGTTCTTTACATGCAAACTATTATCAATAAGAACCTACATTACTTTATGCAAGCCCCTTCAATTAGAAACATATGTTAGATATAAAATAGCAGCCAAATTCAGCAATAATTTATAGTAAGAGATTTGCTGCTGATGATCTATACAGCAAAAGTTATCCAGAATAAAATTTGGCCCTATATATGTTCCTGTGGAAAAGTGAGGACTGTAAGTGTATGATCTGCTGAAGTCAGTAGACTTCTTTGAGTATCTGAACTTTAATTGTCTGTAAGGGTCATGCAAATAGCCCAGAATCTACTGCCTACAACCAGCTTTGTGGAGAGTACAACCAAAACAAAAACTAATTCTTTCATCAAGGTAGAATAACATTTTGCTCATTTATTTCCTCTGGAATCCTTTTTCTAGCTTTTTTAGATTAAATTTAGTTTTAATTTCACATCAGAAGGTGTTCTTTCTTCTTTCGGTACCCACTGCTGGAAAGGCCAGATGCCAAAGTTAATTAAGCCATGAGTCATAGATAAATAGTTGGGAATTGCTCCAGTCCAGGAGGGTCTCCCAGCATGGCACAACTGCTTCTGTCCTTCCTGCCCACCTATGAACAGCCCCTGCAGAGCCATGTCACAGCAGGCCCAGTCACCCCATCCTCAGTGCCACCACATGAACTGGGAGAGGACAATGAGGGGGCTAGAGAGCAGCCACACTACCCCAGCCCACAACTGGCCAAGATCTCCCTCGCCCCTCATTGTCCCTTCCTCTGTCCAGCATCTCTCCCTGACTACAGGGAGCATCAATGGCCAGATTATTCCTTTCCCCATCATACACGTTCCCGGTGTTTTTCAGTAGCCCCCTTCAGACTTCATGTTCACACAGAAAACATCATACCATTTCACAATTGTACATGTCCTCCTGCTTGCCCACTACTGGATTGACCCTCTCCAGTTTGGCGACGTCCACCTTGTATTGGACAGCCCAAGAAGATGCAAGTTCTGCTGAGATAATTTTTTCACTTCTTATTTTGATTTTTACCCCTTTATCTAAATAATGCTATTAAGCAGTATAAAACTCCTAATTTTCTACTAATTCTTAAACAAGTACTAGGAAAACAAAATTAGTCTTTTTGGCATGTGTTTTGCTTGCTAAATGTAGTTTCAGGTATGAAAGAGGGTGATCTATGCAACAGCTTTCATCTTATATGAAACAAGGTGTTGCCTGAAACCAGTTTAAGCAGCTTTGAAAGCAGGGAATGCAAAAAACTGTTTGTTCTGGCTCCTGTTATGTAAATGGCAACAGTAGATGGGCAGACCTTTCAGCCTAGGAGACAGGGGCAGAAGGATTCTACTTGCAAAATCATTAATAGGTTCACAGAAATGAGAAATGTCTCTAAAAACCAAAAATGAGACATTAACAGTACAAATTGCTTTGGGGTTTTTTGTTTACTTGGGGTTTTTTGCTGCTGCAAAAAACAAGCAGGGGATGCTCAAAAGAAGCAGAGAGCTTTCAGAGGGAATTGGAATGTTTTATAACACTGCAGATGATTTACAAAATGACTAATCATAAAATACACATTTTGCTTTCATATCTTACAGACCAGGTGTCTAGGCTAAACTATACCCTATGCTAATTACAAATCAGCACTATGAATTTAAAATCTTCCCATTAAACTACTTGCTTCTGCACAGATTTACATGATTATGGGAAGCATATTGATGTCTCACAAGGCAGGTAAGGTATGTTTGGGAAAATCTGTGATTAAAAGCACATTTAAATTTATACACGCAAAATGCTTCAATTCTCTGTACACTAACCATCCTACACAGGCCAGAAACCTTCACTTTCAAACATGACTGACTTACAAAAAATCTCACATCTAATAAAACATAGCACAGCTGTTTGTCAACAGCAAAATGTGCTGGCAAATGCAGTATTTCAGTATTTATCATTGGTAGCTTTACGCTAAAATCCCGTAATACAGCTAGTCACTCAGAAACCGATCCACCAGACAGTGGGAAGGGGTTTTCTGAAGAAATTCTTCAACCTTTTGCAAGAAATGAGCACTTGACTCGGTGGCCTTTTGCAATATTTTCTTAACCAGCTGCAGAATTACAATTTCCTGTTGTCTTTTTGTAATCTACCCTTTTATCTTATGACTTCTGATATATTGAAATGATGAACTGTGTAAGAAGAAAAAGAGAATCAACTACTTCCTCTAAGTGTCATTATTATTCTTTTCGTGTTAAAGAATCGTTGTTTCACATACTGGAACAATCACAGATACAACTGCAACATCCTTTTTAGGAGGAGTACAAAAAAGCTCTGAATTCCATAAAACTTAGAGTTCAGCTTGAACTGTTCAAGATTGAACAGAAATCTGCACTTGTTAAATATTTTTAAGCATTTCATTTTTAGAGTTTCAAAATTGAAAGTAGGAAGGAACCTAAAATCCTGGTTCCCCAGGTCTGCAGCACTCCGTCAGCCAGGGAAGAAACCCGTTAGGTTTCCAGAAGATGCTTATACAAATAAACCCCAACGGAATGCTGTGTTGGCATCTCCCATTGAAAAGCATTATAGCAGAAAAATTCTACTTCATTCTATTAAATGGTTCTAATGTGCCCTCATCTGAATTTGTATAATTTCAAATTCTAATAACTGCCTCTCATTACTGCTGCTGGGATTTTTGGTAGACTAGAGAATTGCTTGCTATCATGAATCTCTCCATCTCTCCCCTACCTTGGCAGCTACACAGTCAAGTGATGCCCACCCCCACGTCCCCACCCC
>Ga0065711_1038338_pt1 | contig 18885 bp, 9 predicted proteins | sample Hoacrofraction12_FD_59098 | JGI IMG/M metagenome (GOLD analysis project Ga0065711, IMG submission 59098) | Hoatzin crop microbial communities from Cojedes, Venezuela - Epithelial fraction 12 v2 (version 2) | ecosystem: Host-associated > Birds > Digestive system > Esophagus > Crop | place... | reverse complement strand
CGGAGAGGGACCTGGGTGTCCTGGTGGACGACAGGTTAACCATGAGCCAGCAGTGTGCCCTGGCTGCCAAGAAGGCCAATGGGATCCTGGGGTGCATCAAGAAAAGTGTGGCCAACAGGACGAGGGAGGTTCTCCTTCCCCTCTGGAGTGCCCTAGTGAGTCCTCATTTGGAGTACTCTGTCCAGTTCTGGGCTCCCCACTTCAAAAAATATGGGGAGCTGCTGGAGAGTGTCCAGCGGAGGGCTATAAGGATGGTGAGGGAACTGGAGCATTTCTCCTACGAGGAGAGGCTGAGGGAGCTCGGCTTGTTCACCCTGAAGAAGAGAAGGCTGCGAGGGGACCTAATAAATGCTTATAAATATCTGAAGGGTGGGTGTCAGGAGGATGCGGCCAAACTCTTTTCAGTGGTGCCCAGTGACAGGACAAGGGGCAATGGGCACAAACTGATGCACAGGAAGTTCCATCTGAACACGAGGAAGAACTTCTTCCCTCTGAGGGTGACGGAGCACTGGAACAGTCTGCCCAGGGAGGTTGTGGAGTCTCCTTCTCTAGAGATATTCAAGACCCACCTGGACCTGGTCCTGTGCAGCCTGCTGTAGGTGACCCTGCTTCGGCAGTGGGGTTGGACTAGATGACCCGCGGAAGTCCAACCCCTACCATTCTGTGATTCTGTGATTCTGTGATTCTGTGATTCTGTGATTCTGTGATTCTGTGATTCTGCTTAACAGTAGGTCTTTGGAGGAGTCTTAGTCAGTGTCTGATGCATATATGGAATGGCTAGACTCCTAATAGTCTCATTATTACACATGGGTGTTGTGAAAGGATGAAACAATATAATAGAAGTTATTATGTACAATTTACCTTTTCTTTATGTAGAAGTTACAAGGATCCATTCATGAGAGATCATTACCCAAAAGTTGTAGTTAGACTTTAGACCAAAATCACACAAACTCGGGCCAGAGCTCCTGATGTCCACATGGCTCACACGACCATACTAGATTGTGCCAGTAATAGTGAACCCATGAATCCTTTTCTTCCTGTGAAACTAAGAGAGGTAACAGGCACAGTAAGGTTGGACTTGGAAATTTTGATGGTTAGCCCAGTGCTGTCCTTCAATTGACCAAAGAAGCCCTTAACAAAGCCAAAGTGTCTCCTGTATGTGACCAGTTTGTAGAGTACCTCCTTGCTGATGGCTTGCTGAGATAGGTAGAGCGAACCTTGTGGCTATCAGCCATGTAGAAACCTTAGTATGTGCTTATTAGAAGATGACTAAGTTTGGTGATCAGAAGAATATTTACTGTGTTTCTTTCACATTAAAGTATGAGTGCATTCTCTCTGGAGATGAACGATTAAGATCTTCCTGTGTGCACAGCAGAAGGAAGCTGAGTTCTTAACTGGGGAGGCTGATCTATTGCTTCTTTGCTACTTTGATTATGAAATATGTTTAGCAGGTAGTCAGTGCTGATGACCCTTTAGTCCCTTTTGGTCTTTAAAATCTACAGACTCTAAAAGTTCTATTTTTATTAGATTTTTTTTTTTCAGTATTTACATACCAGACAAAAAAAAGAAACTTTTCTAGTCCAAAAGAAAAATGTTGATAGTAGCAACAACATCATCATCATCTTTCTATCCAGTCGTCAAGTGTTTTGAAATAGGGTGTCCAGCTCTGCAGCAATCTCCAAGATCTACTGGTGGGAAAAAAAATCTAAAAAGTCGTTTTAGAGATTAGAAAAGTCTCATTTGTCCCACATGCATGTTTGTCTGGAGTTTAAATTCCGGAGAGAAATATTTATGCTTCACATAAATAAAGAACACTTTTATTTTTTCTTTCCCCATAAAAATGTCTGGATACCTAATACAGTAATTTAAACAGAATTCAAATATTTCTGTAACGGAAAGCTTGGTAACATTTTAAAATTATAATTTTCTCTAAGACACAGTTTTGTCCTTGAATAAGGTACTTATCATATAAATTTGATAGACAGTTCAGGGAATGTCAGATCTGGGGAATGAGGAGAAGAATTTGTATCTGTTCTCAGTAATGAACAGTAGGCTCCAGGGATTCAGTGCTCCACTCCGCCCACACCAAACACCCACTGCAAATGTATTTGGGCCTACAGTGGCTACGTTTGCCTGATCTTATGGAAGATACGGCCGTAGAAAAATGTTATCTTTGCTCTGTGGAAATCATTTGATTCTATTCATTCCTTTCAAAGTTCATTTCTGGCTGGATAAATACTGGTTTTGTGAGAGAAACTAAAGTCTGCTGTGATGATTACAGTAACAGACTCTACCGTTCTGAAGTCTGATATCACTGCTTTGGACTTTAAAGTGACTGCAGTACAAGGCAGCTTAATGTTTTATTTCAGACCTCAGTGGTGTGAGAAAAATCAAGCTATTGGGCTTCAGTGAAATAATTTCACATTACAATAAGCGAAGGAAGGCAGTTTAGCAGTCATCTCGGTGTCAGATATTTAAACTGAGATACAAGCATTTATAGGTGCCTCCCACTGCATGCTCTGTTTTGCTTGTCATTTTATAGGTAGATCACTACTAAACATTTTTGTTTCAATTTATGATTGTGACATTTGTGCTATGTTGCAATGTTGAAATCTCTGTTATAATGCACTAATTTATATGCTTTAAAAAGTGTCAGTAAACTGTCTTGTAGCTGTACCGTGTCACCTAGATGATACTTTACTGTGTACAAGTTTGTTACTGCTGCTGCTGCTATTGTTTTTTTTAAAATGTGGTAGTTTCTATAACTTTATCAGCTTCTCATTAGGATTTTCAGAAGTCTCTCATCAACATAATCTACGCAGAAATCAACAAATAAGACCCAGAAAACCAAAACAATGAAAGTCTAATACATAATTTTGCAAAAAAAATCTATGACCAGTGTACTAAAACAGAAGGATATGAACTGCAGGTACTTTTTACACCTCATTATCTTCAGCTACACAGTCAAAATATTTTGTCAAAGATCCACTGCTGTAAGAGTGAAAGATAATGTATTCTACAGTTTTCAGGTTACATGATTAAATAAGGTTGATCCAGATATCTCGTTAAATGAAAAATGTTACCCTTTACTTAGAGTAATATACTTTAATCCTTTCACCAGAGTGAATTCTCCCCACAGAATAATAATTAAGATAATTTATCCCCATTGCTTTCTTAATTTCTTTCTACCAAATCCTCACTGTGCAGTGACGGAAAGAAGGACATGTGCTTGTTCTGTAGCTTCAATTCTACTCTTTTCATAACAGAAAATGCAGAACTGATCTGTATTATTGGTTAATTATAAACTAAATTTATTTTACTAGAGCTCTAGCTTGCCACTTAAAAATTAATTATGGACAATAACAAATAGCAAAATGTTCCTTTTGCAGAATAAATTCCCCACTGGGATGCAGTGGAAATGTTAATAATTAATCAAATAGTCTGACTCGGTATTATTTTTGCTACCACACACTTATACAAAACGCCGCTGATGTTGTCTGACTTATTTGGTTTCATAAATATTTATATGTAATTGCATTTTCCTTGTAAATTGCATTTTTTCTGCCTAAAGGGAGGACTTTATCTCACTTATGTTAATTTTATCTCACTGGCTTTGTTCAGCTTCAGTAGTTCTGTATATAAAATAAGAGATTAGATAAAAAGAAATGCACGCAACCTGTATTTGTTAATATAAAGCATAATAATTAGAGAATGTTGCTAATTTTGTAGCAATTCAGGTAAATTGCTACCTACCTACATACAGTAAAAAGCAGGCAATTCAGCATTTCTCTTCCCCCTACCTCCCAACTTTAATATTTATTTTGTTTAGATTCTGCTGCCCCCTACAGAATAGTTGAAAATATTTAGGATTTTACAAACCCAAGACTGCTGTCCATTTCTTTTTTGATCTTACCTAGACAAGTATATGCACAGCTTTCATAGTCTTCTGAGGAAGTAGAGCTTTATTTGTTGTCATTGTATGTTTTTGATATATTCTGCATGACTTGTAACTTTAAAAATCTTGCCACTTTGTGATATATTGAAAAACAAAGATAGAAGTGATAGAAATTGTTACTGAACCACTGAAAAAAGATGAAATATATTTTACATCCTCCAAGAGAAGAGAAAGCAAGTTTACTAACCTTTGAGTCTCAGGAGGTAAGCTAATTGTATACTTTATCAGCTGCTACCTGTATACTACTATTCTTTCCAGACCTCACTACGTGTAACAAATAGCAGCAATTAAATGCAATGATTCACTTAAGACTCTAGTAGAAAACAGACTGTCAACAGGACAGGGGGGGAACAGAAAAGACTCTGAATGTAAACTGTGTATTTTGAATTACAGTTCAGAAATATAACATGCTCTTTGAAATCAAAGTAGCATTTGTACTAATTGATGCTCCTAAAATCTAGCTAACTAAATAAAATCCAAGACCTAGATTATAGTTCCTGCAGCTAACCTCAAAGATGAATAGGAAAGTCTGTTCTTCATGGATATGCCCTGGCTGTCTCCATTGCACTGTATCTGTCCATCATTTAGGAGATCATGCACGAAGGAGATGAGGCTGAGGAATCTTCTGTCATTTGCTGTCCTTCTAACTGTGTGGAGAAAATAAATAAGCAGGAGATTTCATTCGGTCTGAATTAGCTCCCTTTGTACTGCTCTGCTGAGTTACAAACTGTGCTACCTAGAAACCAGGCATTAGGGGGAAGAGAACTGTCATAGATGTATTTGAGTTTCTTACTGAATACTTCCCAAAACTCACATGGCACAGAAACTCACATGTCCTTGGCTTGCTGAGATTAGCAAGAAGTTAGGACGCTATCCTAATCATATCTCTCAAACATCTTCATTTTCCCTGTGTGTTCCCCCAAATGCTCAGAGAAGCTACTAGTCTTGAGGAGACAGGTACAAGTTACATCTTCCATGGCATATGGTGAATGCATCATGGAACACTAAGGTATTTGAGCAGGGGTGGTTTTTCTTACAAAATAACTTTGTAGACATGTCAGCAAACCCAAGAAAACTTACAGGCATTTTGATGCCTCAGCTTCATCATGTCTTGGAAACAAGTTTTGATCAATAGCTCCTAGATGTCCCATTCTCCCCTGGCTTAAGGCTTGTTTTGGTTTGGTCATGGCTGGCAACAAAGGGCCATGCAGTCGATCTGTTGTCCCTCCCCCCGCTGGGGTGGGGAGGAGAATGGAAAGAAAAAGGCAAAAACTCGTGGGTCAGGATAAGGGCAGTTTAACAGAATGGCAAATGAAGGAAACAGTAACAACAACAATACTGATAAGGAGAATATACAAAACAAAACAGCAAAATGCACAGAACAACTCTCACCGCCCGATGACCCGCATGCTCCCGAATTGCGATTAACTTCCCCCCGGCCAGCTCCCCAACCTAAAACCCAGCATGATGACACATGGTATCGAATACCCTGTGTGTTTGGCCAGTTTGTGTCAGCCTGCCTGGCTGTGTCCCCTCCTGGCTTCTGGTGAAAACTAACCCTGTCTGGGCCGAACCCAGGACAGGCTTCCCTTCAATATCCTTTCTGCAAATCCTATTTTCCCCTGTTAATGTACTTTTCTTTAACCTTGACTCTGCAGACATTTTAACTGAGTTGCTTGTTTCTGAGTACTCGCTTTTGTCTTGCTATGAATCAAAACCTTCTGTGGGCCCACTATTAGTATTAGCATTCTTTGCTCTCCTTGCTCTACTCCAGATTAACTAAGTAAGGGTAATTATACATACAAATATAAAATGATGGAGAGAAAGTCCAGTCAGAAACTTACTTAGTTGTTCCAAATCTGCTTCTGGAGGGCAGTTTCTGCCCCTTATTTCTCTTTGCATTATGTGTAGGAGAATCCTTGAGAAATACATTTCTCTGAGTGAACATGAGACTTTGTAAAGAGTACCCTAAAACACATCCCAGAGGTTCCGCAGGAGCTGGCCAGTCAGTTGAGGACGTGTCATTGGATCCTTCTCTTGTGAGCTGCCTGCTCAGACTGTATGTAAAGATTTTCAGTACTTTGAATGTCTTCAATACTTCAGGTACAAATTCATGTCATAACTAAGCTGATCTGATGGCTAGACCTACTGTTGAAATTGGCTGACTGTTTCTCACTCTTGGCCATAAACTCCTGCTTCTCTCCTTGTGCCTTCTGAGTATTTGATGAAGAGATGAAGAATGAAGAAAGGAATAATCATCTCCTTAATTAGCTCCTGAAGTCTCCTCACCATACTGTAACACAATCAGTACACCGAGTGCAAAAGGAAACATGCCCCTTGGAAGTGGCAGAGTAACAATGGCTGGCTTAGGTATAGTCAAAAACTTCAGCCTCAGGTTATAGGCCCTTGCACAGCACTTTCTTTCTCATTTCATTCTCATTCTCATTCTCATTCTTAAATGTGGTCAGGATCTTTCAAAGACATTGGCTGTGATCAGTATTACCCACAAACCATCCCCCTCAGCCTAAATCAAGTAAGCACCTGGTCGAATGCAGTGCACTTAATAGTTTGGATAATTGGTTCTATTGTCTTCTGAGGAGGGATTTGTATTTCTTTCGGATTAATTGTATACTAAATCCGAATTTTCTGTAGAGCCTTTGTGTATTATTTATTTCACAAACAAGAATTTGCTGTAAATGGGTAAAAGATCCATGAAGACAGACTCGAAGATATTAATGGGGAGTGCTGCTCAAATAAGCATAGTACAAAAGCCCTCCAAAAAGCAAAGAGCTTTCTCAGATGAGAGAAGTGTTTTTCTGACCATAACATTTGCTGTGCAACTTCAGCATCACTAAATGCAGCGAAGACAACAGTACATGTGTATAGAATATCTTGCCCAGAAAAAGTTGCTGGACTGGATTCCTTTCAAATAGCAAACTGCTTCTGAAACATATTTCAGTATTTTATCACATGTTTAAAGAATTAATGTATTTCCTGGAGATAGGAAAAGGGAACAGAAAGATGAAAAAGCGGCTTCAGAAAAAACAGGGTTTAGATTTTGAAGCCTTAGGACTTTTTTGCGCTTTTTTTTTTCCCAGAAAGAAGGGAGACGTTAAAGGTAGAGGGGGAAGCCCCCTGCAAAATTACCTGTTAAATGTATTTTCCAACTTTCATCTATTCTGTTATTCTAAGAATCTGCCATTCACTCAAACAGTGCATTTATTTCCTGTGAACATCAGAAGCATATATGTTCACTACTTCACAAAAGACTATAATTTAACATACAGCACAGGGCTATTAAAGCTAAAAGCTTTGAGAATAAATCACAAACCTGACACTTTTCTATGGTTTTAGCTTGACTAGGCTGGGGGGAGGAACAGAATAAGAGAACAGCTTTGCAAGCTTCACCTAATACTTCAAATAGACTAAGTGCAGATATTGTAGATTTAAATATCCACATTAATATTGATTTGCAGGAGTATCTGGGAAGAAAAACAACACCATTAAAAAGATAGAGACATAATTCCAATTATAGTTGTTGGTAATGGAACAGCTACATTACTAAAAGCTAGTCTTAGATTAGACAGGCACAGTAGTAATTCAAGCCCAGTGAGAAGATAAAAGGAACAAAAAACATGTCATTGCTACAAAGCCAGGACCAATAAAGAATGTAAGCGTTTCAACAGTAAGACATTATTTGTTCCAGCAAAACTGTGCCACTGTATGTGAGAAGAACTCTCAAACATTTATTGAGCAAAGGACTGAAGACCTCTAGACTATGAAGGAGTCCTGGGTTCCAGTTCAGACTTTCAAGGCTGTTTCTGTATTTTACACATCTGTTTTTTAATTTAAGTAATAAAGAAGTTTTTGTTCTAGGAGATGGATGTGGAAAGCATATATTTCCCTTTAACTGTTAAGCTACACTCAGGCTTGTGGTCCTCTTCACACTTCTCCCTTACCTTCACCCCTGTGCTCAGCCCAGGTCAGTGAGTCTGAGTCTTTTACATAACCCCAACACCTGAAGAGGGCTACCTCACCCAGTTTACATTGTAAGTTGCTCATAGAAAGAATTTTAACTGAACGTTTTTCAGGAGACCCCTTAAAATATTAATTCCAGTAGGTTTTAGGCATGAATAGTGCGGTCTTCCAAAGCAGGTGATCTCATAGCAGTGTGACCTGTTAAAGCAAGGGAGATGGAGGAGTTTGGATGGAAGTCCTCTTAGGGGAGCAGATGTAAATTCTATGCAAAGAAAATTTCTTTTTTATTACAGTGTATATTTCCTCTTGTGTTTCTAACAAGGAGACAGTTTCATTGTTTTGACAGCACACAGCATTAATGCCAAGTTCCATCTATCCTCCGTGGAACACAGTGCTACAACAATTTCTCTGGTGTAATCCAGAATTTTAGTGTTTCACTGGGACACTGAAGAGTAGCAGAATTTGAGAGTTCAGTGTTCTTTTCCCACTGAATGAAGCAAGGACTGTTTTTCAGACGACTTCAAAGCTGCCCTTGAGATCACCAGGTACAAAATAGTATAGAACTTTTATAGAACAGTTTTCTTTAAAACTGATGACTATTTGAACTGATAGTCTTAATCACATCAGAGAGTGATATATGCTTACTCTAACTTGAATGACCCTAACTCTGACTTTGAGAGATCTTTCAAACATTGGTCACATTGTGTGTTTCAGGCCCTGGCAGACACTTGGTTTGTATAAAGATCAGATGTGCCAGCATGTCAAATACCTATTCAGGGTTAGAAATAAAGATGTGCAGAAGAAAATCCCTCACATTTTCCACTCTTAACTTCCCTGCTCCTTCTACAATCACTATCAATGTAAAATAAGAAAGAGGTTTTGACAGATTAGGGGCAGGCACAGAAACAACTGCACACCTGGCTTTCCATCTGCAAGATTACTAATTTCTTTATAATTTTTGGCTTACATTTTAGAAGCAGTTCAATTTTGTCAATTTCATTTACTTCACTGTCTTTTTTCCATTACTATATTGCCATTAGTATTTTGTTTCAATGGTGTGGTTCATTAGTATGACGTTAGTAGTTCTAAGTATGCAAATTTTAAACCTAACCTAAATATCTTAGTGATGCTCATGTTTCCTGCTCAAATTTCTTTAATGTTGTGCAGCATTCCCCTTTATTAGACCAGTTATTTTAATGGTAGGATTGTATTATTTTCTGGTGAAACATTTGTAGAACTATTTGTATACAATGGAAATGTTTTTCTGTCTTACTTGTCTTTTCATATGTTAAAATGTATAATAAACAGGAAATTTAGAATATGCAGCTAAGTATCAGAACATACTTTTAATTTAAGCTAGAACTCTTTATGTCAACCTATTTACTTACTTTTTGTATGGGTATGATATTCCATATATTATATGAAGTTATATGCAGTTGAAGTAAAGGTGCACGATAAACAAGTCCAACACTAAGTATAGTAAAGAATAAATGCACAAGATGCTGACTAATTAACATGAACGCACTGAAAACCTATTCTTTTCCTTTTATAATTCTGGTTTACAAAGTGAAACCCTAGGTTTTAACGTGAGTGCAAGAACAGTAGAGATAAGTTTTGCTTAAGGGAAAGGACCCTTTATGGCTCAGTGCCTCAGTGAGGAGTATAGTTTCCTTCATAAGGACAAGAGGTCTTCTATTCCCTTAATGCATTCCAATGTGGTTCATAATTTTAGCCATTCACTGCTCCACCATATAATCTCTCCCATTTAGTCCTGCAGTTTGACAAGCAAGGTCACCTTGATACACAAAACAAAATGATTGAATTCACATATAGCATAAACCAGTGAGAGATTGCGTGATCTCATTCAGCATATGGCAGCTTCCAGGATTTCCTGTCTTGTCAAGATACTGGCCCACTAATCTTTTTACAAAAAAACAATAGTAGCCAGAAAAACCGTGCTAACTAAGAGCACAAGCATCCATTCCTGCTGGAAGTAAGAGTTCTTGGGTGGACACACAGAGATAGTAACACTCCTTGGTTGTCTAGTTTTAATCCGAGAACAGGACAAGTGCTGACTGTTGTTACTTCTTGCATGGCCTGTCAGCTTGCAGCTATCTGTAGCGTGGGTCCTCCCTGAACTACGCGTTGTGTCTGTACGCCTGTGCTTTAGTAGTTCTCCATGACCTCAGTGACTTAATATAATATTGTCTTGAACTGTTTATTTTTGTCATAAAAGCCATCCTAAGACAGTGAGGTACAGAATGCAAGTGCACACTACATGAAAAATATAATAATTTCTATTTGTTTTATTTATTCTAATTTTTTAAGAAATTAAGTTATCTCTACATCTTTTACCATGAGAAATGGTAACCAGCTTTTCCCTCTATATTTTTTCTATGCTGTTCATTACTTTGTCTATCTCTTCTATCGCTCCTGTCTTTCTGTTTACCATGCTGAAAAGTCCCAGTCTAAAATAAACGTTTCTGTACATACTGTGTAAGCTGCATTCACTCTTTATCATTCTATCATATATATATATACACGTGTGTACTCTTTTTATTTTTTGTAAAGGTTTGCTTAGTAAAAATCTTTCTTTGATCATGTTCATTGCCCTTCCCTTCATTCTTTCTTTTGCTATCTTTTTTCTTGGACAAGCTGACTACGACTACACACCAGTATTCAGGTCATGAGTGGGTTTTGATTTGTGTTCTTTTCCTAGTAAATTCAAACATTCAGTTTCCATCTTAGAGTATTACTTGAATGCTATTTTCACAAGGGCTTGACATCATGGGCTTGGGCTACCTGCAAGGTAGTAGCTAATTTTGAGTCCACTGCGGTATAACTTCAGTTAGGATTACATTTCTCCTTCTACATTTGCTTTTACTTGTGAACATTATGTTTATCATATTAAGTCTATTTCATAGTCAGTCAGACTCATGATACGTTTTCTCAGATGTTCACAATCTGTTACTTTTGAGTAGCCTGAGTAATTATGCATCATCATCAGACAGCACTATCAGTCACTCCTCATGCCTGATCTGGACAATTCATGAGTACAGTGAGCAACACAGGTCCAATAAAAACTCTTGTGGGATTCTTATCATTATCCTCCATCCATTACGGGAGTTGATCATTTTCCTACATTTGTTTCCAGTCCTTCAGTCAATTGTTTATCTGTGACAGGACTTTTCCACTTTCCCAAAAAAGCTTGTTAAAAGTTTTTTTGGAATTCCATCTGTACTGTTATGAACATGATTGACAAGTTCATTGACATCACTAAAAAATTATTCAAAATCTGCAGGATGTGACTTTATTCTACAAAAGCTGTATTGACTTTTCATTGTTGTATCATACATTCACTTAATTCTATTCTGACTACTTTGCTTGGTACAAAAGTCAAATGCACTCAGACCAATGCCTATATTCCTACAGATTTCTTCTGAAGACCTTTGTGAAAATGACACTACATTTACCATCACCTTTGTGAAAATGGCACTGCATTTACCCTCTTCCTTCCCTCTGGTAGTAAGACAAATTTAAATGTGAAGTTATACACCATAGTCACCACTGTGGCAATTTCATGTTAACCTTCTTCAGACTTTATACCTAAAGGGAATCTAGTCCTTGCTGCTTATTTCTCCTGATCTTCACCTTCTTCTAAAAATACTTCAACATGAGATGATTCTTCTTATTTCTCCCCTGTGAAGACTTCTATTGTGTTAAACTTTCAAACTTATCTGAAGTGAACAGTTACAAAAAAAGCTCATTTAGCTTTTCTGCTATGACATTGGCTTCTGTGAATGTGCTTTTTATAGCTTCATTACCCATCAGTGTGAGAAAAGCATTCAGAGATTTTATTTGAATAGAAATCTTAACTTTAAAGATCTGTATCAATGAACTGCTGTAAAAGAATGTATTAGTTTTGCCTCTAACATGTACCTGAATGGACTGGTCTAAGAAATCAAAGATATCTCACTTTCTTGCTTCTCCGTGATTATTTCCTCCCCGAATAGACAGCAGTTGAGCTTCCTCAGCTAGAAAACCCATTATGTAAAATGGGTTTGGAATTATGGAATACTGGAATTATGTAATACGAATTTATTCATTTACTGTGGGCTCTTGAATGCCTCTATAAAGGGATAAGTCTATGAGTCTTTTTAAACTTTTGGGGCATGTAGAACAAATCAGTAACTCTGAAGATTATACAGTAATTTGGCTGCTGCAACAGTGTAATGCAATCAGAGTAAGAATATGCTTTGATCGATACAGGGATTGCCTACTTTTTGTACTTGTGTAAAATTCAGAGCAGGTCTGAAATTCCTGGTCTTCATAATTGGCAACAGATCTCCTTGTCTTTATCTTGACTCACGATCTTGTCTTCATATTTTCTCCCACTGTCCTGCTGAGGAGAAGGAGTGATAAAGTGGCTTGGTGGGCACCTGGCAGCCAGCCAAGGTCAACCCACCACATTTAGGTACTGAAACCAAAACCAGCCAAAAAACATATATCCAGATTTCGTTTAATTGAGCCTATGTCTGATCTTACCCATGTTGGTTATTTTCTTTTGCAACTCATTTTATATTAAGGGATTGCTTATGGTTTCACTGTTTGAAACAATCCACTTCATGTAGCTATGCTTATTATACTTATAAAGAAACAATTTGTGATCTCTCCATGCTGTTTGCCATGTTGCACTCACTGCGGCAGAGGCTACAGAGAAGCTGCAGATGAGTTTCTTCTTGTCATTTTCGTGTGTCCTCTTCTGCATGTAGAAATAAAATGCTCCCTCACTTTTGGAAAATGATGTATTTTCCATGGTTAACATAAAATCACAAGTGTGATTTATAAAGTCAAATGGACTTTCTTCAGATCAAATAGTCTGATTTCTATACAAGTAGAGGCTGTAAAATACCACTTCCATCCCTGTAATGCAACCAATACTACAAAGTAGTTAGAATGTATTTCTAGAAAAAAACATTATATACATATTCGATAAGAAATATGTGCAGTGTACTATAACTGTGCAACAGTTTGAAGGGACTGGAGGGGGGGTGTGTGCTCATTTTTAGTGTTCTCCTTACTGTATCCTCTACAGCAGAAAAAACACTGTTCTATTTTCTCTTCAATAAAAGCATATGGAATTAAATTCAGAGGAATAGCGGCACCTACATAGCTAATATTGCCCTTAAAATGGCATACAAAATAACGCTTAACACTGAAATAGCACTGAACATTGAAATAACATGTCAAAACATTAGTTTTGCTCTTCTGCCTAATGATTCTCACAGGTGCTGAAAAGTGAAGTTATGTCTGATAGCTGTGGCTGGACAGTGGTTCCCTGTACCTCATCATAATTTATAAATCAGGTTTTCAGCTACTTGTATGAAGGGGAAATTCAAGTTGTGACTGCTCAGCAGTGATAATTTGTGACTGAGGAATGATCTGGCATGGAAGGCAAGAAGGGCCAACTGCAGAAGGCATTAACTGGCTGGAAGTAGGAATGCCAGAGACAGAAGCACTCCTTGTAAGGGAATGAAGTTTTGTGGTTTTGAAGTCTTACCCAGAACAAAGGAGACTTCCACAGACGATCCACTCATCTCGTGTAAGTGTCCTATTCAGTACAAGGAACATTACTGCTGTGCAACCAGCTTCTAATCAGTCCGAGAATGAAAGCCCTTACCTTACATACCTTCAGGAAATCTTTTCAGATTAGGATTCCCAAGGGAAAGGGAACACTTATGCACACTGCTGAAAGGTATTTTTAAATCAAAAACACCTAAAATTAAGATGTACATGTGAACACAGCGTTTGCATTTGTCACTTCAGTTTTCTGGGTAGGTATAAATTATTTTTATATTACTTGGGTCTATGTTAAAATTATTTAATGTCTGTTCAGACAATGAATAGCTTTATTTTATGCCTGGAGTCTGTTTAAGCAGTGTCTCTAAACCTGGGTTGAGGAAACACTTCCTTAAATGTAGTGCTGTTATCAGCTTCTTAAATAGTGGCATCTGGCTGGTATGCATAAAATTAGACACAATCATATGTGACAGGCAGATTTGCACAAAAACAAGCATGCATGTCAACAGACATAGCTATCAGCTTAGTCTTCCTTGATTAATAAACTGTAGTAGATACAGTTGTGTAACAAGACAGGTCTGAAATTAAGTTAATGTTGCTTATAGTTAAGCAGCCATACAGCTGTGTGACAGTGACCTCTGTTTCTTGAAGTAGATCTGCCGGACAGTCACAGTTCCCATGTGCACCAATGTGAGATCTTAGAGACTTCTTTTAACCCCACAGCCCCTTATTCTTTCTTTGTTTCCCTTACGGAATTTAAATAAACCAGGATTATCTCCTGCCTAGGGTTTGGGAATAGGCACAATCCAAATTATTATAGCTTTTGTCATATGTAAAGTTGGTGTATCAGTATAACCATTCTTCTGTCCTGTCAGTAAACGCGATAATAATATGTCCCTAAAGGACTTTCTTTGCCTTTGAAGTACCCAGAGATCCAGTTGCAACAGTGGTTCTTCTGGGAACAGGGGAAAATGGCTGCTCTTCACTGTTTTCATAACCATCAGAAAATAACTCCAGAGTAGATCATCAACCTCATCTAAATATGCCCTAAAATCTGACATTTAAGTGTTTAGATTCTCATTAAAAGTTACAGAAAGGTAACAAAAATTGAAATTAGACAGTACTGTCAGCCCACTACTTCTTTGCAAGAAAATCACCTCAAGTTTGCGTAACCATGGAGCGAGTATGACAGAAAGAAAAACTCATGTGGCACTGGGAAAAAATCCAGAGAATACCACAGCATTATTTTCAACTGCCTCACACTTTTGTACACCTGCAGTGTAGATGTGCACTATTGTCAAATGTCAAGCATAACATTGAGCACCCACATTGCCCAGCTAGAGACAAGCATGCAAGGTTTTGGTTTAAAAGAGAATCAAACACTTAGAACTTCACGCCTTTAAAATCAGTGAAAATATCTCATTTCGTTCAGTGTTTCACCACCAAGATTTCAGATTCCCCAACAACTGTTTAAAAAACCTCTCAACAGGAATCAACATGTTTCATCAGATAAGAATACTGTTGAGAATTAATCTTCTTATGTTTAATGATTTTATACTCTGGACTTATTCGCTAGTGATCATAGGTCCTGTGTGGACTTTGTCTCAGGTAATTAGGTGTTCACTGTGTAGGTATTTGCATATAGACTAGTCACCTTAAGCTTTGCTTATAGTCAATGAAGAAAAATACGCAATCCCAGGCCATGAGTCTTTTGACTGATTTTAGACATCTACTTTAGAACAAGGTAAATCAAGCCACTAAACTGCCTACTGACTTTACTGACTGCCTGGAAAGAGAAGCCAAATGCAGCCCCACATTTGGTAGATGAATCCTGCCCTCAGACTTCGGTATTAGAGCACAGGGTAGCTTGCTGTTACATACATGACTTCATACTAAGATAACAGGCCTAGGAAAAAAATTTCAAAGGCAGTATGTGTATGAGATGAGAAACTGCAGTTGCAGCTAATATAGAAAATCGGTGTCTTGGAATGAGGGAAAGTCAGAAAAAGAAGAGAATATGATCTAGTCATATAAAAAAAAGTAAGCCGGTGCATATGGCAGAGAGTAGCAATCAACCCCCACATCTGTGATCACACTCAGATGTTGTAAGTACATACAGACTGCTTTAGCTTTATTAAAGTTGTACAATCACTAGCCACCAGAACTGTCAGCTTATGAAAGTAGAATGGCTAAAACATAGAAATGAAATGTATCAAAATGGAAGGCAGAGACATCAGCTCATAGCAGCCTACAGTAGCCTATAGCACATGTTATCTTTTCTTTGTCCTGCCATTGAGAGTAATTATATTCCTCTCTATTTGACTGTTTGGCAGTCACACAATTTCTGGAGTCCACATCATCATTTGTGCCTTTTTTACATGTGGTTGGCAGTATTTACAGCTGTGTTGCAAGAAACACTTGAATTGCCTATTAAAAACTTTTTAGTTATTTATTTACTCTGAAAAGCTTACTCATGCACGCATCGTCAATCATCTTCTATGAGCTTGAGTCAGCTAAGGTTCCTGAGATGAGCTGCTGACTCATACTGATATCCGACACGTGGATTTTATTACGGCTAAGTATTCTTACAGATGTTATTAGTATCAGTTGTGAATCCTGATTTAGGATCCTGCCAACTATGCCAATTTGTCATGAATGAGTGATTTGGGATTCTGTCAAGTACACCAATTTGTCACGAATCCTGATTTAGGATCTTGCCGACTACACCAATTTGTCACGGATGGAGTGATGCACTACACTCGCAAGAGAGAAACAGCAATATGTTTTATTGAGGTAGGATAATAATTTGACAGAGTTCAATAAATTGATGGAATTTAACAAAATTTAACAGTAAAGGTGGTCTAGATAGTTTAAAGAACCACTGTCAAAGGTACTAACAAAAGTGGTTTAAATATGATGATGTAAAAGTGCACCTTAACAAAGTTCTATGGCAAAGATCATTTTCAAAGGAAAACCCTCCTGTTGAGTCAGGATAGTTCAGAATGGACCCCCTTGCTTTCTAAACTCCTTCTCAGAGAGGAGTCTAGGTGCGGCTGGATCCAGACTTAGCCTTAGACTTGATGAAGGATTTATGTCTAAGGGATTGTATATGAATGTTTCATTAGTATCAATTCAGCATACATTCAAAGTTACCAAGGCAAAATCAAAGTTATCATATCATGGGGTTGTGTGTGATATCAGTCGCTTACCAAAGGTCTGTCGTTAGTGAAAGCTCTCTCTACCTCAAGGAGCAACCTTCAGGGGCGTCCCAGCTCAAGGGGAGATCACTGCCATGCAGGGAAAGCTCAAAGAAAGCTTACTTTGACTGTCATATTTATGGGATGAAGTGGTTGGTTCATAGTGAAGTTACATGCCATGGGAAAGTATGCAGGAGGCACCTTGTAACCACAATAACTTTCTTTGTTCCTTGATGAACGAGTCTTGTAAAAGCCCCGCACTCTTCGTGAGTTAGGCACATAACCAGTGTTCTAAGCTCATATGCATTGATGTTCACTGTGTCACTCTGCTCTGTTATGGGTTTTCAAAGGGGTTGAAACTATAGGAGATCACAGCCCAGCTACAGCTCAGGCTTCTACCTCCTCCAAAGCCTGTACCAAACTACTGCTAGTTTGGTTAAAGGGGTCAAGCGCTAATGTCACAGTGTCATAGGCATAGACTGAACAGACTGGAGTAAGGGTGTTTGTACCTTAAAGCAAAAACTGAATCATAGATCAGATACATAGACATTCTGTCTGCAACTTTTTCAAGAGGCCTTTGGTCATGGGAGATACAAAAGCAGTAGTGGTGTAACTTTTATTGTGACAAGTTACTTTACCCATTTTAAAAATGTTCAGCTGTAACAAGGGGTGTATAATAACGACTCAGAACGAGCGAAAGCAGAAGTTAGCTTTATCATAACAGCTGAACTCTGTAAAAGGTCCAGGTCTTGCAACATATATCAGTTTTCTGGGAGTGAAGAAAAGCAATAGGTGGCTTGACCTGATCATTGTACTTCTTGGGCTGCTCTAAACATCACCAGATCTGTTATGTAGCTCTGAATTCAATAATACAAGCAATATGTGATGTCGACAATACGGTTACATCCTAAAGTGAAACTTGGGGTCAGGGGGAGATGTACAAATCTTGAATTAATGAAAAAAAAGGAGCCAAGGGTCCTGGCAGATAGCAAGGTGAACATGAGTCAGCTGCTGAAGGTCTGGTAAATCTCACAATGAATCTTATACATAACCATACTGGGTTATCAACAAAGAGTGTAGCAAAACGTTGAGGGAAATGGTTTTTCTCTGAACTTTTGCATCCCACAATACAAAGCAAGCTGGAGCTAATCATTGTGATGATTAGGGGGTGAAGGAAAAAATGCATAGTTTGAGGCTGAAGAGAATTGGTTTCTTTAACCTAAAGAACAGAAGGCTGAGGGAGATTTTACTACAGAATTCCACTGAAGGGGACTGCAGAGGACACAGAGACTGACTTAACCCAGCAGTGGACAGTGAGTGGCAAGATGCAACAGCCACAAGTTTCAACAAGGGAAATCCTGACTGGACATAAGAAAAAAAATCTCTTTGAACTGAGAGTGTTTAAACACTGGAGCAAATTGTGCAGAATGGCTGTAGAATAACTGCTCTTTGAGATACTCAGAACTTGACCGGACAAGTGTCAGAGCAACGGGTCTAACTTAGAAGCCAGTGCTGCTTTGAATACCAAGTTGTCCTGAATGATCTCCAGGAATCCCTTCCAAATATTCTTTCTTTTTACAATGCTTTGCTGCCTGTTAGACCGGGAAGTAAAGGACTCTTCCTCTGGCAGCTGTGGCCATCGACATTTACACAAAATCCTGCAGGAGTTCTCAGCCAGCTATCTCCATGAACAGGCTGCTGAAATCAGTCACTTAGATGACTGGTGACTAGAATATGTTGGAAAAGACTAATATAATGTAAAGTAAATTAGAGGAAATTATGAAAATTGCTTGCATCCTGGATTTGTTTCAGGAAAACAAATCACGCACATCATTGTAGCCATTCACTGAAAACATCTGTTCAGTAGAAGCTAAAATCAGCTAAGATATTTAACTGTATTAAAAAGAAATAGAGATTATTGAGAGTCTGACACTGAGGCATAGCTCCTCCTCTGATCTTGTTTTCCCGAAAATGGAATTGTTTACCCAGTGTCTAATAAGCCAATATACACACAGAGCAGAGGTATTCTCTTTATTGTACATTTGTGCAGATATGGGTGCTAGGAAATCATTCCACAAAGCTAACACAACGCTTAGGAGACTCCCAAGGACTATATACTCTTACAAAAAAAAAGATATTACTCATTACTTTCTGATTGGTTCATCGCATTACACA
>Ga0065711_1005893_pt1 | contig 18886 bp, 9 predicted proteins | sample Hoacrofraction12_FD_59098 | JGI IMG/M metagenome (GOLD analysis project Ga0065711, IMG submission 59098) | Hoatzin crop microbial communities from Cojedes, Venezuela - Epithelial fraction 12 v2 (version 2) | ecosystem: Host-associated > Birds > Digestive system > Esophagus > Crop | place... | reverse complement strand
GCCGCGCCCCGGCACACGGCAGCGCGGGGCCTGCCGCCCCTACGAGGTGGCCGGAGCAGGGAGAACGCCCCCCGACACCGGCCACCGCCACGCGCGAACGTGCCGCGCGCCCCAGCGCACGAGGTTTATCGCTGAGGTACGCCCTCGGCCCCGCCCACCGCGCTTTCCCATTGGCTGCCGGCGCAGAGCCACGCCTCCCAGCTGCCGCTGTGGGCGGGGAAGAGGCGCGGCAGCAGCGCTTGCGGCCGGGGTGTGTCACATGACTCGCCGGGCCGTTCCCACCGCCCCTCGGCCGTGGGGCGCATGCGCGCGTCGGCTGGCAGCGGGCTCGACCCCGTACCTCACAGGGTACCGGAAGCGCGTTGAAGTCACCGGAAGCGCCGGACCGACTGCCGGAAGCGGCGAGGCTTGAGGGTGGGCAAGGCCGGCCGGGAGTCGCGGGTTTTTCCCCTTCCCCTCCCTCGATTTTGCTCTGCGCCGCGCTCCCCGCGGCCGCGCTCCTTGTTCCCGCAGGCCGGCAGCAGCTGCCCGCCGGCGGGGGGCTTGGTGAGGCGATCCCGCGTTTCGTCAGGGCCGGGGGGAGGGCGGGATCCGCGTCAGGCGCTGCCGCTGCGCCCCTCTCTCACGGGCCCGTTCGTTCTGCGGAATGTGATACGGCTGCGTTTCGTCTGGGAGTCCCGCCGCTGCTGCGTGATGGCGCACATCACCATAAATCAGTATCTGCAGCAAGTAAGCAACGCTTTTTTTATTGGTGGGCGCTGTTGGATTACGTGGATGTGTTTTTCTTTGCTGGAAATTTGTTACTTCGTTTAAGAAGTCAATCGACCTCGATTATGTGGTGTGATAAGCAAACACGATTTTTAAGTCAGTAGTAAGCATACCGCTGTGTGCCAAGGGTGCGTGCCTGGGGTTTCTGAGAAGCACGATGGCTACTGCCATAACGGATGGTGAAGTGGTTTATCCGTAAGAACTGACGTGGTGGGGTTGTGTGTGCGTGCAGTAACAAGCGCAGCTCAGGGATTGGAGAAGTACAGGGACTGAAGTAGCACACAGACGTGGAAGCACAAGCATGCGTGGCATGGAGGGTGGAAATACAGCAGCAGGGTCACAAGGGTACAAGCTGGACTGAACTTGCAGCGTCAAGCTGTTAGTGTGACCACTCGTACTGCTTCTTTCTGAACCATCATATTTTTGTCGTTGTTATCATCTTACTCGCTTTGGTCAAGTCAGTTGAGGGAAAGGCACAAAAAGAGAATAATTGCTTGGTTTTTAGTCTCAAAAATGGAGCAGCTGAGATCTCTCAGGTCAGTGATCTGCTCTGAAAAGTCAGTGTCTTCTCCAGTTGACGGTCCATGTATCTCTTAGTAAGAAATACTACTTCCAAAACACAAAACTAGCTCTCCTTTACTTGAAAAAAACCCACACCAATCTCTGAAAGAGTTTAAGCAGTTGATTTTTTTGTTGTTTTTTTGTTTTCCCCATTTGGCGTGGGCTTTCCATACAGCAAAAATATTTTTTTTTTCGTACCAGGACACAAAAGTATGACAAATAAAGCAACAAGAGTGAGAAAGGAACTCTTTAAGAAGTAACATCTAAAACTGCTTCCACAACCGAAGAAATTTCCAGCTTGATGTCACAGTAAGCTTCTCAGACAGACTATCTGAGGAGTTCTCTTTAGCAGGAAGCAGAATTAAACTGTTCTTCCACAGAATATAAAATTTACAGTCTTGACAGGTTTCATAAGTATTCTATACAGATGCTAGTCTAATATCAGACATTGCCTTTGGAATGACAGCTCCGTGTTTAATCTACCTGTCTTTATTTTTAAGCATTAATCAAAGATTGTTTATGCCTTCACATATATGTTTGATGCCCAAAAGTCCAACTGGAATTTTAAAAAGCTTAACCAAATCTGGTTCACAACTTCTGCTTTGCAATGCTAAACCCATGTAAGTTGTTTGGGGATTCTTTGGTTTGCTTGTGTCCTGCAAATAAGGAAGAATCCATGATAATGTTCACCCTACCTTCTCCCTGAGAGCTTTTTGAAAAACAGGTGTATTGAAAGTACAATATTGATTCATTCAGTTTTAAACCTTTAAAAACTCACATTTGGGTTGCTATCGATGTGGATGAACAGTGGTAACAAGAAGCTGGCTTCTGTAGTCATGTATCAATGTGTTGTGTGGCTGGACTTTGTAATGTGGCTGTTTTCTTCGGTAGGTGCAAGAAGCCATTGACAGCAGAGATGGACAATTTTGTGCAGAATTGGTGTCATTTAAACATCCACATGTTGCAAACCCAAGGCTACAGGTGAGAATCTTGTCTGTGACTTTTCTTTTGTTTTGCTTTCAGTTTTCCTAGCTCTCTATATGGATTCTTTTCCCTTGGAGATAAACCTCAGAAATCTGTTTCATAAGCCAGAGCACAATTCCCTTGTAGGTTTGTTTCTCTTTTCTTCTTACTAGGATATTTCCCCTGGATGCCTTTTTGTGTTCCACTTTGAATTCCTTTCTCTGTAGATACAGTCTTGAACATCCCTTCTGGCCAGGTCTACATTAGTGTCGTAGCATCGTGGAAGTGACTATAAAAAGAAAAACAGTGGGTAGCAAGGGTCTAGTGTTTGTGCTACATACATTTCAGATGCTTTTATTTAAGGCTAGCTCTAATCAGGTTCTGGAGACAGAATGCATGCTAGCAATTCATTACACTGGATGTGATAATTAATGTAATTTAAGGTTCTGAGGGATAACAGGGGCATGTATGCATAAAACTGCTGGGAGAAAATATTCATTTGATGTTCTGTTTCTGGTGCATTGGATGTTCCCTTAATGTTTCATTGATTTATTCTATACTTAGCTTCCATCTCCAGAGGAGAAATGTCAGCAAGTTTTGGAACCACCATATGATGAAATGTTTGCGGCCCACTTAAGGTAAAGATGGACCAGAAATGTAAAATCACTTGTGAGGCATCCAGGAATAGGGAAGGATATTCTTAAGTTTACTTAGTTATTTTAAAAGACTGAAAAGAGAGTCCAGGAGTCTTGGAACTCTTTTTGTCTGTGCTAATCTTGGTGACAGTTTCAATAAGCATTAGCATATTACAGTTGGTACTGTATGTGTTACACAAACAAATCCTGATTCTTCTCTTGGATCAGTTTTCTACAATTATCAGGCTTAGTGCTGTGGTAAAATACTTGTGCCATTTTGCTAGGAACATTTCTACTCAAATTTCTGTGGCTCTTTTAAATGAACTGTAAAGCTCTGTGCCTGTTAAAAGGCAAAAATAAATATTTGTCTTACGTATAGGATATTTTCTGATGCATTAATGCACTTTTTCTTTGACAGGTGTACTTATGCTGTTGGAAACCATGACTTTATAGAGGCGTACAAATGCCAAACAGTTATTGTCCAATATCCTTTTCATAAATCTTGTGTATTGTTTTTGAATTGACTGTATGTCTTCCTGTAGAATAAGTTATCTTTACCCCTTTTAAATTTAATAGCCCGTGGTCTGCTTCCGAATACACTTCAGCTATTTAGGTTCTTAAACAAAGAAATACAGATACACTCTTCTTTCATCTTTCTCTAGGACTAAGACAGAATCTGTCACTTGGCTCTAGGATAGAAAATTTTTTTCTCACAGAGTAGAGGAGACCCTCAAATCATTAATATACATCCCAGCTTGTTCTTGGCTGGAGGGGAAGATACTGATAAAGAAAGCTGCTATCTTACCTCTAAGGGACCAGTGTTTGTCACGGCAGCTGCTGCACCGAGGAGCGCGTGGCTGTGCTTGCGTTCTTCCCTACTGTATCTTTGCATCCTGACTTCTCACCTACTTGCTGCTTTGTTGGTTTCTGCCCTTCCATGTAGTGATGTGTGGTACCATACAACTGCTGGGTTTTATATCTGTGCCTCATTTAATATCATTTTAAATTTTCCTGAATACAATACATCTTTCCTGCGAGCGTTTCAGGCACATAAAGAGGAAAACTGGTGAGTGCTACATCATGGAGAGCTGCTAGAAACCAGACTCATCTTTCACTATTATAAGACTATAGTAGTCAAACTAAAATTATGCCTATAGTTTTTGTTTATCCCTAACGATACTTGAATGCAGCCTAATTGTTCTTGCTGCCTTTTTGAGCTTTTAGATCCAAAAGTGTGGAAATTAAACATCTAAACTTAATTATGTAGAATGGTCCATAAGTAAACACGTGAAATATTTGTTCAAGGTGAGATGGTATTTTATTAAGGTCACCACAGAAATGTTTCTGAATTAATTCTTTCTCCAGCGTAGGATTTCTGAAATGCTGACATCTTGAAGACCTTTCCTTTTAAAAAGTGCATCCTTCTTTATTTAAAGATTTATGTATACTTTTCTAGTTTTAAGACCAACTAGCAAAAAAAAAAAAAAAAGTTTGTTTCTTGTGTCTTACTTATTGTGTGATTTGCACATATTAAGTATACTGTGTTTTACATTTCCAGGGCTTTACCTATTATGTATGCTGTAGCCCTCGATCTTCGAATTTTTGCAAATAATGTAAGTAGGTCTGATTAATAGCCTCATTACTGTAGGGGTAACAGTTAGGAGTTTCCATGGTTGAAATATTTTAGACTTTATTACGTAGCCTAAATTTGCTCAGTACTGTTTAACTCCTTGTTTAGGATTTTGTTGACACACTAAATTCATCCAGTCCTATCGAAAAACTAGATTACTCAGTCTGCCCGTCTCCTGTTTGCAGCTTGAACTAGAGAGGTTCTGAGGACCTGCATGCAACTCACAGCAGTTGCTTAAAGCATATAAAGTGACTAAATACTGTCTTAGTAGCATGGTGGCACAACTCACTGTTTCCATGTGTTATCCTTGGGATTTGATGGAGATCTTTATAAGGGTGGAGATATCCTAGACAACTGAGATGATCGAACCACTCACAACATCGGAAGAGGGAAGTTTCTGCCTCCTTTCCCCTCTTCCAGCTGTGTGTACTGCTTTTGATGCTCGTTGGAGCCCTTGCTGAGCCCAAACAACTGCTGACAAGCAAAAAAACAAAATTACATTATTTTTATCAGGCTAGTGAATTGAAGTAGCTTGTGTAGGTATCTAATCAGAACTGCTAGGCCAATGTAAGTGGCAGGGTCACGATCTTACTCCTAGTTCACTGTACCTGAAGAGGCGAAGCTAGAGTTGAAGTTGGGCTAGAGTTTTACAATACCCAGTATTTTCAGTGTTTGTCCCCTCAGGACATTCTTGTGCCCACTCACCCACACACAACACATTTAGCATGCTTGCACAGAGAATATTTTTTGTGTGTGCATGCCTGCTCTGTTACAAGTCTCGATTCTCAGTTGGAATGGGTCAGATTCATCTATTTGAGATGCATGAGAAAGGGGAAAGTGGGATCAGTTATGTTGGAAGTGTTTGAACTCTGTTTTCTAACCTTAGTATATTCAAAGGCTGCTGATACAGAGAAGGCTTCTGCAGCAAAGGATACATGTCCATTTCTCTTCCTCAAATTTCAGCTCACGAGAATGCAAGGATTATAATAAAAGTCCTTAGAAAGAACATAGTAAATATCTACTCACTATTTCCCACTCCCCCCTTCTTCATTGTTTAAGTTCTGCATTAATCAGTGCATGGATCTTTCCCATGTGTTGGCAATTCATTTTTTTTCTCTTGCCACTGTACCATATGTTTTCAATTCCTTCTGAAAATCCCAGGTCCTAGCAGTGTGTGTTACTACTAGAAAATGTTGAATATTGTTTAGAAATAAAATCTAGCCCTTGTGGCTGCAGACAGAATCATAATTATAAATTCTAAAACTCCAACTCCATAGCTGGGGCGTCATTTTAGTTTGCTTTTATTCAGAAGACATTTTTTTGCCAGACTCTTGGTCTTTGAAAACCTGGGTTGAGATATTAATGCTCCAGTTTAGCTGTCAGATGATGCTGAATTCAGGTTTCTGAGAGCTGCGTTAAGCTTAGTGATGTTAAAGGTAATAGCGGTCAGTGCTGTTTTCAAAGGGCTGTCCTCCTGTGCATTAGGTTTGGTACATGTTCAGGAGCCTCTTGAAGTGTTTTCTACTCTTCTGTGAGCTTGACTACCTTCTGGATTTGGGGGATAGCAAGCGTGACAAATCTATTGCTACAAGACCTTATAAAATGCTATATTAAGGAATTGAGCAGTTTACAACCCAGCGAATCAGGATATCAAATTACAGATTGTTTTTTGCTGTGTAATGACAGGCAGATCAACAGCTAGTGAAGAAAGGGAAAAGCAAAGTTGGCGACATGTTGGAAAAAGCAGCAGAACTGCTGATGAGCTGTTTTCGAGTCTGTGCCAGTGACACGTAAGTGAAAGATCTTCTACAGAACTTGCACTATTAAATTGTTAACAACTTAGTGAACTTCACGTAAGATTTTTCCACTTGCTAAGACCATATCTGTGTAAGAATGAACACTTCAGAGGCTTGTTTCCTCTCTTTTATACTGTGTTCTCTCTTGACTACAGCTGGAGTGGCCTCCCTTCAGGTTTCACACTCCTAGCAGATGTTGTTGGGAGGGACCGATCAAGTTTCCATTACTCAGGAAAGATTGTTAACGCTTTTGTGCCCTGCTCAGTTGTGAAGCTTGCTTCATTATGATTAGGTGGAAAAGAAGTGACTCTTTGGTTTCCAGTCTTAGCAATTTTAGCACTTCTGAAGTGGACAAAATGTTTTCGTTTGTTTGTTTTCTCCATCTTTCTTTCACCTTGAATATTATAAGCAACTGTTATGCTACTGTATGTGTTACCTGTAGAGTGGAGTGAGAACCCTCTGATGAAGTTGAATAGCATTTTGCATTACACCTTTTCATTATGTTGAGAAGAAATGTAGCAGAGCTGTTTAAAATTTAAGATGGGAGCACATGTTCTGTTTTGACAGTGCTGGTATGGCTTAAGAGAAGGAGTTTGGCCTTGAGTTTTATGTGCAGACACCTGTTTTCACCCTAAAATCCACAAAATATCTGTGGAGGGAATTTACCATATGGGCAAAGTAATTATTTTCTTATGGTGTTCAGTACTAGTAGTTTTTTTCTTTTTTCTTTTCTTATGTCAGTCGAGCAGGCATTGAAGATTCCAAAAAGTGGGGCATGCTGTTTCTTGTGAATCAGCTGTTTAAAATTTATTTTAAGGTAGGGTTCAAGTCTGGTAAGCTGTGTTTTGTATTTCATATTCTCAGTCAAACCCACCCTTATTTTGTAATGCTAATCTACACTCTCTGAGTAAAACACAGTTAATTTTTTTAACAGATCAACAAGCTCCATCTATGTAAGCCCTTAATTAGAGCAATTGACAGCTCAAATCTGAAGGATGATTATAGTATGGCACAGCGAGTTACGTACAGATACTATGTTGGACGCAAAGCCATGTTTGACAGTGACTTCAAGCAAGGTACTGTGTGCCAGGAAGACAGATTTAAATCATGCTGCTTGGTGTGAAATCTGGCTGACTGAAAATGCGTGTGGAACGTGCCATTGAGTTTGCGTTGGTCCAGGGCCCACAGGCGGAGTCAGATCAGAGATGAGATTACATGACAGTTCTAATTGTAGTAGATGCCCATTTTAAAATATTTGTGGCAGCGAAGTTCTTTGTAGTGCATAATAAAATGCACTGGCATCCACAAGAATGGGTTTCTAAAAGGTTTCGCAAGTGAGGCTTTGCGACTGTCTTGTCCTCGTCAAGTTGCTGTATGCTGTGTAGGAAACCTTCCGCAATCTCTTCTATAGAATTGGTTTCTCAGTGCATTGATTTTGGAAGACGCAGAAACTGCATTTCTGAGATTTCTTATTCACTAATAGAAATGCTTCTAGAGCTAAGGTGTATAACCTTCATCGCTGACATAAGCCCCTGATCAAAATGTATTCTGGAGCCAATTTGGTTACTCTAAACAGTGTCTTCTGCCTGTCAGGCTTGTCATTCTTATCTCTCGGTGAAAACTGGTGAGCGATTTTCATCTTGTCATGCTGTGTGATCTCACGGGCACGTTTCTGCAGCTTAGCAGGTGTGTGTATCACATGCAGCTGACATCCTCTGAAGAACCTAATCTGTGAATTTAGAGTTCTGTTTCATCAGTGCTTCTTGAGATTCTCCCCTCCTTGTACTAGTAACACAATAATGTTACTAAAATGAGCTGAAAATTCCAATATTGATTGTAATTGACATCTAGACCTTGACAAGTTTTCTTTGACTTACTGAAGGAGGACTTACTTTTCTGGTAATACTTCGTATTTTGTGTGAATCTCCAGTAATTCTTACAGCATTTTTCTTAGTGTATTTTGATCGGTGTGGTTCTTTTTTATATAATTTCAAATAATTATGTGTTCAAGCTAGAGATGGACATTGAACACAGAATATGGGTTACAGTTTTAATCCATTTTCGTTGTTGACTTCTGTTACTTGCACTTTTATTTGTGTCTGCAGCTGAAGAGTATCTGTCATTTGCCTTTGAGCACTGTCACCGCTCGAGCCAGAAGAACAAAAGAATGATTTTGATCTACCTGCTGCCAGTGAAAATGTTGTTGGTGAGTAGATGTTAATCTTCTAAACAAATTTTGGGGGGCAGACAACCAAGCTGGTGCTCAGTATGGTTCTTGTTTTTCGCTTAGTGGAATGCAGAGGCTATCTGTGCCTCACTCCCATAGGAGCCAGTATGTACACACTTTGTTGTGTGAGGACAGAAAATGTTGAAGTGTTGTTATTTATAGGAACACAGGAAATGAGAAAGGGGGGGCAAAACTCCCCAAACAAAAACCCCACCCTCCTTTCCCCCTGGTTTCCTCCCACCCCTCCAAAAGGTGCAGCTTGAAGTTACTGTAATAAAGACAACTTTGAGCTCTTTAGAGAAGCCCTTAACAGTGTAACTTAACATCGTGTAGCAGAGCGCCTGTCTGGTGATCAGCTGCACAGATGGGCCCAGGAAAGTGTGGATTCACTAGTACAGTTCTGTCTGCTTTCACCTGGTGAAGAGAAGGAGGATGTGCAAACAGATGGCTGAAGACTTGTTGAGGGGGTTTTGCCACAGGAGAGAAAAGATTCTTGTCTTTGGGTTTTCTATTTGCACCTTGTGCATTTGCCCATTCGAGGCACGTCAGAACAGTCATGAAGTAGAGCATTTTGGTTTTGAAAAAATCAGTGAAGACTGGTTACTATTTGAACATTTCATCTTTCTGTTGAAAGAATTAAGCACATCTCTGCTTCTTGTTCCTGTCCTTTCCCATGTGCTGTGCTATCTTTTATGTATCCCTGAGTTAGTGGAATGATGCTAACAATTAATTCAGTGTAACTGAAGGGGAAAAAACTAGATTTCAGAGTTGCCTTTTCCTGGCCCTGTTACCGAAGTTACCCATGGAGAGTGTTGTTACCGCCTGCTCCTGTGAGTTGCCATCTTCTGCCTTTGCTCCAACCTGTTTATGCCCATCCTCCCTTTTCCACTCAGTGCTCCCTTTCCAGTCCTTTGCACTGTCAAGTGGGTAAAGGGGAAGCATAGCGGGTGTGATAATTGGCTTCTGCTTTTCATTTTTTGTTTATTGACTTTCTTACTGGTTGTTTTCAGATCAGTCAATGGCAGGATTGATAAAGGAAAACTAACAGTGTTCCTAAGAACTTTGTCCCAGTCCTGACTGGGTGCCTTAAACTGGTGGGTCTGTTATTGCCTACAATTACTGTGGCTTTTCTGGAGCAGTTCTAGTGCACAGGAGGCGCTAAAGGAACTAGATAAAGGTCATTGTTTTTACAGTTGCTTTTTGAAGTCAGTGCCCAAACATTAACACTAACCTTAAACTGTACTAAAATAGCTTGGATGTTTTTTTTTATTCCTAGCAGCTCTCAGTAAACATGCGGCTGAGTTCTGCTCTCAGCTCATCCTGCAACCAGGAAAGGAGTTACCAACAGCACAGTATGATGGTAACTAAATTTAAAGTCTGACCCAAGTCAGTGTGCAATCTGATCCCTGCTGTGCAGGGGGAAAAAAACAAAGTTTCTTTTTGATAGGGTAGGTGGTTCAGCCTTACCTGATCTAGCAATGAGAATTAGTTTTGTTTCTTTAAATTTAAACTTTCTGTCTGTGTTTTTTGTTTTGTTTTTTGAGAGGACATTTTTATTTCCACACAAGAGCACAGTGAAGAAAAAAATCTGGTACAGACTGAGCTAGCACTTGACAGTGCGGAAGCACTGCTTGTATTATTAGTAATGCTAGGGATTCGCGTGGTTCTTCTGTTTGCGGATTAGATCATACAGCTATGACATAAAATTTGCATCTGCTTAGGCCTCGTGTCACAGGATCTTGATTTTACAAGTTTGATAACTCTTCCCCAACATTAAGAAATATGAAGACTCCCTATACCATGATAAATAGGTAGTTATTGTGAGTTGATCTACTAGGTGTTTGGCAGGGGCGAGGGAGTTGTCTTACAAATACTTCTGTTCACCTCTTGTTCTGCGGGGAAGAAAAAAACAAAAGTGGTTAAACATTTGTCTTTTTCTGTAACAAAAGTTTTTATAACTGACTAGATTACATTTAAAATGCATTTGACTCTACCCTGGAAAACTTGGAAACCATTTATTTTTCAGGGCCACATGCCAACAGTTCAGCTCTTAAAAAAGTATGACCTTATGCAGTTTGCTGAAGTAACAAAGGCTGTGAGGTATGATGATTGTTTTACTGCATTGTGTGTTAATTTAAAAAGTGTTAAGTGAAAGGTGTTTATGTGGGATGACTGAGGAAGGTAGGGGAGGGATATTCCTACCAAGTCAGACAATTTCTTTTCTCATTTGAGTGAGACCTTCTCATGTTTTCATTTTTTCATTCTCATAGTGAAGGCAATCTTCTCCTACTGAATGACGCTCTGACAAAGCATGAGACTTTCTTTATTCGATGTGGAATCTTTCTTATCCTTGAGAAGCTGAAAATCATCACGTACAGAAATCTCTTTAAGAAAGTGTAAGCATAACAAACCCCCCATTTTGGCAAAAGTGGATTTAATATGGCTTCATCTAGGACTGAGATAGAGACATACATGCTCCTTAGTTCTCTCTGAGAGAGCTGAATTCCCGTTAAAGTGAATGTATTGTAGGAAGGCCGTTTTTTCTAAGGACCAGAATTTTTGGGTGATTGTTTCTCAGTAACTGATTTTTTTCTGTTGTTTCTTTCAGATACTTACTACTCAAAACCCATCAGCTATCTCTAGATGCCTTTCTGTTTGCCCTGAAATTCATGCAAGTAGACGATGTTGATATTGATGAAGTCCAGTGCATTTTAGCTAACCTTATATATATGGTATGTGCTGACCACTTGTTGTCTGGTCCTTCCACACTTCAAACAGTAAAAAATACTAGGTTGAGAATAAAAGTTTATTACAAAAAACATATCAGTAATCCCAGGTTTTCTTCTGTAAAAAATGTTGCTTCACTTGTGCCCAAAGAGTTTTCGTTTGACATAAGGGCTTCCTCTAGTTCTCGCCTCTGTTGCAGGGTTCAGTTATAACTTGAAGTTGAATTTTATGTTACAAATCTAGTACTGACATTTCTATATATGCAAATACTGATTTAAAAAGACCAAAATTTTAGCTGGGACCAAAGAAAGATTTGTACTTCTGTGTTTGAAGTAGGAGACTCTCAACATTCTAACATCAGGAAAAATTAAGACCAGTTTTCTTTGGTTTTGTTCCACATTTTGTCTTTTACTCTAAATGGATCTCAGCTACGCATGAACAGATAAAGGCTTGAAATTAACAGATTTCTAATAAATTGGAGATTTTAGAGCGGCATTGCAGTGTCAGCAAGAAAGTGAACCACTTTTCTGTTTCAGAAACAGATGATTGGGTGTGGTCTTGAAGTAACAGAGGGTGGGATCAGGTGGCTAGAGGATTTCTTTCAGTGTTCCAACATTATGTGTCTGAAAAGAAAGTGCTATGTTATTTAGTTTATTAGGTATGGAATAACGATTAATTAAAATCCTAATTTTAAAGTGAGCAAGAGTAAATTTAGAAACACTTCTGCAGAGCTCTGACTCTTCAAGAAAATGTAAGCAGACCAGGAGGGGGCCCTGGCAACAGGCTCTCAGTCTGACAGCACCGTGAGTAGGCAAACGTGGTTATGGTTCCAACTTTCTGGTTACTCTGTGAGTTGACCCACTTACAGGTATGAAGTGCAGTAGTGCAGTGGTGATTGAGTATACACACATAGCTTTGCTTGATGTGGTCTGAAGAGAGCTGAGGTTCTAGGCATTGTTTTACCAGCTTCCAGTACTAACGCTTTCTTTTTCTCCTTCGGTCAGGGTCACATTAAAGGCTATATATCTCATCAGCATCAAAAGCTTGTGGTCAGTAAGCAGAACCCATTTCCTCCGCTGTCAACAGTGTGCTGAGCGTTGCATCTTATCTGTGCAAGCACTTTTCAGATACTCCGCTTGCCCAGCGGGGCTGCTCCTAATCACCCTGAGGACACTGTAAATGATGTGGTGCGTGGCCAGGACTGGAATTCCAGGAACTGTTTGTGGCTCCTTTCCCAGAATGACCAAGGCTGTGCCAGTGTTACAGAGCGCGTTGGAACGAAATGCTAACTTTTCAGTGATAGTTTCCGCAGGCTTTCTAGATCATTCAAACTATTTAATGACGAAATAAAGTAAAGCATTCCAAATTCCTTCCAAACTACTTAAAAGCTCTAATAAAGTACTTTGTGTTACTATATCTGCATTTATCTTTTGGAGAGGAGAAGTATCATCCCTTGTTACTCGTGTTAATCCACTCTTCAGGGTGGGAATGATGTTTTCTTTCATGATTTCAGTTTTTTTAAGTCACTTCAGTAGTCTTGCTGATATTAAATACTGTCTTCAAGCTTCCTCTATAAACTGGAGAAGTGCTTGACACCAAAAGCTTTACAGTGTCAGCAATACTTACGGGTTCAAGTAAATGTGGGATTTTTGTCTGTAGATGCCCACAGAAGGGTTTGGGTTTTTTTAATTCTGGTAATACTTTGTTTTGTTTTTGTTGTGATGAACAAAAGCTTAGCTAGGTAACTTATCCATACTCTGATTTATTCTGCTTCTGAGGCAAACACTGCCACTGGATCCATTATTTTAAGTGTTACTGCCTTGGGGGTTTTGTTTGTTTGCTAGGGAGTGGTACAACGTATCTTCGTCTATAGCGATGGAATGGTAGTTCGGGGTTTTTAAAACTATTTTTAAAGGGAATAAAACATTTTTTCCCCCTCTCTGAGAGTTGGGTTGTAGTTTACCCACTAAATGACATGGACATGATTCATAAGGGAAAACATAGGTACCATGTACGAGGGGAAGCATTTTTCAGTGTGATGAGAGTGTTAAGTCCTACATCAACATAGGCATTTAAAGGCTTCGAGTTCCCCTGGCTCTTCATAAGTTGTTCTTGTATGGATGCTGAAATAATAATATGAATTTGCTGAATCAAACTCAGGGTAACAAGAATTAAAAGGACTCATTTCCTTCTAGCTTAAAATCCCAGAAAAACATCAATGCTTTTTGAGTTTTAGGATGAACAGTTCAGGTTTACCGTGTGGTGCGTCAACAGAAGGAAAGACAAATGGGCTTTTCTATATGTATCGGAGTTATATACGTATCGTTGCAACTTCCATTGCTGCAAATCATGGTAGACAGTCAATTGGGTGTACTGGCTGCATCCAAATATTTCCTTGCAGTGATTGCTAGGGGTTTGGTGCCGGAGGGTTGGTTGTGTTTGTGTCTTATTTCATTTTTTGTTTAAACCATATCATATACCTCGCAGTGTTAGTGAATAGAAATGTTTCCCGGTCGGTGTCTTCTAGTGGCCAAGATCCCAGGATACCGGTCAGAAACCAAGTGCCCTTATACTTGGTAGCCAGAAAGCTTCCTCCTGCCAGTTGTTTGTCCACGGCCTCCTGGAGGTGTCCACAGAACTGCCTGTTGGTGAGGCTGACGTTGAGTGTTTGTTTGCAGTCCTCGGCAGGAAGGTATGAAACCTGCAGCTCATCATCGTGAAGTTCATCGCCTTCCATTCTCCAGCCACTGACTGTACCAGCCAATTTTGGAATTAAAACGTGTTCTGCAAAGTCTCTTTCAGGGGTGCACACAGGAAGCTGGTGGTTGCTGCACTCGACGTGCCCTTGGAGTTTCAGTAGTGCAATGTTGTTCTCACCGGTGTCTTCGTCGTACCGGATGTGAATGTGCTTCTCGCTGACTTGCATTGTCTTCTCAGTTCCACTTGTTCCGTTCAGCCCTGTGAAGCAATGACAGTTCACTGCTCTTCGGAATAATTTATCAGAGAACTGAAAACTGCATGCAAGCTGACAACTGCCCAGTGTTGCTGAGAAATACGTGCAGCGGAGAAACTAAAGGTGCTATTTCTTGAAACCACTGCGGTAAAGGTACGCTAGGAATGAGATCAAGACAGCTTTTCAGTGCTGCCTAGAAACATGCGTAATTTCAGAGGGAAGGACAAACACCCAAGAAGAGAAGTGGATTTTGGCATGTAACAAAAGCCACCTCTAAATCCACCTGGTTTAGCTTATCCCCAGGTGCTGAGTTCTGAATGGCGTTCAAGGGGAGCTCTTGTCTCTCTGGGTGGCTTGTAGGGGGTATGGGGCAGCTCCAGTTCTAGCTCAAGATACTTAACTGAGGTGCTTAAATGAGATGACAGCAGGTTTGTTTCCTTTAACAGTGTTTTTATGCAGCAAAAATTCTAGTAAGCTTTTTTTTTTTAAATTAGCTTGTCAATACTAAAATGTGCTGCAAGGAGAGACAGTGGGTTTGGTCACCTACCAGCACCAACCCCGATTTCGAAGTGGCTGTGCAGAAGGGCACACTCCGCTGTAGTCAGTACGAAGTTACTTTTTAGCAGCACTCCTCCACAGAAGCCCTTCCCTTCGGAGTTTAGCAGCAGGACCTAAGAAAATGCGAAAAAACGATAGATAGCATTGTCCATGTGAGGCTGAGTGATGGGTTTCATGAATTGCTAGAAATACCTGCCAAGGAAATCGCTCATCACGTTTCTTCCTGGTTTCACTTATCAGATTATTATTGTCTTGAAGTCTGCCACATGCACAATGATCTAGCAAATTAATTAAAAAAAAAAATTAAATAACCTCATGCTGTATCATTTCAAGACAACTACTATCTTACTGCTTCCACCTTGACTTTGGGGTTTCGTTTTTGCACCAAGGAAAAGGAGAAAGACAGTTTCTCAGCTGGTGAAAATCAGAATAATTCGCTCGGTGTCTCTAATCACTTAGCGATGGCACTGAACACTTTGGGTTGTTGCGTGAGGCTTGTGGTGGCCGGATTTTGCTGTTCCTGTGACTGGTGAAATGAGGCTTCCTCTCCAGCCAGCCTCTCCGGCTCACTTTCTCAGCTTTGTGTCCCATGTCTGGACTGCGACTTTCTGTTCACTGGTGGCATGGTCTTGGGTCATGCAAATGGGGTTCTGTTCAGGTGAAGCTGAAGCAGAAGGCACCTTCCAGCAGCACATGTAATGTACTCTCATAGCTAATGGGTGCTTGGTCCACGGGACCAAACGAGCTAGTCTGAAGTAAAGCCCACCTGAAATGTGTGTTGAGTGTGGACATCAAGCCTTCATCACCAAGAGCATGGCTCTACAGCTCCTGTTCTGTTGCCTTGCTTGCTGATATAGACAAGGGCCTAAATATACTAATGTGGGTTTAGTAGGCCCACTTTGTAAAGGGGTGAGGTTGAATAAGATACCTAGTATGAGAATGAAAAAATGAAGAGGACTACTGCTTTAAACTAATTAATATGGCAGAAAATGTTGCCTTTCATTTGTCAGACCATCAGGTACCTGATCGGAATTGAACTTCACTCCCAAACCGACAGGTGTTCAGCGGAGTTGCTCTTTACCAAGCAGAGGAATGGAAAACCTGGCCCAGCGAGTGATACGTAGGATGATGCAAATCCTCTCTGCAGACCCAGGTTTAAAAGTTCAGATCAAATACTGCTTTTTTTACCACTCCTCTGGCATCTTGGGTGGTGGTCCCTAGACTCCTCCTTTTTCTGCCCAGTTTGGAAGGTCAGTAATATTCTCAACGCTTGAGTTTCCAAGCAGGCTGGTGGCATCCGGGCATCAGATGGTGGCCTGCCCACCCCAGCACCGAGCGTGTGCCCCCGGCACGGCCGTGCTCACACCTACCTAACGCAATGCACTGTTTGTTGTCCTTCCCGAGCTCGTAGCCATCAGCACAGGAACAGCGGTAAGAAGTACTTCCCGGGTAGCAGAAGTGGTGACATCCCTCCTTCGCTTGGTGGTGGCATTCGTTTTTAGCTAAACAGAACAAGCGGAGGAAAAGCATTGGGAACAGTTCAGCTGGAGTATGCTTGCGTAGCTGGAGTCCTCTTTACCAAGCATTTTATTTTTACTCATTTCGTGTGGAGGTGGGTAGGGGCTCTGGCTTGGTAGTATTTCCCACCACATTGTTTCTCCCCTTGTTAAGCAGAAATTTAGAGACCTCTGAGCCTCTGCAGCGCCCACAGACTCGTTGCAAACTGCGCTCACCCAGCACCTCCCTGCGCCAGACTCTCTGCACCTCTGAGTTTTGGGGAGCATTAGCCAAGGGTCAAACTAGGCCTTCCATGTGAACCCACAAAAGGATGCCGTGGGTTTTCTTTCTGCTCTCACTAAGTGTCTGCCGCCGGGGGGGGGAAACCGTTGCACGCGTTCAGAAGGCAGGAATTGCTTGAGGAAGAAAACGGCTAAAGCTTTCTGTTTTTCAGAAAAAAACAAATACATAGCTCTTATTTCTCATGCTTGTGCTAGAAAACTGAACAGCTGCCAAAGATAAGAAAAAAAGAAAGAGAGTATTAATCACCTTTGAAACACGCTCAGTCAACTTTCCGTAGGTGAGCAAACAGCTAAGCTTTGGCACAAAAGAACAGGAGGAACAGCCATCTGATGGTGGATCTAGCTCACAGGTGGAGAAGCAGCTAAGAACCCCACACAGCTAAGGCTCTCTAAGGCTCACCTTGAGCAGATCCAGTTCCCAGCACTGGTCCAAGCTGTGTCACCCTCTGTGCTCCCCCAGAAGCTGGTCACGGTCACACCCCTGACCCAGAAAATGACCCTGCCTTGCGGCAGCCAGGGTGTCTCCCACCCCAGGGGACCTCTGAGCCGGCAGAAATACTGATGTCAGGGCTGGAAAGCACGACCTGGCAGATGTAAAAATGTAGGATCTGTCCCAGGGTGGCTTCCGTGCCAGAAAGCATCTGTTTTGCTTTGTGCCTTTTACACTTCCACTGAAAACATTTTATTCTCTGGAGTCCCTTCATCCCGGGGGACTGTCTCGTGGGGGTGTGTGGCCTCGGAGGGACCATGGTGGCTGGGAAGACACCCCGGCACCGCAGCCCTGGTTCTCCAGGCCCCACAGCAGGACAAGCAGCCGGGGAGCATGGGTGGCAGCGGGCAGGGCTGCCTTTGGAGCCCACTCGTGACGGGGGCTTGCTCCAGCCCTTTTTCTGCGTCCCCAGAGAAGGGAGGCTTGGGGGGATGAGGCAGCCAGTGCAACCTCGGGATTCTGTAGTGTTTCAGTAGACAGGGAACACACATCACCCCTGCTCTGCCAAAAACTGTGTGTTTTAACCTAAAAAGTGACAACTGGGTATAATGGGAGCTCTGCATATGGCTTCCCAGGGACCCCCGACGACAGGAGGAGACGGGTTCTCTGAAGAGGGGGCGATGCCTTACCGAAAGCACAGTTCTCTCCCTCGTAGCCCTCGGCGCAGGTGCAGGTGTAGCCGCGGATGCTGTCCTCGCACACCCCGTTGTGCTGGCAGGGGCTCGACGAGCACCTCCTGCCACCTGCGGAAATGCCACGGGACAGGGGTGAGTGGCCACCACCGCCCGCCCGAATTGCGCAGCCCCCTCCCCGGCGGCGAGCGTTGCCGAAAGCAGTTCGGAAAGGAATGGGCTACGTCTCTCCGAACTGCTCCTCAGGGGTAATTTTAGCCCAGGTCTCTGCTTCCAGAGGTGTTCCCACAGCGTCTGGCAGGGAGGCCGGGAGGTGCCCAGAGGCGGAGCCTGCTGCTGGAGGACAAATGCTCGGCTTCAGGAAGAAGCACTGGCTTACAGTTCATGGATTCATTACGAATGCAGTATGAGACTGGTGTTTTAGGTCTCCCGTGTTAGCTTGATATGCATATGGATAGAAAAATGATTATATGCATATATGCAGAGAAATCAAGAGGCCAGCTTACCGTGGTAGGCATCCCAAAACATTTTCTGAAACAAAAAGGGAAATTAGATTTTAATTCTCAAATAAGATAATCTTCCATATATATTTTGGTAAAACAAAAACATTACATGAGACAATATATACTATGGTTTAACATTTATCCAGCTGCACAACTACAAATTCTGCCCTGTCAGCAAAATTCGAACGAGATGGGAGGGGGTTTGCATCCTGCTCATTTTATTGTTTCTTAAGAAGCTATAGAGGAAAAGAAACACTTTGCAGGCAAGAGAGGAAGAGCTGAGCTGAACCCTTTAGCATTACGGCTTTCTGGCAAAACTGGCTGACCATTCTCTGGCATGCAGCGGTTTGGAAAGTGACCCCATCCCGTCCCATCCCATCCCATCCCATCCCATCCCATCCCATCCCATCCCATCCCATCCCGTCCCATCCTGTCCCATCGGGCTTGTCCCCCAGCAGGTGCTGCTGGAGGCAGAGAGCGGAGTTGCAGGTCACTAGCGCTGGTCACCACCTTCACGTGCTCCACTTTTCCCTGGGTACACTCAGTCAGCTCTGCCGCTGCTTTCCCCGAGGGGACACCTCTCCCCACCCTGTACCTCCCCTCTGTCAACTTCCTCCAAAGCACCGGGACCACCCGCGGGCAGC
>Ga0065711_1038337_pt1 | contig 18887 bp, 4 predicted proteins | sample Hoacrofraction12_FD_59098 | JGI IMG/M metagenome (GOLD analysis project Ga0065711, IMG submission 59098) | Hoatzin crop microbial communities from Cojedes, Venezuela - Epithelial fraction 12 v2 (version 2) | ecosystem: Host-associated > Birds > Digestive system > Esophagus > Crop | place... | reverse complement strand
CCCGGGAGGCGCGGCGGGCCCCGCCGCCTCGGCCCGCCGGGAGACGCGCACCGCTCGCCCTCTGCCCGGCTCCGGGCGTATTTATAGCCGGCGGCTGTGCGTGAGGCAGTTCAAAGGGGCAGGCACTCTTTACTGGCTGGAAAAGAGAGAGAGAGGAGGGGAAAAAAAGTAGAAAAAAAATCAAAAGCCTCCTCCTCCTCCTCCTTCTCCTCCTTTCCCGAGACAGCGATGCCTAGAGGGAGCTGGTGAGCCGGCCGGCCCTGCCTGGCGGCTGCGGCGGGATGATCGGCCGGACGCCGTCCGCCTCGCCCGGTGCGGGGCGGCGGGACGCCCCTTCGCTGCCCCTCTGCCCGGTTCGTGTGTCCCGGGCCCCGTCGAGCCGAGCCGGGCAGGGCAGGGCCGGGCCGGAGCAGGAAGGCAGCTCTGGCCGCCCCCTCGTTTCGCCCGCGCCGTGCGGCGGCGCCGTGCGGGGAGCTCCCGCCGCCGCCCCCGGAGACCCCCGCGGGGCCCCGTCGCAAAATGGCGAGCGGCCCCGCTGCCGTCACCGTGTGCGGCAGGAGAGAGACAGGGTGCCCTGGGGGACGGAACTGGTCCAGAGAATAAAATTCCCGCAGGAGGGAAAATAGGAGGCGCTCCCCGTGAACACCTGGGTGCGGCTGTGCGGGGAGGGGGAGGCAGACATGTTCCTGCCCGAAGGAGGGCGGCTCTGCCAGGCTGGAGCGCGGGCGGGGCTCCATCGGGGTGCCCTGGGGCTGGGGCCCTGCGGCATCCGAGCGGGTCCCCTGTGAAACCACCCCTCTGTGAATCGGTCCCTCCCGCCGCTTTGCCATGCGGGGCCCTTCTTTCTGCTCTCCCGTTGTTAAAGTTCCATCCCATCAGTTTAACGCATTTCCACCTTCCTTTCGGGCTCCGATTGTCCTGAAGTGAATCTTTCCTCCTCGGCTTAGATACCCGCTTTTCTGAGACCCAGCTGCTGCTATGGACTCCAAAGCAAGGAAATAGTCCTTCCAGGCCTTGGTGTTTATACGGGGGGGATAGGGGAATAGGGATTGTCCAAAAGTGATTTTACTCTTGCATGAAAAATAAACTCATTTGCTTTCTGACTTGGGCTAAGTAAAAGTGGGCGCAGCAGAGAGAAGTAATTGCTCGCTGTGAAGAGTTACTTCTGTGTGGTGCATAGGGGCTAAATGAGAAACACTTTCTGGAAGAATCTTGACACAGATTTAGAGAAAGTAGCCCGTTGCAAGCAACCTTCTGTACCTGCTCCATCAATATCTGCTGCCAAGGGGTGTCTGTATCACCCCTGGAAAGCTGCCTTTTGTTTCAATAGAAGTAGGCATGGTTTATAAGCAAACACCATAGAGTGCGTCAGGTTTCTTAGGAACAAAATAACTTTAGGCTGGATCTCAGCAGTTTCTTTCCCCTGTGAAGTCAGTCCTACCCTATCAGTTTACATAGGTATAGAGTTATACAGGCATTTCTCACAAAGTATTTTTTTGCAGTTGGACTCGGAAGGGATATTCTTTACAAACGGCACAAAAGGCACTTTTGTATAAAGCACCGGTGGGTTATCTGCCTCAAATAAACCTTGTTTTCCAAATGCAGGTTGACCAAAATCTAGATTACTGTGTCTTTGGTTTTACCTATGAAATGCATTTTTTTCCACAGACCCAGATGTGATAAAACCCTTTATTGGCTTTGCAGTAGCGGAGAAATGTTACTTTGCACCAGTCAACTGATGTCTACAGTTTGCAGACAGGTGATTTGGATCCCTGGAGTAGGAAACATTGATGTTTCACTAAACAGCCTTTAACAAAAAAAAATTGCTTAGGATTCCAGAACAAATTTAATAATATCTGATGTTACCAAATTTGTCATTTGAATAGTATCACTGGTAACGGGAAACCACTCATTTATTTGTCTAGAACACTCCTTGCCATTCCAGATTGGGTCCTGTTATACAAATCAGTGTTTTCTCAATACTGTTATGTTAGGATTTTAGAAGTGCATTTTTTTGCCTTTTTAATCTTTTTCCTTACTATTTTTTTGTGTTTTGGGTTTTTTTTTTTTGGGGGGGTGGGGTTCCACCAGATTCAGAGATAAATCTTGCCAAGTTTTAGAAAATGACCATCCCTAAGCTTGTGGTTTGCTTCAGTAGCACTTCTCCCATGAGGTACAGTTCTGACCTTGGAGTCCAGCTGTGGGAATGTTCTGCTTCTTATGGGAGAATGCTGCTTACACAGGGCCATAGACAAAGGCACTGTTTCACTTTTATACCAGGTCTACAACAGAAATTTTTCCTGATGTAGCCATCTTGGTTGCAGCTGTTTAATTTTTCAAGGCATTTCTCTTTCAATCAAGTCTCAAATGTAGATGTAGTTGTACTGTCGTGTAATGATTTTGCTGACATAGTTAATTTTCTACACCAATTTATACAGAAAGTCTTTGTCTTTGATAACTATGACAAAATGGGTATCCCATACTGAAACTGAAACTTGATTTCCTATGCAGTGCCAGAAATTGCATTACTGTAGTTATAAGTATACCTTCTTCTCTCATAAGTGCACATAAGCACTCATTTCTCTCTAACTCTTAATGTATCTTAATGTATCCTAGTGTATAGGGCACTTTATTCAGGGTAGATCATCTCTTCCCCAGCTAAAACATCAAGAATGCCCTAGAAATATTTATTAGTGGGTTTGTTTTTCACATTGATACTTCACAATTTGAAAACAGTCTTATTTTGAAGTCTCAGTTCTGCTTGTCCATGGCATTCAAACTAAAGACAACTGAACTTTGTATTTGAAACCAAAAAGAAAACAAAAATCCTCACAGCCAGGTAACTGTATTTTGATGGAAAATGCATGAAAACACTTTTAGCAAAAAGTAGCTGGGTCCGGTTTTTGTTGAACGATCTAATGTAACATGAGTGTTACCCAGCTCCTTGTGGTACAGTCGTGAATAGATTTGCATGCTTCCAGACAAAGGATTACTTGTTTGTGGCTTTTTTGGTTGTTTTGTTTGGGGGTTTTTTGGGGTTGTTTTTTTTTTTTTTTAAGAAGTCAGACAAAAGCCTTGGATATGAAGGTGATACAGTGCAGTCTTGGCAGTCTTCCTCTCTCATGTTGCTCTTCGGTGTCTCTGTATCACTCATCTGGTAGCACATTTGGTTCTTGGCCAGAGGGCAAGACTTCAGTTTCAGAACAAGACCAAACAAGCATTTGTTTTTATGCTGTTTGTGCTTTAGTGTACCATTAGCTTGAGGGAGAGCTTTTTTCCAGTGGAGAACTGGATCCTGATACCCTCTAAATACCTACTATTCCTCCCAGTGTAAGTGCTGAAAAGTAAAATTTGTTCTTAAGATCAGATGTAAAACTGAGGCTCAATTTGGTGATTAGCACAAAAGTCAACTTTTTCTCTGGAAAAAAGAGTTGAGTGTGGAACATTGTTATGAGGAGATGATTAGCAAGATGTCTTTTGTATAAGAGAAATACTCCATTAAAATAAGGTTTTGGAATTTAAGTATATTGTTGTATTTCACGTGTTTCTCATTGTGACTGTGATTCGTTAGATTGACCATAGTTCCCCTATTTTACTGGGGTGTTTACTTGAAAATAAGCAAGCATTAAGGGATAAGTATTGCCACAAGCAATGTAATACCCATACACTGTGCCATGTATTCCTGATGGCACTGTTGCCTTCTTCCTTGATGGGCAATGGATTCCTTGGGCGGAGCACACTGATTGGTGCTGCCTGAGCCAAAGACAGGTGCTGTGTCTGGGATCTGATGGGTCAAGGGATGCTGACCTGACATTACAGAGCTATTGCAGCTGCCCTAAGGCTGTGATTTGACTGTGTTACTGTATCCCACCACCAGCTCACTTAGCAGTATGTGTTTGTTCTGGATCAAGATGAGCATATGGTGACATTTTTGTGGAATTAGCCAGCATACATAAAAAAGAGTTTATACCAGATTTAGACCTTTATGCCAGCTGCTTGAAAGTAGGTGATACATAATCTGGTACAAGCAATGATGCAAAATCAACCTTTCAACATACCTTAAACAAGCTGAACCTGCAAAAGAGACTGTTTTGTATTTTATTTTATTTGTCGTATCAGTGCTTTGCATCATGTGACAATGGCATTTTGAATACAGGGGTACAAATCCTGAATTTAAATTTACTGCTACTAGACTATGCACTTCACTGTCGTATTTCCACTGATATTTTAAGGAGGCCTTCACACATCCCAGACCTTTTTTTCTTGCACCCATATGCTAATTCACCGTAGCTAATGCAACTAGGTTTTGGGGAAGGCAAAGTTAGGTGAAGAGAAGCAACACTGTAAGCTTTTCCCAGTTAAAGGCACTCAGCTCATTCCCATTAAAAAAGATTAATTGATCTTTGGGCTCTGTAAATGGCTGTGGGTCCCAGCAACTGAAAACTGTACATTTAGGTATGTTGTTGGAGGTTGGCCATTTCCATGTTTAAATGTAAGTAATAATATATTTTTTTGTCCATGGTGAGTTCATGCTGCTCCCAAACATCTGCTAACGTGGCATGCTTAAGCGTGCAGTCCCGTAAGACCGGCTGAGCCAATCTGGTAACTCACTGGAGCTGAAAGAGGGGGCTCCCACGTACGTGCTTGCTGCCACTGCTTTCCTTGTGCCAGCTGTGGCACTCGCCTGACTCCTTGGTGAGCCAAATCCTTTTACAATGCTGGCAGCATTTTTGTAACTGTCATTACATGAAAGGTAGCAGAGAACTGAGAGACCTTCAAATGTTCAAATTGTTTTCCCCAGTGATGCTTTTGAAGTTTCTGCCCAACCTGACAAGCTGTAACACTCCTGTGATGTGGCACAATTCTGCTTGGCTGCATCAGCAAAAAAAAAAAAACATCAAGAAAAAATATGTAGTTTTCTGCCAGTTTGTTGAGCTAAACTCATTCAGCTAGGGATCAGATGAGTGCCAGAGCAGGTGGAAAGGAGTGGCCTGACCTCCCTTCCAGGGGTGGGAGGAGAAGAAGGAAAGAGCGTGACCACTGTTGCAAGCCGTTATTCCACTCAGCCACCGCCGTGTGGAACCTCTCCCTCAAGGGGGTAAAACCCTAAAACTTGAGAGCAAAAAAATTAGGGGTAGGAGAGAGAGGGCTTGTAATCTTTGCTTTTAAATGAATCTTTTAAATACCATCTGAAATTGATCTGTACTCTTGCTAATGGTGCTTGAATAAGGGAATTGTGTAAAATATTTGTGTAGAAATAACTTTCAATTACTGAGCTTATTACATATATTTGCCTCGAGGAATACATTGCTGATACAGAGCATCAGATGAAAAACAGGCAAAAAGCTGGCAAATTGAGCTCTTTAATATGCTATTCAAGATTGTGGCACAAAGAATAGAACACATTCTAGCACTACTGTGGCAATAGGACACTATGTATCAATTATACCAATTCTTCAGTTGAAATTTCTGTATAAATGCATATGTTATTGCAGCTGATTGTCTGAGACTGACAAGTTCACAGACATACTTTCATTTGTAAGCAATATCATAGGATATTCTGCTAATAAAAAATTTACATTTAAATAGGCTTATAAATTAGCATGCATTTTATCTGAAAATCAATGTGAAGGCTTTTGAAATCCATACATCTTTCCATCGGGTTTAATTCAGACGTATTTCACCCAAGATGGATATTTAAAAATACCATCCTTCTGGTAAATGAGTGATACATTTTCTCATTAAATCAGGTTCATGTTACAGTATTAGAAAATGAATTCATTTCGTTTCTACTATTCTTCATACATGAATTTGACAAATGCATAAATGATTTATAGGTTCACTCCAAAATCTAAAATCTGTATCTCAAATGTTTATGATCTTCAAATAACTTCTCCAGTTCTTTGGCTACATTCTTTGCTTCAATCACAATCCACCAGGTTTCTAAATCTGTACACATTTTATTGCTAACAGGAAAATCATTTGGCATTCTGTTCCGCTGGCAGATGGGATGGTCTACATCTTCAGTTTTGTCAAAATAATCAGGTTAGCTTACCCTTTTTAAAGACAGGATTTTGCTAACCTACATCTTTTCAGCAAAACTGGATTAGGGTGTGACCCGGCAGTTCTGTTGGTACATCTGGTGTACTTGCAGTCATTGATATCCCAAAGTACAGTGAGACGTGCTAACAGCTTAATCTAGCTCAGCTGCAGCCAGACAACATCCTTGGCTGGTCTGAGATTCAGAGAATTTAAGGCTGGCTGGAACCATCAGCTCCCCTTGTTGGGGGTTGGGCTAGATGACCTCTAAAGGTCCCTTCCAACCCAAAGCATTCTATGATTCTATGACTTCCTGAAGGCACGGTAAAACACCAAGCTTTTGCTGACTGAAGTGCAGCTCTCAGTTGATAGTTCATATAGATGAAGTGCTCATCTCTATGCCTCTGCAGGAAACCATTCAATCTCGATTTGAAAACTCAGTCCAAGACATAAAAGCAGACCACTCCGCTGGTTGTTTATACAGGATTTTATCACTCTTGCAAAATTAACACTGTGCTACTGCTTTCCAGATTCAGTTTATAACTTCTAGACTGCTGGTATACCTTTCCCTACTAATTTAAGAGCATGGAAATTATCCCTGTCAATAGTAATTCATTTTTTAATAAGCAAAAAAGATTTTAGCTTATGGACAGAGCTTGCAAACTAACACTTTGAAGATTCTGTTTTCTCTTAAGACCTATTCCATTGATACTCTTTGTGGCCATTGCAACACTTTTGCAAATTTCTAACACTCTTTGAAGTGCGGACATCAGAATTGCACAGAGTATTCCAATTACACTGTTCTCACCAGTGCTATAGAGATATAGTCATTCCCCAACTCACATTCATTACTCTAAACCTCATACTTTAAAGGATCATATTAGCCTTTTTGAGTCATTGTTGCACTGAGAACTCATTGCTTGACTGCTGTGACTCCCCGTATAATTTTCTGATCTCCTTCTTTCCACAACAGAGCTGTTTATTAACAGAGGTAGGATGCCTTTCTTGTTCAGTTTTGCATTATAATGCGTTTCATATAAAGAGGTCCAGCAATCCAAAAGGAGAGCTTTTGTGGCCTAGGATTACTTCTCTTCATCATCACTGACCGTCATCATCCAAGAATGCCCAGACATCCTTTGAGTTAGAGATAGAAATATTCTTCTCAATAAGTGTGTTTTGTCCATTTAATTTATAAATTTGTTAAGTCCTTTGTTGGTACCGCACAGTGCTGTTTTAAATGGCATGTAATGTCACTCAGGAAAATGCTTTACGAAAACCTAAAGAATGGTGTTTCCGAGGGGTTACTTTTGGCTGGACCTAGACAAAGCAGTATGTTATGGCATGCTCCATGATCCCCTTGTTTACATCGTCCAGATCAGGGACTTGGCCACAACACCCTGTACTTTCTTTTTAATCCATGCACCCAGGGTGCCGTGGCCCTAAGTGATGTGCAGAGGTTCTGCAACATCTTTTCCCCCACCCTTAGGGTTTAGCTGTCTGTGCTCAAAGCCAGCTCTGGTACATGCCGTTGTGTAACCTTAGGTTGGAGCTATGTGGGACAGAGCTGTGAGAAGCCTCGTGGGAGGTCTCTTTCACTTTGTTCAGGAATTACTTTCATGCTCAGACACTTGCTCCTTGTCTGATCTATGTTGTAGATATGCGTGTGCCTGGCCCTGTACTTTGCTCATCCTGACTTTGACCCCTCTGCCTTGACTTCCTGGCTTGACCTTGGACCTGCTACAGGTTTGCCTGCTGATCACTGGACTATGGCTGACCCTGGGCATCATCACTGGACCTGCTCTGCTCTGCCTGTTGAGGTACTGTGAGAATGCACACGTTACCAATGAGGAAACAAACCCTGTCTGCCTTGTTGTGATCTTCAGCCTCTGGCTCAGCTTCCCTGGCAGAGAAGGCTGCTCCTGCTTCTTCCCGACTCAAGGCTACTTCCCATGGACACCAAGGTGCAGGAGTAAGAAGGGAAGAGGAAGAAGTGCTGCATGCTTGGGGTTCACCCAAATCAAGAGCTGGACATTGCTGGGCAAAGAGCTCGGAAGTACTCTTGGCTCTGACAATCGAGGCATTCTCAGAATTAGCTAAACAACGATGCAGTTGGGTAGACTTGCAGGTAGAGTGTAACTAAGAAATGTAATGATAAGCAGAATTTCAAGCCTATAGTGAAGCACTTGAATTGTAAATCAGACTTGGTTGGTAAAGAATGCAGGCAAAGCTGCAAACTTCTTCCCGCTTTGTGCTGGGTATGAAGATGTGGATACTCAAGCTATTTCACAACCATAAAGTGGTAATCAGCAACTGTTAAACAAGTGATATGTATTAAGATACTGTGGATAGTATTGGAAAAACTATTAACATTGATTCCACACTTGCCAATGATTTTTAAAAATACTTTTATAGTGTTGCTACACACAGTGACTTGCTACAGTAGTCAAATGTAGCCTTCTTTTACAGTAACTTCCTTTCATTATCTCAAATCCTTTAATTGTCTGACATACTTTATTCTTTTTTTAGCTATTATCACCCCCTTCACAACACCTCTTGGCAATATTTCTAGATGTGCTTTTTCTCAGATGCCCTCTTTCGCTTTTCCAGTAGTACATAGATTTTAGTATAATTTCGCTTGCCTCTCCAGAGTTGTTAAGACATGTTGCAGGTCTTCTACTGTGTAGCTTCTAGTGTGTGTGGTTGTAGATACTACTGCACCCGGCACTTCCATCTCAGGTGTGCATCCCAAGCTTTGCGCTGACACTACCCTGCAATGCTTACTCTGTGACCTTGCATTATTAGAGAACATGATAAGCAGCATTTCTGAGGAGAAAAATATTAGCCAGGTCATCAGAGTCGTGGACAGATAATTTTGCTTCTCATTATCACTAGCTGCAAAATAAAGGCAGGAGAAAATGACAGGACTTAGAAGTCTTTGTTTATTCATGTCCTGTTTACATGTTGGACTACATACACCCTCTTTTGTCTACTGTTTTGTATTAATTAAACATTAGGAGTAATGCACTGATACTTTAAAATCTTTTCATTTTGTCATCTTTTTAGTCTTTCAAAAACTTTGCCATTTTTAATTACACTGCAGTATCTTCTTGAAGAGTGATAGATATGTCAATAAGTCTTGGCTTGTTCATGATACTTTTTAATTAGTTACAAGGTGTCATCGTTGACACTTCATTGTCTCTTCCTTGCACCCAGAAACATGTTCAGTTTAAATCTTTCACTCTTTTCAAGGACAAGTTTTCCTCCATCCACGTGTGACGCAGTAAATCACATCATTACCTTGTACTTTTAATCTCAGAATTTCAGGTCCATGATCTGAAAATGAGAAATGAGGATGTTGCTGATTGTAGATGTTAATATCTAAAACTTTTAGCAATTACATGAGGGACAGTTTGGAGTAAAACAGCCATGTTTACTTTTGATTTGAAGTATGACTTCTTACTTTTGATTATCTGTGTTCTCTCCTTTCAATAATAGTTCCCTCATAAAGCACAGAAAACTTAATCTGATATTTTGTAGCTTTTTATTTCTCCTAAAGCAAACTTGTGTGCTTTTCTTTACCAGACTTGACAAGGGTTAGTCCTCTACGCACACAAATCCCAGAATTTCCCTGGAAACCTCCTTTTCCTCTTAACAGTCTTCTTCCCTTCCACCTCCAAATCCCATAGCAGTTCAGGTCTTAAAAGTTTCTGTATCATAGCCAGCATGAATCTTTGCCAGTCTTTTCTGGTAAGCAAAGAGCAGTTCACTTTGAAGCAGCTCAGACTATAATTAAAAATATTGAAAGAAGAGAGACAAAAATTACCTTACTACAACTGAAACTGTGTGACTGGGGTTTTTTTTCCAAGGTCTTGCTTACCAAAGTGTATGAAGAGTTTGATTCCCTGTCGTGGCAGATGCTTAACTCCATTCTGATTCATGGCATTCTCCTCTGATTACTGGAATTACACCAGTGTTGGGGTTGATGTAAAATAGCGGTGCCTCCAACTGTTCAAAGAAAGTCCTCTAAGGTTTTCTCCACTCCACAATATTAAACAAGACTAGTTTTAGTAAGTCTAGAAGGAGTAGCAATGACATGATGGAAATGACAGTCACCGTCCAAGTACTTCAGGCTGTCAGTTATACCACCTTCATTCCTATGGCTAAATTAAAGCTACAGTGGTTTCACATCTTCAGTTTGATGAGTAGACATACTCCTAATATCTTTGATTTGATCCAAGTAATAACTACAGCTCCCTGATGTTATGAAGCAGCCAAAAAAGGAAAACCCATGTGTTCCTGGCATATGGTGTCTATGCTGTACCGCGAGACTACAATTTGGGAAGGATGATACACTACTAAAAACCAAGTATTTTTCAAAAATATTTAAAAGCTGCAGTGATGTTGGTGAAACACCATAATTTCATGTCTCTGTTGCTGACACAGCTCATGTTAAAACAGTTTTATTAAAGTCATTGCAGGGTCAATGGAAAATCTCCATGAATATCTGAAGTATTTTCAGTGATTTATGTGAGTTCATGGATATTCATTACAATGATATTCTTTCATGTTTCAATTGACAGGCAGAACAATGTCACTGGTAATGTTCAAAATAAATTATATCATTGTAAAGCTGGAACTTAAATGCAACAAAATTAAATTTAAGATAACTCTTAAAGTTTGACAATTAAGGAAGGTTAAAGGACATATTTCAAGTAGCACTTGTCACCCTAAATTGCCCTGCTCTGTGTAAGTGTTGACATGCAGTAGGCTTTGTGACACAAAACCAGACATATCATCTGTAATCTGTGCTATAAGTGCAAGGGAAAGAACGTAATGAGAGAGCCTACTCTAAATTCTCTCACCTTGTCTGGTTTATAGGTAGTCTGTATCAATACACTGTTTTCAATGCCATGTGTCTCAGAGTACTGCAGTTTTCTGTGTTAGGTGCTTGTTGTTGTCTGTAACTATCAAAAGATTCTCTTCAGTGGGGGTTCATGTGTAAGTTCTCATCATTATCCCCAGCAATTCTGCAACGGGCCCCAGTGAAAATACAGAGTGCTCATGGATTTCCTGATACAGCCTGCCTTTATATTGTCATTTAGGTAGGATGATGATAACTAAAGACTGCCATAAGAGTATCATTGTGCTTAGGAGCTCTGCAGGTAGTAGTAAGACACTGTTAACAGTTCGGCATGGGGACTATCACAATTGATTGGATAGGATCAAAGCCAGAGAGGACAAGAAACAAAAAGGTGAAATTATTTGCCTGAGGCTATTTAGCAAATCAAAACCAGAACTGGGAAGCTAATTACCAGTGGAATTATGGCTTTGTTTAAACCAGCAGCAAATTTTTCCCCTAGATTCAATGAGGCTAAGATTCATCCCACATATTATGGCTTCCCTGCTTCATTCCTGATTCCACACCAGGTCTAGCATGCACCTTAATTTTAAAATATCGCAGGCCATATTCAATACAGTATGTTCATTTGGCTGAACATACAAAAATAGATTGGAAACTTGGTTCTCTAATCAACGGAAACAGAGGTCAGCCAATTTCCTCATCACGGAAGCAGTGAGAAATGTGAGCACTATTCACAATGGTCTGAATCATGCTGGCTATTAAATGTTCTGGAACAAAGTGCCACTTTCAGAGAAATAGTGAAAGTTAACGTCAATGGATTAATCTGCATTTCTAGTACCACCATTGGGATCATTGGCCTATTTGTCCTCTGCTGATGATGTGCCAGAGCCCTTTCCACCCAGTAAATATTCCAGGGCAGATTAAATTCTGCAAATCTTCCCCTTCCACTTTCTTTAATCTTCCTTGTTTCCTTGTATGGTTGTTTCATGCAGAAATTCTTTCTCTAAAGCCTGAGTTTTTCCCTGAAAATGCTTGTGTAGCCATTACAGGGCCCCTAATTTCAGGATCCAGTCATATCTGTAGTAGTTTTCTGCAAAACATAGAAGATAGTGTCTCACATCCGTATCATGTTTCTTGAAAACATTCACTGTTTCTGGGGAAGGAGGCCTGGGACAAAGAAAATATGGCTAGAAAATCTGGACAGGAGGGCTTGTTCTCTCATAATCATCTAAAGCTGTCAGAGTGGTGTTTTAGTTCTTTGTGTTAAATTGCTTATGTTAAATGAAAACATAAACAAACAAACAGGAAGAAGATGAAGCAACAGAGATTTTCCAATGCAGAAACCTAGCATTATGCTGAAATTAAGCATATGCTTAATATCCTCAAGGATACTATCTGGAAAAAAAAGCCAACATTGTGATGCTCCGACTTAATACACACAATTTGCATGCTATTAGCCTTAATTTAACTGTTAAAAACAAGTGAGAACTTCAGTGTTTTAATTCAGTGATAAATAGTGGGATAATGAAGAAATGGCTTAATTTTCCCAATTTAAAGCAGTACCTGCATGATAACCTTGTTGCATATTGCATATCTACTATCAGAGCACATAACTCTGCTCAGCCCAGCGATTTTGGTCAGTGAAACAGTAAAGCTTAACAGTCCCATAGTGAACTGATGAAAACAGGTATAAAAATAATGAACTATGTGTAGAGAAACACATTGCTGCTTGCTTTAGCAACTTTGCATTTGTTTAGCTTCTTCATTGCAGGCCGAGAGCCATGCAGAAAGGAAGAGAAAGAAGATATAGAATAGTTCAGGTTGGAAGGTTATCTAGTCCAACCCCCCTGCAGTGAGCAGGGACATCTTCAACCAGACCAGGTTGCTAAAAGCCCCATCCAACCTGGCCTTGAATGTTTCCAGGGTTGGGGCATCTACCACCTCTCTGGGCAAAGTGTTCCAGTGTTTCACCACCCTCATGGTAAAAAATTTCTTCCTTATATCCAGTCTAAATCTGCCCTCTTTTAGATTAAGACCATTACCCCTCGTTCTATCACAACAGGCCCTGCTAAAAAGTCCCTCTCTGTCTTATAAGCCACCTTGAAGTACTGAAAGGCCTCAATAAGGTCTCCCTGCAGCCTTCTCTTCTCCAGGCTGAACAACCCCAACTCATTCAGCCTTTCCTCACAGAAGAGGTGTTCCAGCCCTCTGATCATTTTTGTGGCTCTCCTCTGGACCTGCTCCAACAGGTCCATGTCTTTTCTGTGCTGAGGGCTCCAGAGCTTGACCCAGGACTCCAGAAGATTGGCAGATTAAGTAGGCAGAGAAAAATTTGTATAGTCAAAGCCTGTCTACAGTTTCTCAGTAGATAAGACTGTTTTGCTGAAAATTGAAAGATTTATTTGGTACTTAATTGTATGTAAGAGATATGTGAATTATTTTTTTAATTAAACACTGAATAGGGAGAAAAATGTGTGTGATTTTTTGTTTCTGTTAAATTCACCCTTAAATGAGAGCTACTGACTGAATTCTTTTCTTGACTTTTTTCCATAAACTGGTACAGTTATGCTCTACTGTAAGTAGCTTTATTACCTCTATGGTCATACGGATTTACACGCTTAGTCCTTTTTTCTGGTGCTGAGAACGAAGTACTTAACTCAGGACAATGGAGAAAATCTAGTTCAAGAAGCAAACCAGCCTTTTTTTCTTCTTATGCTAAGAGAAAAGAACCGATTTCCATAAATTTGAGATTTATGTGCCAGGGATTATATTAAATTTGCTTCAGAAATATGTATTCATATGTATCACCATATGGACGTACATTATCCATTCTGAAACAATGCTGGTGTTTCTGAAGCAGATCATGACTATGTTAATGAATAGAAAAGTTCAATATCTGATTCCTGCTGAAAAGTTGATTGCTTACTTAAAACAGTCTAATCAATTAGAGTGAAGATCACAGAGCAACACAGATTCATATGATTCACTATCAGATTTTAAGATTTTGATAGAACTTTCTGTGCCAGCTTTGGTTTTCTTTTTTATTTAGACCATAGAAGTGTGTAATAAGAATACAAATCCATTTCCCAGTGGTTACAGGAGTAGTATTTTTGAAAATGAATAGGTAAATCCTTTGAACCTGTAGCTCAATGTTCAATTTACTAGTCTGGGAATGCCATAAATCTTTTGGTTAAAAAATAAGAACACTGAATCAAATCCACTGATTTGGAAATTAATGGGGGGAGGGGAAGAAAAACAAAATAAAACCCCCAAAATCAAACCAAACCAAACCTGAAGCCTCAGAAAATAGATTATTTTAAGAAGTGATGGAAAAAAACATCAGGATTACAAGAGTGACTAAAAAAAACATTTATGACCTTCAGTGGGATTATGACAAATAGTTGTATCAGAAAGTTGTTCTGAGAGGTTGTGAACACCTTGATTTGCCCTCTATCTCATTTTATTTTGACTCTGAGAGCAATCCATTCATCCATCCATGCATGCATCCATCCATCCATCCATCCATTCCTTTCCCTCAGTAACTATTATTTTATTTTATGGCTAATATTTTTGTTGTCTTTGAATTTGTTTCTACTTAATCCTCTAGTTATGATGAGTGTTTTGTTCATTTATTCAGAGTCTGTACAGTACAAAAAGGTTATAGGTGAGCCAAGTCCTAAAAGGTGCTCAGCCATTAATCAGGGGCAGCAGAAACTTGACGAGCGTTCAAATAAATTGCATCCTACCTTTATGAAGTCAAGTTAGTCCCTAGTTTTGCATTTCACATTCTGTATGTTATCACGATTGGTAACTGCATTACTTAAGGCCCAAACCCGTGGAAAGTTGTGTCAGTGCTTAACTTCAGACATATGATTATTTTCCAATAATTCAATAAATCTGTTTTTAGCATAATGTTTATAAATTTAGAATGTTAGAGAACGTGCCTTTGTGACTTCATTAAATTGAATTAAGCCTCTTTGTCTCAGTTTACCTCTTTATCATAGCGTTGGAATTTAGTCCTGTAATACCTAAATTCAAACCAAATGACTGAAACAGATTTGTATATCTGGCTTGCTTTATTCCTAATTTCTTGGCTGCACTTCTGCTAACAGACATTTTCACTAGTGAAGTAGAGAAAATCTACCTCTCTTATTGGGCTTTTTCTGCCCTGGTTTCATTCACTGGGAACAGATGGGAGTGACAGAAAGAGGATCTTAGAGCAAAAGAATGCAGAAGGCGCATTCCGCATAGGTTGCATATTCTTTACAACGTTAGACTGTTCTGTTACTTACAATTCAGAAATGTAGAAACACCAAAATATGTTGTGTATGAAAAAAATCCAAGATCACTAATAGGTAAGATGGAGATCTAATCAATTTTGCTTTCTCCCCCACTCCATATTTATGTGGCACTAGGCTGTGTCTAGTGTATACTAAATAATCCATGTTCATCTTTACCCTGACCAGAGTATTAAGTTAATTTTTAAAGAAAGGGTAATTTAGTAAATTGAAAGAATGTACTGTTCAGACCTGCAGTTACAGAGAGACTGGCACACAAATTGCCTTGGTTCTGCCACATGTCGGATGGATTAGAAATAAGAACATGATGACAGCTTCCATAGCTATGTTGAGCAGCAAGCATGAACTTCTCTATATCCTCAAGTCCTGGTGCCACAGAGCACCGAGCCTAGCCACTGGAGATGAGGGGATGATTTAGGATTGAAAGGTGTCTTGGTACAACCACACCATGTCTTGGATTCAGGTTGCAGCTGGAGTATGCATCCACACTGAGGACCTTGAAAATACTCTTGGCATCTCAAGTTCAGATGACAAAGCCTACAAGTTTCTTGTCAATGTTTTTTGCTGTTACATTTTAGGGTTATTAAAGGCAATGTACTTGTCTTATTTGCATATTTTGTACACTTCAGGGTTCAGTCTTGTTTCTCCTGCTCTCATTCTGTCTTCACAGCACTCTTCTTAGATGACTTGTTGACTGGACTTTATTTTCAGTTTTCTGAAATATGTTCATATATTTTGTACATAATTATGTACAGAGAGATATAGAGATATACATTTTTTGTAAATGGGTATAGATGAAATCCATTCCATTTGAGTGTACTTTTTGTCCTGCAGAATTCTCATATTTCAAAAACTTTATTTTCCTCTCTTTTTTAAGGCCGAATTTTGTCACATCTTGTAACCCGTGCTCTGTGTCTTTCCTCTCAAATCTGTAATACTACTTGTACTGATACGGACATAAAGGAGGCAGAAGGTATCCCAGAATCTGTTTATGCAGTTTCATACTGTATCATTAGTGTTGTGCTTTTATGTCTACACATACAATTAGTCTTGATCACCCAATGGTGAAATTGTACCAAGAGGATTCATGAGGAAAATTAGTGGGTTTTTTTGTCCTCTTGTGGGTTTTTTTTTTCTTGTTTTAGCCTTTCCTCTGAAACAAAATGTTTACTGAAATGAACAAGACTTTGCCATGAAGTGTGTAGACAGTAAAACTAGATTGTTCGTGCATTCAGATTTGGGGAGGATAAAGGCCATATAGTTTAGTTAGTCTGCATGCAAAGAGCAAATGAAATAACTCCTCTTTGTTCTCACTGGATATAAATCTCTTGGCAAGATTGTTGCATGTCATTGGCCAAAAATATAGACATAGCTATGTGATTTTTTAATAACAAAGAGTATTTATTTTCCTCCATGTCTCCACACAACGAAGAATTTGAACCTGTCCCAAAATTCTGTTCTGAGCAGGGACTATTGTGTTAGTGATGTAGTTGATAATTTTTCTCATGGATTTAATAGAAGCCTAGAGGATTTCTTTTCCTTTGAAGCTCTTCTATACTTCATATGTTAAATCTTTTGCTTGTATTTAAGGCAAGTCTTCTCTACATGCTCAAACAAATAAAAAAGAAGTCTGACTCCTCTTTCCTACGGTTAATGCAGTTGTTTTGTTGGAACACCTGTAGTGGAATTAAGATTCTTAATTTTTACTGTATCAACAAGAATGACACATGTCACAAATATTCTTTATAGTCTTTGCAGAAAGTATTGTTAAAAAGCCACACTTTTTTTTGTGTCAGACACATTTGCTTCCTGGATTTTGACCTGAAATATCTAGTGATAATCAGAAAACAAGGCAAGACAGTAACCCTATCTTCAGACTTCTCTTCCCTTATGATTCCTTGTTCAGGGGTCCCTGTAACTTTCACTATTCAAGCTTGCATTTCCCTACTTTGTTCCAGCCAGGCCTAACTCAACATGATTTGTATTACCACAATACGGAGAATTTTCTTCACTCCTTCAAAAAAATGTCATCAGTAAACAAAAAATGCCTGGGCCTTTTTTCGGTTAGTAGAGAGTAATATGTTCCTGTCATTACGGGGTAAAGAGAAACGCAGACTGCATCATGCATCACTGTTGAAGCGGGACTACAGTGTGTGTTTCACTTACTGTCTGAAAAAACTTTGCGTTGTCATAGGTAGAGAGACTATGAATCTCCACGTTATTTCAGCAAGGCTTCTAGTGCCCATTTTCCACTGACTTTTTATTTTTTATTATTCCATTACTAAATAATGAGCAGGAGAAGCCCTTTCTCTAGAAAATGTGTGACATGAAACAGTGCAGATGTGGTTTGACTGTGTCGTTTTAAAACAAACAGGAGGCTATTTTTCCTGATACACAACAGCTGACTGATACTGGTTTTATTTGCTATCATTACTATTAGAAGAATGATCTATTAGGACTTATCTTCCCCCTAGAGAAGCTGAAGTTAAAGCTCCAAGGACATTTTCAAACAGACTGTAATAGTTCAGACGTTGTTATCAGCAGCACATTATGAAGCTGTTCTGGCTTTCTCTTACTTTTCCTACAAGCCTATGAGGCTTTTCTCACAACATCAACAAAGGAAAGGCAAATTCTATGCATGTAAGTGCAAGAACAATACTACCAAACTGCATGGTGCTAGCATATAGGCAACTAGGTGGCTGACACCTTTTCTGAGTACCCAGTCTTCTATACCTATTGTCTGTAAGTTGCCTGTTGAAATTCCATTTGTAGAGAAGAATTTGTCCATACTCCCAATGAAAGCTGCAGCTGATTCATTAGAGGATAATATGCCTCCAAAAATACAATGAGCAACTTGTGGTCTTAGTGATGAGGCTAGTAATATTTAGAAAAAATATCCAGCATAGCCAGTAAAGGATAAATAGCTTAGTATCTGTGTAAAGGCAAAATAAAATCACAGAATCACGGGGATTGGAAGGGACCTCTGTGGGTCATACAGTCCAACCCCCCTGCCAAAGCAGGGTCACCTAAAGCAGGCTGCACAGGACATCATCCAGGCAGATTTTGAATATCTCCAGAGAAGGAGAATCCATAACCCTTCTGGGACGTCTATTCCGGTGCGCCCTTGTTGCCAAGAAGGCCAATGGTATCCTGGGGTGCATTAAGAAGAGTGTGGCCAGCAGGTTGAGGGAGGTTGTCCTCCCCCTCTGCTCTGCCCCATCTGGAGTGCTGTGTCCAATTCTGGGCTCCCCAGTTCAAGAAAGATGAGGAACTACTGGAGACAGTCCAGAGGAGGGCTGCAAAGATGATGAGGGGACTGGAGCATCTCTCCTATGAGGAAAGGCCGAGGGAGCTGGGCTTGTTTAGCCTGAAGAAGAGAAGGCTGAGAAGGGACCTAATAAATACTTATAAATATCTCAAGCGTGGGTGTCAAGAGGATGGGGCCAGACTCTTTTCAGTGGTGCCCAGTCACAGGGCAGGGGGAAACGGGCACATAACTGAAGCATAAGAAGTTCCGTCTGAACATGAGGAAGAACTTCTTCCCTCTGAGGGTGACGGAGCACTGGAACAGGCTGCCCAAGGAGGTTGTGAAGTCTCACTCTCTGGAGATTTTCAAGACCCGCCTGGACAAGGTCCTGTGCAGCCTGCTGTAGGTGACCCTGCTTCGGCAGGGGGGTTGGACTAGATGA
>Ga0065711_1038336_pt1 | contig 18887 bp, 12 predicted proteins | sample Hoacrofraction12_FD_59098 | JGI IMG/M metagenome (GOLD analysis project Ga0065711, IMG submission 59098) | Hoatzin crop microbial communities from Cojedes, Venezuela - Epithelial fraction 12 v2 (version 2) | ecosystem: Host-associated > Birds > Digestive system > Esophagus > Crop | place... | reverse complement strand
TTTGGTGTTGGTGGTTTTTTTTTTTTTTTTACAATAAAGGGAGAGCTGCCAATACAATAGAAAAAAAGCAGGAGGCACTCCAGGCTTTTTTAACCGGGGAGCAGGGAACAAGCCCCGAGCTCCGTACTTGAGAACGACCGCCCATGGTTGAAGACAGACACATCACACTTGGCCCTCCCAACCGTAGCTCCTCTGGACCGTACCCCAGTCCTGCTCGCCACACCGATGCCGCCCACTCCCAACGCTCAGCTTGGAGCAGCTCTGCTCCAGAGCCTCCCCGCCAGGCACGCTGCCGGCCGGGACACCAAAGCTGCCGCTGCCGGCTGATGTCACTTTACAGGCTTGCTGTGTATTGAGATTCTATGGCCAGAGGGAAACGTTCAGAATATCTTGTTTGGTTTTCTCATTAGCATAGACCAACTATCTTGTATTTTATATTCTCTCCCCATTCTTATTCATATTAATAAATTGGATGCCTTACTGTAGAGGGACATGATGTTTTCGTCTGCAAGATGCTTCTTTCTCCTCTGTCTGGGCAGGTGACACTGGAGAATGTTTTCTGGCTGTTGGTCCAAAAACCCTGGTGGCTTTTCTCCAGTTCCCAGTGAATCACTTTGCTTCATGAAAAACCAGCACTGCAGCCAGTCCTGACGTGTCCCTTTTACTGGTGAGGGAGCAGAAGCGTCCAAGGACAGAGCTCACTGCAGGGACTGAAATCCTCTCACTCTGAAAAGCAAAGGGGACCACTCGCTCCGCTGCTGCCCCCAGCTGCCAGTGAAACCTGCACCATGTCCTGCCAGCCCTAAACTCGCCCTCTGTCTCACCTGGGCTCTGCCTTCCCTCTCATCCCCCTGCCTCCCCGGCAGAGCACACCGTACTCCCACAGAGTGGAAGGATCACCGTTTGACAGACCGTGTTCCTCCCTGTAACAGACATCAGACCTTCTTCACAGCAAGAAACGAGAGCAGGACGCTTCATGAGAAACACCACGTTATTGTAATTACATCTGTGAGCTAAACAAAAGCCAAGGACTGCAAACCTGTATGACTGCCCGTAACTCGGCCGTGAGAATTCCCACTACGAGCGACTGTCCCTCACTTCTGCTCGCCTTGGAAAGCTCCAAAGGGAGGTATTGCTTGCAGGCAGAGTGTCAGATGTGGGCTCTGATGTCTTAACCTTCAAAAATATTTACTACAAACAAAACACTCCACACGCCCAAGGGGTCACACGGCAGTAGTTGTGAACAATGCAACTCTGCACCCTCACGTCTGGATTCGCATCGCGTTGCATTTAGTGTTGATCTTTTGCCCAGAATTTAAATGAAGGCAGAGTTTCTGTTTAGATCTTTAACCGAAGTCTGGTTAGGGCTCCATTAGCATTTCAGCTCCCGAGGGGTCATCAATCCAACCGAAACCATACATGTGCGTTTCAGGTCACATCTGTGAAGGAGAACGTGCCCTGCTCAGATCAAGGCATCCCATTAAAGTCTGCAGCCCATATGTGTGTCTGCTAACGAGCATCAAGGCAGCACATGAAAGCAGCACGGTCTGAGCCAACTCGGTATGAAAATTAGCAGCGGATCATCCCTGCTCACAGATCCAAAGGCGACGGTGGCCTTCCGCAGCGTCTGAGCGCAGCCTCCCACGGGGTCAGCTCTCCCACCGCGACGGCAGAGCTCCTGCACGTCCTGCCCATCATCCTTTCGAGGCACTTTGCTCAGCCATCAGTCCGGCTGCACGTTCTCCATGGGTAACAGCTCCAGCTGACAACACGATCCCACTTACCCACTGTCTGACTCAGAAGAAACACGAGCCTGTGTGAGCCAACACTAACAGGTTTCAAAGAGCACAACGCTGTCTGCTTTGATTCTTCTCAGAGGTGTCCCAATTCGGTATCGGCTCTGAGCAGCAATCCCTCCAGCCTGCACTGTGGGCTGCTCCATGCCAGACAGCTGCCGCGGTCTCACCCTCGGTGCTGCGGACCTGAGCTGCAGGCAGCGACGAGCTGCTCGGAGTTTCTTGCAGGGATGCGATCCCAGATCCCTGCTGCTACACCGTGCACTTGCTGAGCAGACATGTCACGTCAGCGTATCTGCAGCATCTCCTCCCAAGACCAGCGAGCCCTGGGATGCGGCCAGGCGCGGAGGTTGGTGTGCTGGGTCACCGTGAGCGCCGACGGCAAAGCACACCTCGGAATTTCACAGAAAGCTTCACTTCGGGGAACCACAGCCACTGACACCTGCAGACAGCGCAGGGCAGGGAACGGAGGGCAATCTGCAGCGGATCCCCCATCACCCCGAAGGCAGGCTGTATGCAGGCCATGCGAGCTGTGGTGGTGCCCCACAATGTCACGTGGAGCTCAGCACGGGGTGACAGAGCACCCAGGACTCTGTCAGACGTGCTAATGAACTTCCTCCCCTTGGAGAAGGTCCTTCCCAGACTGCGATCCACAGCACTTCAGTAGCAGGGTAGACAAGGACAGACAAGGTTCCTCAAGAGAGGACAGCGAGGGCTGATGGTGGCCCATGGTCCAACAAGCCGAGAACCACCCCCCTGAGCCCACCTCGGGGCCCAGGACAGCCAAGCCCCTGCAGCAGAGCAGCCACTTCAGCTCTCCCAGGGGCTCTCAGAAACACAGGTGAACCTTTCACGAAGGCAAACACATGTTTTCTGTCAGAAATGGCTTTACTCAGCAATCGTTTAGTTTCCTGTCATTCTGTACTTGGTGGGAAGTATGGACATCACCTTGATATAGGGACACAGGGAATATAAGGACATAAGGACATCATTATACTCTATAAGTAAAATACAGGCCCTATAATTTGCTACTAAACTATACCAGCCTTACATAAATTTCCTCAAGTTGGAAGTCCCCTGCGTAACTCCCCTGAGAGACAGCAGGAGCCACCAGATTTACAAACTCCACGTGCAGGCGCTGCGCACGGGGCCACAGCCCGCCCTGGCCACACGCAGGACCCCTCCTTGCCGCAGGCAGCGAGAAGCGACCGACTCCGGTGCTGCCACCGGCAGCCCTCGCCCCGCGCCCCGCCGAGCCGCCATCGCCTCGGCTGGGGTCAGGGCCAGGCTCCTGGCACGGGGGAACAGGGAGCGCAGGTCACACCGTGTCTGCTACAGCGACGAGGACCAGGCTAGCCGCTGCTGAGAAGGTGGCAGAGGAGCTCGTGGAGGAGTAAGAGGCTCCTCATGGCCCAGGACGCGTGTGAAGACGTGGGCAGAGTCACACCTTGGCACTCGCAGCTGGGTGGCAAGAAACAAATCTGCTCCATCCTGCCTGATCTAAACCCGAGCCAGCTCAGCTGCGTGCTTACCCTGGTGGCTTCTCGGCCGTTTTGGATCATGGTCAGAGTTAAACACACAAGACTGTCCAAAAGCAGTTTTTATCTGTAAATTAATTCAGCATGCTGCAGTTCCCCACATCCAAGCAACTCAAAAAGCTTTTAAGGACAAAAAAAAAAAACCAACAGTGGGAGAATGGAGCTCTCTTACCTTGGTACTGGGAGGGAGACTCTGACGGGCGGCCGTACTTGTGCTTTTTACCATCTTTCCAGTCTATGGCTGAGACAAGAAATAAAGCATTTGTGTCAGCGAAGGACGCCAGCTAACGCACTCTTTGACATTATCTGCTCATGTCACCTGCTTTTCAGGCACCCCAGAGGAGAGGGGTGACCTCCCTGTCACGACCCCAGGTAACACGGATGATGTGTCTAAATCTACGCTCCCTTCCTCCACGCAGCTCCGGAGATCTGACATGAGGTGTCTGCATGTCTGTCTTAGTCTCTGCCCAGGCCTCACCAACTCCTGTTCTCCCGCAGCAAGCAATAATGTAAAAAGCAGCAAAATGCTAGAGCTTCATCATTTTAACCACGTGAAGAGGTGGCAAGGCTTGAGAGGAACAAACGCGAAAGCCCGTAGAAACGGCACACGTGGATCTTGTCCACCAAGAACCAGAGCCTGAACTGCTCCTGATTTATCAGCTCCAGGTTACTGAGCTGGCCTTACACAAACAGCCTCGACCCTCTCTGGTGACGGGGAGAGGACTTCTCCCGCAGCCTGCACACCTGCCCTGTCCATGCATGGCACCAGGTTACCACCACGTGTCCTGTGCAGCCCATAAGAGAGCACGGCAAAGCAGCACCAGCTCTGAAGAACACCTCATCCGAGTTGTCCTTGCTCACGACAGTTTTGGGCCTCAGCATTGCAAAAAAACCCGAACTTCCCAAGGCAGTTCTGGAAAGTGATGGAGCAAGAAGCAGGGGACGCCCATCGCTGCCTGCAGCCCAACGGAGGGACGCCAGAGCAGCGTGCCGTGGCAGAGCTCGCCCTGGGTGAGCTCCTCCGCCCGCGGCTGCCTGACTGACGCACCCCTGCGAGTGCTGCTGCAGTCCAGCTCCTTTATTTTACACGGCATTTTTAGGGCTATTATAAACCACAGGTTGGTAGTGCTCTATGAAACCCGCCTCGTCCCCAGGAAAAGCAGTTTCTTGCAAAAGGAACAAGAAAGAAAGCAGGAGAAGTTTTGAGATCTCCTGGTCAGCAGCTGAAAAAGGCAGGCCGTGAGCTGCTGCTCGAGTGGCCTGGTGGGTCCTAGGGTGTCTGAACTTGGCTTTGGACCATTATTTTTGCCATCGTCTCTTCCTAATGTTCTCTTCAACACAATGGGCAGGAGGACTACATGTAGGTTTTATCCCTTAAATGAACACGAGAGACATATGGAGCGTGGCCACAGCATCACGAGACACAGACCGGACAAAGAGCCTCCTTGGAGAGACACAAGCGAACGAAAAAGCTGGAAGGGCATGCTTCCTATAAATGTATTCCTATGAAGGACAGTATTCTGCCATCTCCTTAAGAAAGCAAGAATAAAGGACATAAAATATTTAAGTCAGAAGCAAAAAGCCCCCCAGGATGGGCAACGCTCCTCTCAGCGTTGCAGGATAGCTCTCTAATAGCATCCGTGCACTCAAAATTGCCTCTCGCCACACTCTGCAGGTGAAGTTACATTTCCTTGTTAACCTTTAACATGCAAAAAACCTCATTAAGCAGGCTGCCAAAGCAGCAGAGAGGGAAAGAAACACAAGAATTTCTGCAGGGAAATAAAAGAAAAAGTTCAATGCATTATTAAAAAGGCAGGTAAGTAGGACAGAAACCCACGTGTGCGTGATGCAGGCGCTGCTTCCGCAGCCTACGGCGCGGCATTCGCAGCACGGGTCGCCCAGCCACGCTGGCCGGGCCGGAGCACAAGCTGTGCGCGAGGCTGAATTCAGCCGGCCCGGCCCGTGGCCGCACTGCTGACTGATCAACCTGCCGCTTTTATGGCCCGGCCCTCCAGCTGCCTCGCAGCAGGCTCTCCCCATTCCCTGCTTTCCTTCATTTATTTTCACTTCATTAAAGGACAAGCAGTGTTAGGAAGAGGATAATGCTTCTGTAAGATGAACCACCAGAGAAGCAAAGGAGACGTTTAAAAAAAATAAAGGGAGGAGAGAAACCGAGCATAGAAATCTCCTGTAATAAACCTAGCGAGCGTGTAGCAGATGTGAACAAAAAGCTGCGGAGGATGCTCCATCCTCTACGCGTCTCCCTTCCCCCACCCTCCGGAGCGCATGTGATGAGATCACTCCAGTCGAACGCACACGCATGGCACAACACTAAAGGAAATCAATATTTTTGTTAAGCACAAGGAGTCGGAGCAGCTCAGCTGCCGGCAGCCTGCTTGGCTTCACCCTGTTTGTCGGGGCGAGCAGGACACGGGCGTCACGCGTGCCGTCACCCCGAGCACCGCGGCTGGACAGGAGACTCGGGCAGCGCGAGGTAAGCGTCCGTAAGAGATTTCAGCTCCACAAGGTGGCCCGGTCTCTGGTTTCACGCCTCATTAGAAGGGGGAGGCTTGTGCCAGCGGAGAAGCGGTTTGCCTCCCGCTGGGAGCACGAGCAGCTGGTGCGTGCCGTGGGCTCCGCAGTGCCTCGCCGCCGGGCACCGTGCCCCACGCGCGGCAGGGCTGCGCCGGCGAGGGCCTCTTCCTCTGACCGGCTCGGGGTGCACGGATGGAGCCTTCTCCGCACGCTGCCGCAGACACGCACGGCTCCGCTCCCAGCGTGACCCCGCGCTGCCGTCCCGCCGCAGCCTCCCTCCTTCGCTCCGCGCCAGCTTGCTGCCGGGCCTTTGGCCGTGCCCAGCATCCCTGCTCACCTTTCTGAGGGCCTGGTTTCCGCATTATATCACCTCCTGCTGTCCTTCTCCCGGGACTGGCTTGCTTTTCGATAACGCAAGATGTCTAGGACAAAAGAAACAAACATGAGAAAATTCCCCCCTTCTGCAGCACGCAGTCGTCTGCAACATTAACTAACGACACCGCGGGGAGAAAAGAGATGCCTTCCACCCCGGGCTGCAGAGAACATCTCCTGCTGAACACAGACAATCCATTCCAATCCCCCTGAAACTACACGTCTTTTTCCAGTACGTGGATAACTTCAAATTTACGGCAGCGGGAGCGGCGTGTATCAGCGAGAGGAGCGCACGCCGGTCTCCGTGCGGGCGCTGCAGCCGGTCCCGAGCGTGTGCGTGGCAGGGGGGGCTGCTCTTGCTCACCAGCAAGGGGAGGCAGAGCTGAAACTTCTGAAGGAAAACACATGGAAACGTAACATTAACTCTGGCAAAGCAGCACCGCAGTCCTCAGCTCGCCACTTGCAATTCCAATTGCTCACAGCCGTTCTGGGTAACAGGGATGGGAAATTGGACAACCACCCAGGAAATATTTTTGCTATTACCACTGCAACGAATGTCCAAGTTGCGCTGCACTTTTTTTTCCTGGTTGGAGAAAAACTGGCTGGACTGTCCCCAGAAAGAAAAAGCATTTGCATTCTTGTTATAAGCAAACGTTACTGAAAATCAGAGCTCTCGGGGGACGCGTGCCGGACGCCAACGCGGAGACCAGCGCTGCTGCACAGCCGGTCTCACCGGGCAGCACCTCCTGTACGCACCGAGCCCTGCCAAGCCCTGATGGAAAATAACGAAACGAACGGCCGAGCCACAAACAGGCCCTGAGGAAAGCTGGTAAAAGCGTATTTTGACACTGCACTAACTAATGAAAGATTAATTGTGTCAGTATAATTCCCTTTGGTTCACAGTGCGGCAGGCAGGCTGGAGGACGCGAGAGGAAGCCGTCCTCGGACGCAACACTGAGTTTCTGCTTAAAGGGCTCTTTACAGACCCAGCCTGGTGAGAGGTTTTGATTTTGAAAACCAGCCTTTTTCTAAACCTAAGAGAAATGAAGAGTTTAATTTTCTATGAAAGCGCTACAAACCACAGCCTTTACACACAGTGCTTGCAACACTGAGCAATACTCTGAGAAGGAAAATACTAAAGGAATATTAAATACTAAAGGAAAAAAAACCCTCGTCGTTTTTTAATCCAAATCGGGAGGTACACAGTAGTCTCTTATTGCCTCTCTCATAAATAGCGTGTGTGTTTGTGCACACTCGTGAAAGGAGTAAACTTTCTTTTCCTTTCAATAGGGGAAAGTAATCTACATGTGAAGGCTTATTTACAACTTTTAATGCTTCTTTTCATAATTTCCTTCAGTCATTTTTATTCAAGGCTAGCAGTCATGGTAGGAGAAGTCCCCCAGCCATAAAACCCAGGGTGAAAGGCGCTACATAAAGGCACCAGACAAGCGTTCACCGTCTCCGGCTCTGCACCTCTGCCGTCTGCTCGGCTCCCCCGGACACGGGACTTTCTGAAGTGCCTAAACACAACTCACAAATCTCATGTGCTTGGCACGGGACGGGTGCTCCTGTACCACCGAGATGGCTTTGGAAAAGCTGCTACAGCCCGAGCACTGCACAGTCCCGCTCGGCAGGGGCGTGCAACCCTTCCCCGCAGGAGTATTCCAAGGAAAAAAATTGTGACCACGTAGGAGACGCTCAGACACAATTTGTGGCAGGCTGCAGCTCGGGAGGAGAGGGGACACTACCGCACCCTCCAGCCTCGCACAGACGGCAGCGGAAGGAACCCTGTCCACTCGTGAAGCACAGAGATGAGTGCTGCTGTCCCTCAGCCAACACTGCAGTGGGCTCCCAGCAAGATCTCATGTCACGGCAGAGAATGCGACGTTGTAAATGTGGCTCTGATTAGAAAACCACAACAAAAAAAGGTGACTCTTCCCCAAAGGAAAAGACTTTGGCTGCCTGGGGATTCCCACTCTGCTGAGGGTCACGTGGGACAGCTCACTCCAAAACCAAATCCGACAGACTGTCCAAATGAGATGGCCCCAGCCTGACTCCTGCCACCCAGTTCCCCCAGATGTTCTCACACCACAGGACAGCAACGTGTGGTTTCATCCTGCAGGATTGTAACTTAAACATGAAAATAAAACTCTACCCAAAATAACAAGCGCGCTTCAGGGCCACGTAACGCCCAGAGCAGAGCAGAGCCACAATCCACAAGGCGTAGCGTCCCCGGCCCGCCCTGCGCAGCGCAGACGCCAGCCACCGGCCTCACTGCGTCCCAGGGACAGGGCCCAGGCCCTGCTCTCTCTTCTTTAGCCACGGAGACGTAGCCCAGGTACCCCAGCCCTCCTGAAACTGGTATAAAGTGGGATTTACCAATGCAGGGCTTGGGAATTCCCACTGGCTGTAATTTCATTGTACAGCTGCCCAAAGAAGCTGCAAAATCTCCACCCCTGGAGACCCTCCAAGCATCACCAGCTACCAACCCCAGCAGCCTGATCGAACCTTGGAGGCTGACTTGAAAGCCAGCCCAGTTCTCTGTGCAAGGCTGGACCAGACAACCTCCAAGAGTTCCTTCCACCCTGAAAAACCCTATGATTTTATTTCACTGACAACTGACTGGAAGGCAAGCGGAATCGCCCTGTAGGCTTCAGCAAGCCTGAAACGCCCCAGAGAAGATGACAGACTCCAGTCTGGAGAGAAGAAAGTGAACGGCAGAACAGGCAAGCTAACGGGCACTGCAGGACACTGTTCAGGGTCTGAAGACTAAAAAACAATCTGAAAGTAATAAATAGCAGAAGGTACAACTTGGTATCCAAGGTGGAGAAATGGGCTATCCACACAGACAGATCTTCCTGAACGACCTCAGACACAAACATGCCCCTGCTGAGAACCTGTCGGCTAAGTCAGTGACACGAAGGAGACAATCTTATTTTTGCATCAAATAAAGCATCCAAGATTTGTACAGCCCAGCACATGCTGCAGTGCTCCATCTCCAGAGCCTGGCACCTGTACAAAGCTGCATACCACGGGTAAAAGTCCCCCCTTTTTCAAAAGCTGTATTTCTCATGCTTGTGGATATCAAGATAATCTCACAAGCACGGACATGGTTTTACGTGGTGTTGGTTCCCAGAATCAAGCCCCCGAAAAACAGATCAATGTGCGAATTCATTTCAGCAGGATGCTACCTTAAAATGTAAAAAAAGGCCAACCGGTTTGCTGCCTCTTGTAGCAGATAAAGTGCCTTTCCCGCAGTTTCAAACAACTTCCACTCACCGAGATATCAAAAGTGCCAACGGCTCCACTGAGCTGTCATGGGCTCTAGTTCCCCATCATTCCTACAAGACAGCAAAGTCAGTACATCTACTGCAGCATATCAAAACCTGAAAGCACAGAGACAAAACGAAAAAGTTTGCATTTAATTGCAGAAAGGCTAGGTTACCACTTGCATTATTCATGTTCATATTTAATTCATTTAAAACATCCACATTTAAATTTAAAGACAGCTGCAACAAACATTCCCACTTGCAACAGCACAGCGCCGAACGTGACACAATTTAAGTTCAGCTTGCAGTGAGTGCACAGGACTGCGGCTGTTAAACACCTTTGATATGAGCCAGATCACATCAACCGAGTTGATATAAACTAGTTCAGCTTTTGTAAAATGAAACTATCACACAAAGAAGGATTTGAAAGACTAGACCTGATTAGTAATAAAAAGGAGAGAGACCACAGGAGAGGCATATAAAATAACGAGTAACATGAAGGGAGTGAACTGGGGACTCCAAACTATCCCTTCCACAGTGCAGCAGGGCAAAGCTATAATACTAAAAAATAAGTATATACCAGGGAGAAGGAAATTTTGGTTATTGGAAGCTAACAGACATGCAACTTCCTCCTGGAGGACGTTCTCAAGACAAGTAAAAAAAGGACAAAGACATTCAAAAGCCAAAGCGCATTTATAACTGTATCAAAGTATGAACCACACAGGCCGCTGGCACTCACACCTCATGCAAAAGCTGACTGCGAGGTGGGGTGCCCAGCCAAAACCTGCCCACCACACCATCACATCACCTGCTGCGTTGCGGCAAGGAAAAGCCGAGCGCTTGCCTTCCTGCCAGGCTGCAGGCACCGGGTCGCGGCCAGAGGCAGGGCACCAGCTCATGACGCCGTTTTGTCAGCACCCCAGTGACCCCCGCGTTGGGTCACACCAAGATTTACACCTCGGATGGACTGGATGTATTTTCCTTGTTCACAGAGGCAGGCAGGGCTGGGCAGAGCACCCTAGGGCAGCCCCGGCTCGGACTGCCGCTCTCTCCGGCAGCCACGCCGCAGAACCCTCAGCACAAACATCGCTGAACTGCATCTTAATCTAATTAAGTTCTCCCCCCCACTGCTCTTACCAACAGGCTCTTCCAAAAGCTCATCCTTACCATCCCTAAAGGGAGAATGATTCAATTTACCTGTGCCAGACTGGAAGGGGCCTTCAGGATTAGAGGGTAACCTACTCTGCAATATTCTTCCACTAAATGCTGCAACTGCAACGTCAGTAAAACAAAAAGCGAGAAAATGTGGGTGGAAGATACTGTCACAGCTCGACAGACCTCATGAGACGCATGTAATCTCTTTATTCACAAAGCCTCCACTCCTTCGGAGTGCATAATTATGAAAAGAGTTAAAGCTGAGGTTCTTAATGTCTCTTCTAGGCACTTCTTTATTCCACTAAAGGCACCACTCGCATCTGAATTATTTCCTGGGGTTGTTTGGACTTCCTATTATACGAGGAAGATTATGGTGAACCTTGGGCTGGAGGCCAAGGCAGCTCCCAGCGCTACCATGTTTGATTGAAAGGGTAACTGAAGTTTCGCTGACAGCGTGCCAAGCTTCAAACCTCTTTGGACAATGCAGTTGCCAGCAGGCAAGATGTTTTCAGAAAGAAGAGGAAGAAAACTACCAACAGCGAAGCTGAAAAATGGTTTTATTAGGTCGGATACATACCCCACAGATTAGGATCATGAAAAAAAAGAAAACTCTGCATATTGCCAGAGGACTGTGAGAATGACGCTTCTTGGAAATCCCATGGGACAGCAACAAGAGAATCCTGGCGGTTTCTCATAATGCAAAGTGCCTGCAGTCATTGATTTTTTTTTCCCCACAAAAGGATGGGTCTTGAGCACCACAACCAGTCCAGCCAGTAAAAGCCCCTTCCAGTAACCTCCGCTTCAACTGAGTTTTTCTTCACGGGTATCTTGCCATCAAACACTATAAATGTTTCCAGTCATAAAGAGCTATCCCTTACCAGTTCCCTTGGGAAACGTGAGAGCAGCGTTCCCCGCTCCTGCCCGTCAAGGTGACGGCAGCGCTGCCATTGCAGCCGCCCAGCTGCGGCTCAGGGCCTGCCGGCTCCTGCTCCTGCTCCGCTCTGGAAGCTGCACGAGTGCCACGCGCTGCACGGGAGCGTGCAGTCAGAAAACCAGGCGCAGAGAGACGACGAGCAGCTGCATACAACCACATCAGCCTGCCCATTTAACAGCTGTTTTTTTCCATTTTGAATGAAAACAGTGGCGAAAGAAAGGCACTTTCAGCCTACCTGAGAAATTAGAGGACTGCCAGCATGTGGTTTGAAACACTTCTTACCTCGTCTGGTTTTCACACCGGACTGAGCTCCTCCGATTTCTGCCTGACCTGTGGACACCGTCACTTTTGCTGGTCTAACACCGACCTCCTCAGAGCCAGCCACAACCGACAGGGAGTACTAAAATGAAATGACGAACAAACGCTTACGTGGGACCTGAAGGAAACTCTCAAGAGAGAGTAGCTGTAAATTTTGAAGAGATGAGTCAGGATTTATCTTGACCAACAGAGTTATTTCCTTCCACCTCCCTGTCATCGTCCTCCTGGACAAGACCGGAGTGTTCTTTCTCCTTGTTTGCACAAAGCTGTGTTTTGGCAGCTCTGAACAAAATGCTGATGAGTCTACAGCACCCCTGAAAGCATCTTTCCTCGTTAGGTCTCGAGGGTCCTTACGTTCATACCAGGAAATTTAAAAAACAAACCACTGTAACAATGAACATTGGTATTTCCATCTGGAGAACTGATCCCCCTGTGTGATCTGAAATATCTGATGGCTGCAAATTATTACTCTTTCTACCAGAAGGATTTTGTGTCATTTCCAACATCTCTCTCTCTCTGGAACTAATTTTGTCTTCCTACCACGTAAGAAGTGGACTGATAAACTCCAGACTTCGCGACTGGCTCTTCAGCAACACATTCTTGTGAAAGATGTGAAGACACTGAGGTGTCTCAAAGATGTGATCCCGAGCAACACACTTCCTCAGCCCCTGAGCCAACCTCAGGGGAGCACATACTTTTAGAGAGACAAAAACATGCCAAAAACTTGGCTAGACCACGTCTCTACAACGAAAATATCAACTTTATGACTTCCTTTGGAACACCTTCGGGTTGGAGGGGAGAGGAGATGGGTCAAGCTCCCAGCAAACGACAGCCACCTCATCCGACGCTGCGGAGCTGTGCTCCGGGTACGGGTGGAAACCAGGGACCGCTGGAAGGAATCACCCACCCCCACGAGGGAGGCTGCAGGAGTTACCACCTCTCACGATTGCAGAGGAAATGAAATAAAACCTTGCAGGATTCCAATAAAGGTTTCCTTCTCTCAAAAAAAAAAGAATCCCAGCGTGGGCCTTGGCTCACAATAGAAACATCTTGCCGTGTATCACTGCGAGCAGACCTTGCTCTCCATGAAGATTCAAGAGGTTGCAATAAAAACTACGTTTGGCACGCCCCAGGAACAGGATACCTAGGCTGAGAGAAACAGAGAGGAAAGGGCTTAAAAACCAAACGAAAAAAGCTAGGTGAGATAATCTGGCTTGAGTGTAAGTGGAAGCCCCTTAACACGTTCAGTCTCCTCAGCACAGACTTTTCTGCTGGTGAGCTGGGAGCTGAAGCCAGCCTGCTCCGTGTCTGCCATCTCTGCAGCGATGGGAGTGAGCGCTCCGGCCCTTCAGATCCTCCTCAGAAAGTCAGGGGGGTGACTGCTGGGGGAAAGTCACACAGTGCTGAAAAATCAGGACTGCTTTGGTTTTATGACTGGTGTTGCTTTGCTTTATAAAAAAAAACCCCACACAAATAGAAAGAAACTGGTGCAAAACCTAAAGCCTCCCCATGCAGGGCAACATAGAACCACAGCAAGGTGTGGGTTGGAAGGGACCTTACAGATCTCCTAGTTCTAACCCCTCTGCCATGGGCAGGGACAAACATGGAGCAGAGGAGTCCCGCGCCGCTCCTCCCCACGGCAGCACTGCATTCCAGGCTCGGGGCGAAGGCCTGGGCTGCCCTTCCCTGCCAGCGAGACAAGGAGCGGCCCACCACGAAGAGTGGCCCATGTGGTGCAGACTGAAGCCAACCACACAAACCCAAAACCCTGTCCTTACAGCCGGGGTTAAGGAAGCTTCAGTACACCCCGGCGTTATTTCAGCAGATCCCTTCGCCGCTGGTCCTGCTGCTGAGCTGACGTTCAGACTTGGCGTCGCTGCTGTTTCCGCTCGGGTGAGCGATGCTCGTCTACCACATCCCAGCGAATGAGGCCACCGAGACCACGGCTCCCTACAGAGGTTCTGCAGGGGCTCGGGGAACAGCAGCAGGGCTCTGTTTCTGGGCGTTAAGCAGGGACATTTCTGACCCGTACCACCACGGTGCCTCCAGCGGAGCTCTCTCAGTGGCACGGTAACAGAAACCAGCAGGGACGACTGACTTTTCGGACAGCGAGGCACCTTCTACGTACAGCAGAGGGACTGATGGTGACCAAGTGCTGTACAGGAAGAAGGTGCCAAAGCAAGGAACTGCATCTGTGTGCCCCAGGCTGATGTTTCCACCACTGAATCACCTGGGTGTCAGCAGGACTCACACAGTCGAAAGTTAAAGTTTTCTGCCTTTAAAAGGGGAATGGCTGGGGCTGCAGCAGCGGAAGCTGTCCCGAGTGGCACGGCAGCCCACCCACACCCCGCCACCGGCGTCACCTCCAAGCAGAGGACAGCACTCACCACGCGGGCGGCACTCTGCAGTCCTGACCCCAGCGTATGCACGGGCTGGTCTGGGTTGGAAGGGACCCGACGGATCGTCCTGACCGTAGCCCGACGTGCTGACGGCCGGGAGCCGGGCCGCGGGCCGGTTCCGCACAGACCTGGGCTTCCCTTCAAAGCAGCCCCGGGAGCACGGGGAGGGGCAGGGACGTGGTGCACCCCAAGACGGCCGCGCGCTGGGCCACGCGTCCCCCCCGCCCGCGGACAAGCTGGGGGGCACGCACTGAGCGCGGGGTGCGATGCAGAGCGGCCTCTCCATGAGGGTGCAACGGGAAGGCCAAACCCACGTGGGCAGCAAGGAAAGTTTTGCAGCAATGTGGCTATTTTAATCTGCCCTGAGCCACACGCCGACTCCAACTGCTGTTAATGAAAGCAGATGGCTTACAGCAGGCCTTGAAATGGGATTCTGCCCATGGCGGTTACAAAGTCACCCCATACAAAAGCGCACAATAGGATGCTTCAAAGCCTTTAAATAAGAATTTAAACAGGAGTACATAAAGAAACAGCGCACGGTTTCTGTATCATCACCAGGCTGTAGGAGAGACACAACCTTCTCTCCCAGCGGCACAGAGGCTAACGGAGCACCCCTCCCACAGTAAATCACGGCTGCTTTCCCAGCCACCAGTTACACACCCGATGTGCGTCGCCCCAGAAATGTGCCCCGAGGTGTAAACTCTTCATAGGTCTCTGCTCAACACCCAGTACATATATTCTACAAAAAAAATGCTTAATCAAGCTTATACTTATTCTCTGCTGGGCTGTATCTTTTTAAAAACCACGCTCTTTATGGGATAGGAGATACGGGAAGGAAGCATCAGGTGGATAAATACATACATGATTTGTAACACTAATTAATGAAATGAATCTCAGCTCCAGGAAGACAATATATACCCACGTTCCTAGCAAGGGGAAACAGGAGGTAATCCAGAAAGAAAGGTCTGACTTCCAGTTGTGTCTCTACTGGAAATGTCACGACAGGCAGCCTGTGTAAGGATGCTGCAAGCTGGATGTGAGAATTCCTGGAAGAAGATTTTGCATTAACTATTGCTAGTAATGTAAGTTTGATACAGTTTCAGCCCAACATCCTCAGGAGACCATAAGCAGGGAAAGGCAGCTTGAGGGGGAACAAGCAAACCAAAGGGATGGTAATTAGGGGACACAACAGAAATGTAAATGAGGAAAGCCTTGGAAAGAGAGGGGAAGGAGATGGCCCGATGGTCCCTCACACTGCACCTCGCAAGCACTCCAGCGCACGGGAGCAGGACGCTCCCCAGGGACAGATACACGGGCAAGGTGTTTCCACCCACAGGGCAGCAAGCGAGGGGAGGGCTCAGGGAGCCCAGCAGAGCAACGCAGCCCCCAAGAACAGGTAAGGGACAAACCACCATTCTCTAATGAGCCAAAACACTAGAGATGCAGGGAGCAAGGATGGTTACATACACCCAGAGCTGCATTTTCCTGTCTTCCGCTTGCCTTCCGCAACACATCCTCACAATTAAATTGAACGCTTAGCAACGACCCTTGGGAAAACACACAGGATGCAAACTTTCATCCTGAAGCCTCACCTGGCATCAAAGCAATCGCTAAGCACGTTACTCCGAGCGCGGGAGGTGCTCTCTCCCCTCATCCAGCACAGAGTAATGACCTTCTCTGGAGCTGCTTCACTCCCTGGGGTCCAGCGCCAGCACAGACACGTCCTCACTGGCAAGCAGCGCCGGGGGGGCCCGCGACTCAGGTCACGCTCAAGGGTGAATTCTTCATAGATCCGTACACAAAACCCTGTCCCTGGCTCAACACCCACATCGCCAGCCTTCCCAGACCCGTCAAATACAGCTCCCTCTGCCCTCCTGAACCTGTTTTCTCAGAGAGGATACGGTAAGATGATCCCTTTAGTACATCTGTCCTTAGAGTGGCAAAAGTCAGGGTCTGCCCTGCCAAGCAGTACAGCCAGATTCAGAGTCCAGCTCTTGCCTCCAGCACTCCCAGCAGCTGATTCTTCTCGTGCAAACAGGGGACAGCAGAGAAAAATTTCCTACTGATCTGCCCCATCTGCAAAATAAATGAAAAAAACCCATCCAAACACTCACAGTACGGAGTGGAGCCACACAACCACGGATTTACCCCTGCTAGAGCTGAAGAGGAGTCGGTCCCTGCTGCTTGGAGCATGGAGACAGAGACAACCCCGTCCCTGACGGCGGGAGGGAGCGATGGCCGGGAGGCTGCCACTGCCCGGCCCCCGGCAGCAGCCGGCCAAGGCAGCAGGGAGAAGAGAGCTCCCAGGAACTCACTGGGCCCCACGGGGAATGGCACGCCAGGGCAGGAAGCAAGCGCCTTTGTTTTATTTTCTCGCTCGTGTAGAGAGATATTAATTCATCTGTTTCTTCGCAAAGGAAATTGCAGCAGTGCAACATGTCAAGAGAGACTAGAAGAGCCAGGCTCACCGAGGATGGGTATTAATTACTGCTTTCTATTTTTGTCCTGTGTATAACTCCGGTCTCATCTGTGAGTTACGGAGCTAAAATCCCAGGAGTCAAAACTGTAAATCTACTGAAACAGGTGAAGTATCCTCTACAGGCGGAAAAGTCTGGATACAAAGAAATTCTAACAAGTGCCCATCAAAACTTCTGTAAATTTTAATAAGAAAACAAAGAGCAATCTAGCAGTACACAGAAACGTTATCTCAAGAGAATTACTCCCAGAGACGAAAAATCACTAGCCAGTTCCTGCAAGAAACCCTGAACAGATTGCTTTTAAATATGTAAAGAAAAAGTTATTAGGCTGCTTTACATTCCTGCAGGGCCAAGAGTTTGGAAAACTAAAAAATAGATTGTGAGGCCCTGCACCGTTGCCTGTACAAGACACTATGAAATCTCTTATTTTGGCAACAACATGTACATATGGTAGACGCCAATATTAAAAAAAAAAACGAACCACGACCACAAGCAACCGAAAGTCCATCCTGTTATGAAAGTATGTTCAGTGTCTGCCAAAGAGCTAATGAAAAAAATGCACTCTTACAGGCTGTATCTGCTAGACATTAAACTACCTGCTGGACATTTTGTACAGCTTATAAAGCCGTAAAATATCACAGGGCATTTACAGATTTTCCAGCTGACAACAATATGAAATAACGGAGCAGACCCAGAACAGAGTCCTCTGGTCAGGCAGTGGATAACGCTGGATATGCACTGCCGCAGACACAACTGGAAACTGTGCCAGCAGTGCAAAGACAAGAGCAAAGCTCCCGGCGAGGGAAAATGAGCCAAGAGAACAGAGCCACCCCTGAGCCTCACCGTACTGCTGGGACAACGGCGGCACTGCCCAGATTTACAGTGCAGGGGCCTGGCTAACGCTGGAGTGGCACCAGCTCCTCCTGCCCGGTCTGGGGCACGGGCAGTTCGCTGCGAGCGAGCCGCGGCCTCCTGCCTTGCTGGGGGACGTGGGGCGTTGTGCAGCCGCCCAAACACCTCCACTGCGGGACTGCGGCAATGACAGCGTGGACCTCACCTCTGGAGGTGTGATGAGCCAGGAGGCTCCGCCGTCTGTCATGGTTTATGTCCCTTGTGAGAGGGAGTCAGGGGCTCCAGGCAAGCAGCGAGGTGGTGGCCTCGCTGGTTAGAGCTGATAGCTATTGCCAAGCAGTCACCAGTAGCTTCTGGCTGATGCCCTGTCAACTGAACGTAAGATGAGGTACAGCAGATATTCTGCTACAGAAAAAAAAAGCATTTTACTGAGTAATCTGCACTCAAGGACAGAAATACCAGTAGCACCAAAACCTGATAGATGTAAACTTCCACCCCCTAGGGAACGACGTGGGAGCCATGCATTTCACTGTCACCGAACTATTCAGAACCAGTAACACGGGTGCAGATTCACAACAACCCTAACACGCGGCGGCTGACAGCACACCACTGCGTCAGCAGAGTTTTCAGTCTTCCATCCACAGCTGGTACTCTGATGGAGACCCCCACCTGAAAACATTTTTTAAATGATGCTACACTATTTCAAGAGTTTTTTTTCTCTAAGACTCTGACTAACAACTCAGGACAGAAGCTGCTGATGAGGACGTCTCCACGACCTTTCTGCAGGCAGGCGCAAGCTCGCCAGACACCAGCAGCTCTGAGCTGGAACTGTGCAATCGCCATCAGCACGCCGCTGCCCAGCCCGCGCGCGGCATCACGCGCCCACAAGGCTCCCGGTTCGGGGCTGCCTCGCACTGGGCTTGCTGCCAGCAAACAGCAGGGAGCATCGCTTCCCGCCTGCCAGGTACCTTCCACCACTCGTGCAGGTCTGGAGAGCTGGCGTTTGCACACACAGAAGCGCGTTTCTCATCAGCCCGCCGAGCCGTCCAGCCACCAGCAGCGCTCAGACAACGGCCTGACGACACTTACAGGCTCCAGGTACATGCGATAGTGAAAAGTTTCACCAAGGACTTCTGCAGAAGCGAAAATGGAAATAAAATTATGAGGTTAAATACACAATGAGACTAAAAACTACAGTGGCAACGACTTCCAGGAGCTGGGCAGACAGGAGGGCAGGAGGAC
>Ga0065711_1038335_pt1 | contig 18887 bp, 10 predicted proteins | sample Hoacrofraction12_FD_59098 | JGI IMG/M metagenome (GOLD analysis project Ga0065711, IMG submission 59098) | Hoatzin crop microbial communities from Cojedes, Venezuela - Epithelial fraction 12 v2 (version 2) | ecosystem: Host-associated > Birds > Digestive system > Esophagus > Crop | place... | reverse complement strand
ATGAGGGTTGTGAAACACTGGAACGGGTTGCCCAGAGAGGTATTGGAGGCCCCATCCCTGGAAACATTCAAGACCAGGTTGGACAGGGCTCTGAGCAACCTGATCTAGTTTGTGGTATCCCTGCTCGCTGCAGGGGGGTTGGGCTAGATGACCTCTAGGGGTCCCTTCCAACCCAAAACTTTCTATGATTCTATGATTCTGTGTTCTCCCTCCAGCACTTGTTATCAGTCAGTTGGGCAAATGGGTGCATATATGTACATCCATACCTACACCCATTCTCAAGAAAACTCTCCTAAGAGGAGCTCAGAGCTTATAATATAGCCCCAGAGCTTTTCAGAATATGAAGTCCATGAAAGCCATAAAAACGCTCCAAGTCATGAAACCTAATCCAGCTGCCCTAGCGTCCCACCACCCCACTTCTCTCGTCTACAAAAGCCTATATACCTTCAGCTTCCGAGCCACCTAGTCTTTTGATATGTACGTGAAATTCAGGATACATTCTATGGGGTTTAAAGCTCATTCTAGCCGAATCTGTCTGTGTGCAATGTAAAGGTGAAAAGGAAAGGAGAAGCCACTGATGGAAGAAATTGTTGGAGCAGATGCACACACATCACCCCTTTGGGATAATGAAGGCATTGTGCAACACAGACACTTCAGCATCCTGCTGGCATGAGACCACCAGACTCCTCTGTGGGAGCTCCACCACTGTACTGGCAGAAGCTATAGGGTAAAGACAGAGACTATATTTTATTGACGTCATCAGCCAGCATTACTTAGAACAAGGCTAAGCACAATTGCAAAAAGAACTGCCTCCAAGCTATTCTATTTATATTCCTACCAGAGCTACCATTGGTACAGTCATCCTGTTGCTGAAATCCTGACCTTGTCGTTGCCAGCGTAGCCACAGACCTGAGCAGATCATTATGGATCGTTTCAGAATTTGGCATACCAGCAAAAGCAGCACTGGCAGGGGGTGGAGTGTGCTATTTGCACAGGACCTGCGTCAGGATTGGCATTCAGTGAATAGCAAGACATATGAAGGCATTTTATCCCAATATAGAGAATAACGCATCTTCCTCTGCATTGCTGGTGGTAACTTTGGCAGTCCAAGGAACAATGGTAATTGCCTGTTACTGTGGAAACAAGACCTCCAGAAATAACACTAATGAGCCAGCAGGGTGGTGGGAGAAGCACAAGCGTTCTGTCTCCTGCAAACACACATGATTTGGCTGCACACAAGAGATGGGAGAGAGGATCGATTTATTTGAACAAAACAGGCACCCAGCACAACCTCTGCTCATCCCCCATGCCAGTCCGAGCCTGCAAACAATGTAAATGACTTGGAAAAAAGTTCAGATAACTTCGGAAATGGTTGCTTTTCACCTTGCTACCTGCCTTAAGTTTGTGGGGAGTTGATTGGGAGATGCTCCTTTTGGAGGGAGCCATTTTGTGGTTTGTGTAATACATCTGATAGGAAGGTGTCTCCAAAAATCTTATAGCCTCAATGCTGCATTTGGGGTGGCCTTGCAATAGCCCCACTGCTCACTGAAGGAGCCAAATTATGTTCATCAACAGCTCTCTTCAACAGCTATTTCATCTATGTCAGCCAGGTAATCGGGCAAAACACAAGCTAAGAACCACTGAGAAAGGAATTGCTGGTGTATGCAAGTCCCCTCTCAGGGCTTTACCCCTATTAGGAAGACACATTCAGATGTACTTCCAGTGTACATAAATATATGCACTAACCAAGAGCGGATGGGGCCGCTAGGAGAAAGTATAAACCAGGTGCTTGGTTATTTTCTAAAAAAAAAAAATCTATGAGTGAGATTGCAGCACAGGTCAGCTCCTTGGGTTAACTACTGATGCACAAGCTCTTTCCCCAGGATGAATCCAAGGTGGTTTTGCTCTTCTTAGTTAAGGGTGAAGTACTTCAGATTCACAGACAGCTACCAAGGAGCAAAGATAGGCACCGAAGCCGGAGCTGGCCCAGGCCAGACAACACTTGAAATCACACCCTGCCTTAATATGAAGGAATGCTCTTTATCGTCCCCACCCTACAGGGGAAAGAAAAGGAGGTGTAAATGTCAGTCACAGGGAGAAGAAAGAAGTGGGTGTACTCAGATGACAGGGGTTTATTTACTGAGAGCTCCTGTGGCGGGCTTCTCAAAAAGCAAACAGTAGGGTCACCACTTTGCTTATTATTGCACTCCCTTGAATTGTTTTCGTTTACTATTGTTAGCTACACCAAGAAGCTTCAGATAAAATCAAGGCAGTACTGCCCAGATTAAGAACATCCCTGACACCAGCACTTGCCACACTGTATGCCCACACAAAAAGCACAAGGACGGGAAGAAAGACTCTGTATTGTCTACAGACTAGGACCTCAGACAGAAAGACATGCACTGGCTCAACCATGGTTACCTTGGGAGTTACTGGCAGAACCAGTAGTTCACTAACAGCAACTTCAGTCCACACAGCCTTCGTCCTTAGCTTTAATCATAGACTCCTCCCTTTTCCTGCAACCTAAAAGCCGGAAAGAGAACATGGGCAAGCAGTGGGAAGCAGTTTGACACATAAAATGGGAAATGAAAATGAGAAGTTAAACGATCAAGATGGTGACATGTCCTCATATAATATTGCACTGAGACATTATGGTGGGGAAGGGTTCTCTAAGGCTTTAATAATTTTATTTTCAGAAGTCTTAATGTACATTTGTATCAGACTTTTTACCTTCAGAAATACACAAAAAAAAAACAAACACCAAAAAAAAAACCTCACCAAAAAAGCCAACCTGTTTAAGGCCCTAAGTCACTCTCAGACACGTACATCAAACAAACCAAAATAGAACTCTGCATCTGTTGAAGCCAGTAAATGAACAGTATAGTTTCCAGTGCTGAGCTGCTGGGACCCCAGTTCAGGATTTCTGTGTTTCCCCAGCAACAACGGGAAGGCACTGGAGCACAGCGCAGTCCAGCAGCTCCTGGAGAGCAGAGCCAGCTTGGAGCTGCAGCCGGGGAAGGATGGAGCCAGTTGAATAAGGAAGGAAATCGCCCCAAACACTGCTCTTTTCAAAGAAAGAAAACAAGAGTTTAAATCCGTATGGCTTCCCTCTGATCTGGTTACATGAGCAGCTTCCCAGTGTGTAAGAACCTCACAGATGTTAAAGAAAGAGGATAAATGAAACCCAATTTTGATAACAATTTCTAAGGTTGCAGCCACATATTTTCCTAGAGCACCCCGCCCCTCCAAATCCAGAAGGTTACCATGGTGACAAATTTCAGCTGTAGGTAACAAGAAAATGTTTCTGTATGAAAGCCATTTTGTAGAACCATAAAAAACCAAAGATTAAGCCCCATTGCGCCGTTTATAATCTTTGTTGCCATATATTCACAACTAGATGAGTTTTCTCATCTCAGGAATGGTTAATCACAATGCAAATAAGCTGCTTTTGTTTTAATTCATGTGTTCCGTTAATGGAGTTCATCTCCATACAGTAAAATAACATTCTCAAAATTTACCAAAAAATGGGTGTATTCATTTGCTTCCAAACTGTGTCTAAAGGAGTTAGTAATACTTTTGATTCTCAGAAGATAGATCTATTCCATTGCCTGACTGTGAATTAGAAGAAAACTACCTTAAATCATGTTTGGGTCTGATTCATAGCACCTTGAGCACGGAGAGTCCCCAGTGCAGCCCACATCACAAAGGCACAGCACAGAGGAGAGCGCAGCTGCTATTACAAACTTGTCCTCAGTAACTCAGGGTAAGGTTACAGCCCAATGCTCACGCATTCACCAGGACTAAATCATGTATCAGCTCGTGAAAGTCACCACAGTAAATTCCCTCTGCTCCCATCCTGGGATCCCCAGGTAACTGGCCTGTACTGAGCTGCCTTTTCCTCGGTTGTCCCAGGCTGAGCAGCTCTGCTCCTCCTGGTTTCATTTCTCTCAGACTTTGCACAGCAGCAGGCGTAGGCAGTCGCAGAGCCTTGGACCACACCATACCATCACCTGGGAGCGGAGGGCAGGATGCCAGCTGCTGGAAGCTCCTGTAAGATTACTGATCTTAACACCACTGAGGAGCTGGCTTTGTGGCATTCAACGATGTCTTTTTCTGCAAACTCTTCCTCACCTGCTGAGTCTCACACAGACACCAATACTGCCTGTGTCTTTGAAACCACAGCCACAAGCACAGCTAAGGCACACTGGCTTTAGTGGGGTCAAATCAGCAGCAAGACCGTGTTCATGCTGTGGAATAAAACCATGCTTTAAGCAATACATCCCTTTTATAGGAATCAAAAAAAAAAACGGTGTGGGGTTGTCACTTCGCACTACTGAGCACAGGTCCATGATGTGATTGGCAATGCATTCCACTCTCCTTTGCCTCCAGCGCAGGAATGAAGCCTTGATCTTTCCTTCTCCCTATGAGCCCATGCAGCCATGTACTGCTTGACCATCCCCTGTTTGCATGCAGAGCCACACCACAAGCATTGCAGAGAACTGCAGGTATTCTCCTTTTGCCTTAAATCCTTTCAGAAGACCTACAATCTGAAATCTCAACATTTTGCTTTATTTAGTCTTCACATTGCCTTTCAGTAGTCACTGAAACATAGTGATTACAATCCATTTATTGTGTAAGGATTTACAGTGAACTATGCCACAGTGAATTGTGCCAGGTTAATTGTACACTGAGCTCCACAAATACACAACCAAAGTTCAGCCCTTGCCCAGCTAAGAGAGGTGCTCTCTGGATAATTTATTATGTCCTCTAGCAATGGGAGCAGAAGAGGGGGCAACACCAGCCAGCAAAGCCAGCAGCAGTTTCGAGTCTTTATCACATAGTAGCAAATGTGCCCTTGTGGTTTGTGATGGGGTGAAGATCATTGCTGCTCATCTTTCTTCCTCAGATTGTCATAGGACTGTGAGTAATATTTGTACTGAAGAGTCCAAGTTAAGCAAAAGTCCGGTCTGGTCAGAGTTCAGACGGGAGAAGGATTGTGTAAGCAGTCATTTCATCCACTTCAGTAGGACGAGGTGTTAAAATCTGCCTCCAGACATCTCCGCTCCCTGCGTCCTCAGCCAGGACCAGCATCAGCTGTGCTCAGCTCACCCACCAGCCCTCCCACTGTCTGACCAGGCTCAAGCCCTGAAGTCTCTGTCCCACTTCCAGAACTGGTGGGTATTACTCTGGCAGCCCAAGATAGCAATTCTCTATAGCAGAATCTTGTGGGAGCAGGGAGGACATTCTCTTGTGAATCCAACTTTTCCTGCTGCTGGCAGTTGTCTTCTTTCTAGATGAAATAAAAAGCCAAGGTTCTTCCTGCTAATAGTCATTAAACAACTTTTCTCTTTTTTTTTCCTAGTACCATTTCAGTATTTTGATCAAGTTCCAGCTTGGTTTAATTACATACTTTCTATCTGAATTCCTGCCCAATCTTCATTTAGAGAAATTATTCATTTCCCATCTTCAACATTATTATTATTGTGCTTATTTGCACGATGTGCTTAGCATTCATTGTACGCATCTTCAGTGCTCTAATGGGCTCATCAGAGTGGTGCCAGTGGGATGGAACAGAAGAGCACTCCTCATCCGCCACCCTGAAAAATCAGCCCTCTCCCATCACATACGGGCAATTTTGCACTGCTGCAGATTAGGGAACACTCACAATCACTTCTGAGGCATCACAAAAATATTACCAGTTCCTCCTCAGTACATGCCTGAATGCTGAACAGTAACATTATTTAGAAACAAAATCTTTATCTGACTGTAGATAAAAAGTCAAAGGGAAAAATACTTAGTTCAGACTATTATGTTTTCCAGGACACACTTTTCCAACATTGAGGAAGACAAAGAAAAGTTTGGTGGGACTGGCAGAAACACATGCCATGGGAACACTGCTCATGTTTCCTTGAAAAGATAAAAGATTCAAGCAGTCTTTGTCTCACATTACCATCTTGTGTGAACCTCATGCAGCATGTGGTTTTCTGTCACATGGTAATGGATGCATAGAGAAAATTTCAGTTTATGAAACGTAGTTGTGTTGAAAGTGATGTTTTCATTGCCTCAGTGGTTTGCTTTCTACCTAGCTGTTTTCACCAGCTTTTAGACTTCACTTCTCTTCATGATATCTCTCCCATAGCCCCTTGAGTTTTACCGTACAGGATCAGAGAAGAGTATTTTTTCCTTCTTCTCACCTCAGCCAGGGACTTAGTTGAAAACCCCCAGAGACTGGCAGAGAGAGCAACATGACAGCCATTTTCCTGGCTCGCTGACAGAAGAAGGGCAGGAGCAGGATAGCCAGCATGGAGGAGTGCATAACCCCACACATGCACACACACAGCTGTGATCATTCCCAGCACACAAGGTCAGGCAAGCATTATTTAAAATTCTAATGAATATAAAATGGATGATCTAACACAAACTGCATTATATACTTTTGTTGGGTAATAATATCCCCAGGACAAGGGAGAGCCTTGCATAAATGTCAGAAATGGAGCAAACACCCAGACAGCCTATCTTAACACATCAACTGCACGCCAGCTTTTGGGCTTTGTTTGCTTTTTGATGTGGATTAGGATCTGATTCCAAACATAGGGCATCAAAATCAAAGCAGCAGCAGTATCCGGACAGGGAGCCCTGTATGAGACAGCTCCATCTGTATCTAATCATGGATAGACACAGAGCAGTGATGGAGCAGAAGATGACATATCACTATCCAGCTGGAAATCAGCCTCCTTCCCAATGCTGAGATAAAACCCAAAATGGTTTCAGTGGCCCAGCCTCAGTCTAAAGGTCTAAAGAATTTCAGTACGGTGACACCTGATGCTCTGCTGCTCACACACACTCCTTCCTGCCCTACAGGTTACTGCAATCTCTCTTGAGAAAGCAGAAAGCCCCTCAGAGACAGGAACTTTCAGTGTCTGTAATATCAAGCCACATTACCAGCACCTTTCCAGCCTTGCCTTGGATTAGACACATGTTTATTCTACAGACAGCTGGAAGTGATTTAAGACATTAGAACTCCTCAGATGCATGTCACCCGCAATGACCTCACTCCTATCAGTAGGATCCTCACTCCCACTGCCAGAGGACAGAAGGTGCCAATGTTCCTCATCCTTTGTTGTTCATAGCCCATTATCTGAGCTTAAACTGCTGGGGAAGGTGATCTGACATTGTACAGTAGCACCCTTCCCTTCACACTAGTTCGGCTGGGGAGGCAGAAATCTCCAGGCACTAGGGGAAGCTGAACAACTGGGGATAGGAACATCTTAAACTACCTTACCTAGATCAAGAAAAGAAAGTCTGTCCACTTCCTTAAACATCTTGCACATCTTCTAAACTCACTCAAGATTTATCTTCTACTCTACACATAGGAACATTTATATGCCCCACCCTGGCATTCAAATCCATGTTCCTCACAGCACACAGGTGTGAATCTCCCCAGTTACACAGTCCCGAGCAGTCACACCCAGCACAACTCTCCTGTCGCCCGATGGCTTTGTGAGCACTGCAGAGGTTGTAATCAGGTAACTACCCTAGAGTCTGAGATTTAATTTTTTTAAGCACATTTCTAACTTACATGACAATGTGGCAAACTTGCAAGCAGACAATGAATCTTCCAACACCAGACAGCAAACACAAAGAATCCAAAATGTATTGCTTTAAGCTGTTGTTGGTAGTGGTTTAATCTTGTCATTTTAAAGGCAATCTCACGGTGGAGGGGAGGCTTGGCACAGGATTTCTGTATGTTTGGGTTGGCAGCATTGTTTCCAATAAGCAAACATTCTGCCATACTGAATACCTACATCTCCAGGGACTGGCCTGTTATGGGTATGTTAATGCAACATATTTCTGGCAGTCACAAGCTCATGATGACCCATAATACACCATGTAGACATACCCTGTTATTCCCTGAGGAAGGAGGTCTTTACTCTCTTTGCTTGCTACCACAGAGACTATTCCAGCTCTTACTACAGTTTGAGAACTTGCCTGCAGTTTGCTCTGAACATGCTTGGTATTCAAGTGTCAGTCTTCCCCCAAGCCATTTGCTGCTAGGGCCATCCTCTTTCCTGCCTTGCATGACTTCAAGGTTGTAGGAAGCTGAGTCAATGACATTTTAAAACAAAAATTACACTTTGTTTTTCCAGTGGATTCTTTCCTCTGTCAATATGTTGTTAAGACTGAAGAATCTACCTCTTTTCTTAACTCTCAGTGCAGTTACCCTTAGTTTGCCAGAGCCATGATGCTGCCCATATCCTGCTTAACCTTCTAGTTCCCTAAACAAGTTCCTATCTAGTTTGGGGCTCATTATGGCTCTGGTTGTATTGGGCATCCTATGTACAAGCAGTAAACACTCCCTGCACTGACGGCAGTTCCTTCCCCTTTGTGTAGCCTCATCTTTGCCATCATAGAGGTTTCCCATGTGGAAATGTCGGAAATTTTGTGTAATCTGACATAACATGGCTATGTCAGCAGGACTTATGGTTTAGAAAGTGACAAACCACTACCCCAACCATAGCCCTAGACACAGAAACTCTTTCTTTATGGGAATCTGAAACTCAGTTTCTGTAGGGCTGCAAAAAGTGACAGAAGACTTTCTTATCATTTCTGAAGTGGGGGCCCAGATCAAAAGTCAGCAGCAAAAGGTATGCTCTGAATGCTGGAGGGGGAAATCACACTGTGTTTGTCAGGTGGACCAGGTACTTTCCAAAGCAGAAAAAGGATGAGACTCCCAGAAAAAAAGAATATGAGGAGAAACAGATGTCTAAAAAGTAAAAATGAGATTTGTCTGATACATGTGATTGCAAAAATCTCCATGCAGAGGAGACAGAATGTGGAGCAGAAGGAAGCACAGAGACTAGAAAGGTGGTTGAATCAAATCCTGAAAAGGGAGGGATAGGGTTTGGTGGTCGGCAAAGGAGGTGAACTGGTATTTCTAGAAAAGGGAGGACAATTTCAAGACACAGAGCTGAAACAGAGTTGCTTTTTACAAAGAGAATAGCTAATGGGTAAGAGGAGCTGGATAAAATGCTGCTGCAGAGAGGTCACTATCAGTTCATATAGCTTGTTGCAAACACTGCATGCCCTTCCTCGGTATAAAAGCATCAGAGAGTGAAAGTCAATAATGCAACCAGCTGAGAAAGGAAGAACAAGTTTGGTTGGTAAATTCTGCAGAGATACTTGCAAAGATCAGCTGAGGAGCTGGATGGGAGCTTCAGTGAAGAGCCATCCGAAAGCAAGAGGAAATGAGAGAGAGCATCTGGGAGCTGCCGTTTGAAAGCAGCAGCAAGCAGAAAAGGAATAAAAAGCTACCAGGATTCCCTGTAGAGCTCCCTAGAAAGCTCATCCATTTTATTAAACCACAAGATCTCATGAAATTAAAGCAGCCTTGGCTGTACTTGCTGTTTCACACACACACACCCTTATTCTACTCTCCTTGCTCTCTTCCAAACAAACCAGCCAAAGAAAAAGTGTTTCATTTCTAAAGTGTCCTTAATCAATACCACCTTTAGCCTGTTCCCAAAGCATGGCAATGCAGAAGCCACAAGGCCACTGGGACATGCTGAGTAAGAAGCGTTAACAGGGACAGCAGCACACAGGCAGATAGCAGTGCAGGATCACAGAAAGATACAAGATGCTACGCTGTGGCAGATATCAGGACAACAGGACGTCCAGGGCTACACCATGTGCATTCAGAGAATCAGGGTGGGAGACATCTGTTGACCACTAGTTTAGCCTGTTAGTTATGGCCTCAGAAATATTATCCTAAAGCCCATCCCAGTCTTTGAAAACTCCACCTCTTGTCCAAATGCAAGTGGCCCACTTCTCATTTCCCCAGCCAGTTTCAGCTTCTCAAAAGCTTTGTTTTTCAGATGTCTTTTTAAACACACACTATCTCTCCTCCACTGCTGCTCCTCTCATTCCAAAATAAATTTGTGTAGCAGCAGGATTTCATTTGGGGAAGAACAGAAAAGCAATTTCAAACAAAATGTATCTTTAAAACACTCCTCAGATGAGATTGCCAGGCCTCTGGCAACCAACACAGTTGTGTAGGACTCTGATATTAGGCCATAAATTACCTAGCCAAGAGCACCACAAGCAGAAGGAGTCAAAGAGAAATAGCAATGAAAAATTGAATGTGAAAATAAAAACCATTGTCTTCCCCCACCAACAAATCGCCAGAGTAGCAAAGTTACAGAATGACATTACAGTGGAGTTTTCTAAGGGGACAGATGTGAAATTCTGTTGCAAATTCAAATATTTCTGAGTCATCAGTTCTGTTCCAGTTCAGGTCAGTATTCTATAATATATAACTTCTGAGAAGTATGGGAAATCTCAGACAAGTTCTCATGAAAACAGCATCCTCATTGGAAACATATCACTTCATATTGTAAGGATGAGAGGAAAAACAGCAGAAGTCCAAATGAAAACTTGCATTTTCTTATCACTAATTTTGATATTTTTAAAGGAATTTAAAAAGCATTTGTGGAAACAGCTAGATTGGCAAAATTATCTTTACATACTAAATGCAGTTGCCAAGGCAGAGACTATAATCACACTAGCTTGTTTCAATCCATCCAGGAGGGAGCATATTTAGAAACAAGGACAAAGTTCATTTATATCTGGCTGCAGAGATTGGATCTGTTGAGAAATGTTATCTTCCATTCAAATTAATACCTAACCACATTAATTTTCAAGATAGATCAAAGCATAACTAAAACTAAGCTAAATTTTTTTTTAAATTCAGAAATAATTTCAGTAGGGTTCTTCAGAAATATTCTATCATCTCAATCATTTCAAAATTATGCCTTCAGATTTCAGTGTTTTTCATGTATACCAGCTTAAAAATAATTGTAATTTTAACCCAGAATCTTAAACTTCCACATTTTAAAACACCAATAAATTGGAGAGGAGGAAAAAAAAAAGACTGATCTTTTTGTAAAGCTTCAGGAAAATATATGCCTATTGGAACCCACCCTTTTCCATTAATTTATTCAGGTATGAGAAACTGGCATCCTCCAATGACACACTTTCTAGCCAAAGAAAACAATAAACACTAAAATCTCCACACAGAATTATCATTTGGAATCAACATTTTGGATTGCCCACTGGAAACTAAGCTAAGACTTTATTTTATGGAAACCCCAAAGCAACCACTGCTTAGTAAAAGAAAGCAGATTTTTCACCTTCTGTGAACTCAGAAAGAAAGATTTTGTAGTCTCTACTCCCTTCACATCTTCCAGTCATAAAAGAGACCTTTTAAGAGTTCACAAAATATATAGTACTACTGGACAGATCTGTTGTTTTCATTCCTTTGATCTCTCTGTTTCTCAGTTTTCATTTTTAATTTGAATTACAACAATTCAGAACAACGTCAAAGTTTGTGTGACCCAGTCAAGGAAGTTATTAAAAATACAAAAGACCAAAAGTAGCCTTGCTTGAAGTAAATGCAGCTATGTGTTTAAGGATTTTAGTTACATAAAAGTTGAGAGGCTTTAGGAAAACACAATTATGTCATTTGTTAACTCCAGAGTTTGGAGCAGTCATGGTTTTGCTTTTAAGAATCCGACCGTAGCTCCCATGAATTTTTAAGGGTGGCAATACCAAATAAAATCAAGAGATGGCAGCATTGGTAAAGCATCTCAACGCTCAGCCTGGCTCCTTTTTCTGTACTGGACCAGACTTGTTCAATACATTGTTTCTTTGGTGCTAAAACCCCAACCTCAAAAAATGTTCTGATCAAGAATTCCCTGAATTGCTGTCGGATTGCAGATCTTGCTTACGTGTGGCACAAACGTGGACTGGCAAAAAAAGTAGTATTAGAAAAGAGGGAGTAACTACTCTTCTTGCTGGAACACAGTCCAGCTCCGAAAGATTGGAACTGCCAGGCACATTACTGTTACATGTATAATTAAGATTAGTAATTGTTTGCCTTGCAGTAGGCCCCCAATGTTCCAGTCAGAACTATATTCAATTGTAGCGTTGCTGCAAAAGCATATATTAAGAGGCAGCCCTTGTCAGAGAAATTTACAATGTAGATTAGGACACACAGAATGAAAACCCATTAAATCACTGAAAATGAGAGCAGGAGTGAAAAGACAACGCAGAAAAATCATTCTGCATATGATAGTCCACCCTCATACATATGACTTGTAGCAACATGAAGACATACAGTAAAAAAAAATTAGGAACGATAACCCTATTTTATAAAAAAACACTCTAGTTACCTTTTCAGTGTGTCCAGCCATCTGAGTCCTATTCAGACTTAGGAAAATGATGGCACAGTGCAAGCTAGTTTTCTTGATTTTAGTAGGACTTCAGCCCACCTTTAAATGTAAACATTTGATTGGGCTGTTCCTTGGACAATGATCTGAGGTTCAGTCTGAAAGATATACTATGATAGTCAAGCACTTAAAACACATGAGAGCTAGACTAGAAGAAAATCAAGCACATTTTCACAACTTTCATCCCACTACACAAACACTTGTGTTTCTGGGGTGACAGAGGTCACCATGAGATTCACTGTCAAACGTTATTCTGAAGACCATTCTGTGGTACACAATGTATTCTGACGAGTGTTAGAAATTTAGTTAAAGAAATAGTATTGAGGGACTTACAGCCACCCAGCTAACGCTGTGGCCACACAAGCTAGGTACGTCGTCTTTGACCCCATCACTTAAGTGTAACACAAGCACCTAGTCAGAGAGGCTGGGAAGTCCCTTGGGACATGCTGTTTGTGTCCATGATCCATGGACAGGCACTAGAAAGCAGAACCAGTGGTCCCACTGCAGGGGAAGCCCAGGCACATACCCACATGGGGCTAGAGGGAGAGATCAGGGGACCAGCAGGCTACGCTGCAGGGTGGAAAGGGTGCTATTCCTCTGCATCTCTCAGGTTGAGACTTCATGAGACACCTCAGCCAGTGTAAGCACTTGCTGTCTCCAAAGGGGAGCCCCACTCCTTCCCACCCACTCCCCGCACATACCTATACCCTCCATACCCTACAGCACCCATCCGGCCCTTTGGTCAATCAGTGCAATACACTCAGGAGCAGAAAGCAAACCAAACAATACAGTAGCAATGGTTTTCTACTATCTCAGGAAGTGTCCAGCTCACTAAAAGTCACCCAAGAGCCAAGGGGACAGACGTACACATGGGAGCAGGGAAGGGCAAGCAGAACTGCCCTTCTCGATAGCCGCAAGCTATTCAATCAGCTCCAGCTATCATGTGAAACATCACCCTTAACTAACTTCCTTGTTTTGGCTGGCATAGAGTTAATTTTCCTCCCAGTTGCTGCTGTGTTTTGGATTTAGTATGAGAAGAATGTTGATAACGATGATGTTTTCTGTTGTTGCCATAAATCAAGGACATTTTCCAGTTTCGCATATTCAGCTAATGAGCAGGTGTGCAGGAGCTGGGAAGGAGCAGAGCCAGACAGACAGCCAAGCTGGCCAACAGAAATATTCCATACCATTAATGTCATTCTCAGTTTATGAATGGGGGGGGGGAGTTTATGAATGGCCGGGGGAGAAAGCTATCGACTCCTCGCAGTTTCCATGAGGGGACTTTTTCCCTCTCTTGGCCAGGAGTTCAAACTTCTTTCAGGCTGTGAATCGGTCATTGGGTGGTGAGAAAAACTGTATACAGTTTGTTTTGCATACTCATTATTATAACTGTTATTACCATTACTATTATTAGTATTATTAGTAGTATTTCTTTACTTACCTTATTAAAACATCTTTATCTCAATCCTTGAGTTTTCCCTTTTGTCCATTTCTCCTCCCCATCCCACTGTGGGGAGGGTGATCTCTCCTCCCTCTCCCAGCCAAAGCTTTGACTGCAGAGCTCAGCTGATACAGGCTGCAAGTGAAGGCATTGCCTCCAGGCTCTGATCCTTCCACTGCCTGCCACCTGGGTAAGACAGTCTCCCTGGCCTATAGACTCCAGTGATGCAGATCAGGAGAGAGCTTGCTGAACCCAGAAAGAGCCTAGAGACAGGAGAGGACAAAAAATGGCTGCGCTTAATGGGTGTCTGTATGTGGATCACAAGTAGGAAACTTGGGGAGGAAGGAAGTGCTACCATGTCCCTTAATATGGACCTTACACAACTAGAGTGTGTAGCTGAACCCAGGACTAGGAAGCATTCATTTGTCTCCAACCCATCTTCACAGAAGACAGGATAGGGGGTCACTGCACAAAGTGAATCTCTCACGGAGAGGAAAAGCAGCTGCCTGAATTCAAGTAGACAAATGGGAAATATAAATACGTAATTCATCACATAAAATCACAGAGAATTACCTCCTTCCAAAGTGCAAGGAGCACTGGATGGTCTTCTATACCAACTGCAGCTATGGATATCTTCTCGCACACAGATATCAGAGGTCTCTGATAAGTAGATGCAACAGAGGGCAAGTGCAACTTTACCTGGAAGAGATGTGCCCTTCACAAGCAGTCAGCTCCTAACAACTTTAGCACTTCCTGCAAAAAAACTTTCAGGTGGCCTCAGGCAACAATAAATCATTAAGGAATGCTACTGGTACCCTGCACCTCTCTACAAGACACTACAAGTAACATGCAGTCTTTCAAAGCAAGTAAGTTTCCAGCTACCCTCATGACACAGTGAAATTTTATGAGAAATTTAAGCTATTAAGAATTATCAGATAACTCTGCTCATACAGACACTCACTACGGAAAATGTTAATGCAGCACGTTGAACCACAGTGAAGAAGAAAACATTTCTTTTTAAGTAACAATGAGAACTGCAGGTACCAAAGCAAAAGCTGTCTGCACTGAACTAGACCTGTCTGGAGTAAGAGCCAGATTGGTGCCGGACTCCTTCAGTGTGAGAACACCTATCAGTAAAGACATCTACATTTAGCTTTGATCAAGTGAGGACATTGCATACTATTCAGCAGAGGAGAAGAGAAGCCCTTCTCCAAATTCTACAAGAGCCGCACACACTGCTTTGTCTCATTACAAATGGCAGCAAATCATGGAGATGCCATGACACAATGATTTCCACCTATTTCAGGTTACATCACTACAAAACATCTACATACTGCAGAGACCCTTGCAAATGCAGCTCCTTTATATTCAGTGTTCACGGGTCCTTTCTTCTTGTCATTTTTTTCCCAGTTCTTTTGAGCCTTCTAATGCCCTCCCCTACTTCAGCACTTCCTGCCTCTTTTCTACATCCTTACAAAGACACTTTCCTCAGCTTCTTTATCTCCTTCCATCCTGCTTACAAGCTTTGAAATCACACAACAGCAGCTATTCTTTCTGGTTTATTTTACTGGTCCAGTTCTGGGTTACTTAAGCCAACTATTGCAGATGCCAACTACAGGCTGCACTGGCTACATTAGAACTGCACGTGTAATTCTCTGTCTTGATTAGCCTAATATTAGACCTTGGGATACTGCTGTGTCCTTAGCTGTCACTGCAGAACACCAATCTTATTTCTGTAACCATGTCTGAAATTAACATAAAAGAAATGTCATGGAGCATGAAAAGTCAACACATAGCACATACTCTGTCTGACTCGTGCAAAGCCTTTAATTCAATTCCCTGAAAAACAAGTGAAGCTTAAACTCTGATTTCACAGGAGCTTGACTGTAAATGTAAAACAACATGCAAGCAAAAAGATTATAATGTTTTCGTCAAGCTCAAGAAAACGGAGTGATATGCAATATGTCAATTTTGGGACAGAAAAGCCAAATGGCTTTCCAAGATCTTATTTTGTTTTTAATAGAGAAATTCCCATTCTCTCCAGATTTAGAAATTGTTGTGCTCTTTTCTGAAAGCAGAGTCGAGCTATACCGTAGAAAAGTATAGGACCAACATTACTGCTCCTGTGTAAGCAGCTTTATGGGAGCATGCCAGGAAGCATTCTTGTGCTGCTGGCAACTAGCAAGTGTATTCAGCTTCCAGCAAGCATGATTTGTCAGAGATCTGCAGGCTTCATCACTTGCCAAGAGAAAATTTCAATCTCTATTTTTCCAATTCCTTACCTCTTCCTCATTCACCTTCTCATCTCTCCTGCATCTCAACTCCGTATCCTCTCTCAACTCTTAGCTCCCTTGCAGATTATTTTGCCCCACCTGATCAACCTATTCCATTTTCAGGTTGCTCACACTTCTCTGTCCTCAAGCCTCCTGAATATAACTGAACACTTTCCTGAGAAACCTTATCAGAAGAAATTCAGTAAATTAGACCTTCTATATTTTTTCCATACTCCTACATTTTTTATGCACATTTTTGTGACAAAGTTAGATTTGTGAATAAAATTTTATGTTTCTTTCACTTGAAATATAATGCTGCAAGAATGCTTTTGCAGCACCATATCTGCTTCTGCATATATTTTTCAGGTGAAATTGCACTGACCATCTTGAGTATTTTAAGGTATATCAAGATGTTTGAGGATGACAGTACAGCTCTCGGGAATCTAAAGAGAGATAATGCAAAAAGATCCCATGCCAACCTGTGGCTACCCTTTACACCTAGGTTTCCAGGGGTATTATAAAGATTTGTTGTAGGAATTCAAACACCTGTTCTACTTCAAATCCTGTGCTAATTTCTGTAATCATGGCAGATGCCAGTGAATTCTCAAACCTAGGTGAAATAAATCATAGCAATAAAATGTAAAGTTAAATTCACATATCTGTATGAAAACAAAATATGACATGAATTCACACATGTGAATTCTGAACTAGCAGTCTTTCTTATTTAAGTATTGATTTCAATTCTATTTTTTTTTTAATACTAATACATTTCATAGTTTCTTATTCACGTAATTATACATTTGTTATAGACATATTTATTAAACCTTTGGCAAATACATGGAACAATTTGAGGCCAAAGTGGCAGAAGTGCAATTGGCCGCAAGAATCCCCTGTAGATTCTGATGAAACAACTTTGATCAACAGCTGTGGCCAGCTCTCTCAGTCAGCCCCCAAAGCTTTAGTTCTTACAGATCCCTAACAGATCAAGACACTTCCAAAGCCTGCAGGCACAGTTTACCTGGATTCTATTAGATCCTTAGAGGCTTGCCAAATTATATACCCAGCAGCTGTAAAAATTACTGAATTTATCCAAACAGAAATAGTGTGGTTCTCAGGCAATTGGTCTTTTGCTGGAAAACTAAAGGGGGGGGGCAAAAAGCAGATTAATTAATTCTGTTGAAAACCAGTTTTCTATCAAGTTATCAACACTTTGTTCAAAACAGTACCAGTACCTCCAGTGCTAGCACATAATAACTTTTGTAATTCCTGTTTAGCTTAAAGTGACTGTTAAATGACTATTGAAGAATAATCTTGTTCACATCCCTGCCTGCCTTCAGACACCTTTCCTGTTACTGCCCTTGGGCTGGCATTACTGTTTGTACTCCTCACAGTGAGGAAAACTAGGCTAGCAAAAGAAAAATCAGCTCTGAACCAGAGTGGTTCCCTGAAGCAACTCATCGCACAGACACAGGCGCACGAGTGGCACAAGGGAAGTGATGGAAAGAAGTGGCAGGAGACAGTGGGAGAAGTAAAACCAGTCCACTCCTTTCAACAGCAGCCCATACTTCTGCCAGATTAAAATGGCAGTGTAATGACAGCCTAAACCACTTTGAACAAAATAGGGAGGCCACTTTCAGGCACATTTTTTTAACTTGAAACCCCCATAGTAGAACACTTGTTTGCTAAAGTGAAAGCATTTAATTATGACAAATTATGGAAAAACCAACACATGTTGAAAAGTCTCCCAGTTATGTCACACTAGGAGATCTGAGTAAGTTTGATGAGTAGAAAAATTTGAAGAGTTATCACAAGACAATCCAGGACAATAATTTTTTTTTTTTTTTTTTACAAACAACTTGCCTAAAAGACTCTAACTAATTTACCAATACACTTGAATATTCTTAGAATATATATTCTGCACTCAGAGTAAATGCCAGCATACTCTTCATAAAAAATACAGTTGCTGAATGCTCGTTTTTCTTGTTAAACTAAAACATAGCAACAGAATTGTTTGAAGTTTTATTATGTTTCTTCAAAGGTCTACAGTCTGTGAAGTGATTTTTCAAAGCTTTTTTGTGTTGACTCTGTTTTTTCCTTTGCCTTCGAAATAATAAAATAATCCAGATGGCTACTCTTTTAGAACTCGGACTCTGGCATTCCTTACTCATCTCTACAGTTCTGCCCTTTTCTCTCCTGAATGCATAAATACTAATTGCTAAAATGTAAAACACAAATTTAAAACAAGCATGGCAGATTTGCAATTGAAGGACAGATCTCTCCTTAAGACTAGAAGACTATTCTGAAACAAGCCTGCATTTAGTTTGCATTTTTTAAAAATGGGAAAAGGGAGATGGTGAAGGGGTGCGAGAAAGACAACGTAGCTGCTGCACAAGTGAATACAGCTTAGTGACACACTGGGGTATGTAATTATTTGGATATTTAACTACTTGGAAGCTTTTGGGCTACACAATACTCACATTCTTCTGTAGCTCATAAATGAAATTAAATTGGAATGTCTGTCTTAGTCTAAATAACGCATTTTATCTACAAAAAACTATGTAAGCAGACACATTTAACTGTCCTGTCCATTGAAAATCCCTGACTGGACTCTCATGGTACTGAGGATGAAGCCTCCAGGGTCCAGAAAGAGGTCCACGGAAGTCTGGACTTAAACAGCAGTTTCCATGGATAGTGGCTGAGTTGGATTTCACAGCCAGAAAGGGAAGGGAACGAAACAGTGGCTAAGTTTCTGATAGGAAGCTGATTCGAAGATCCGGTAAGAAAAACCTAACAGTACAATGTATACTGTTAAGCAGGTATTCTTTATTGCGGCGCCGGGCACACGGGGGATTTCTCCTCCAAACGTGCGCGCCAGACACCCTGTTGCTT
>Ga0065711_1038334_pt1 | contig 18887 bp, 6 predicted proteins | sample Hoacrofraction12_FD_59098 | JGI IMG/M metagenome (GOLD analysis project Ga0065711, IMG submission 59098) | Hoatzin crop microbial communities from Cojedes, Venezuela - Epithelial fraction 12 v2 (version 2) | ecosystem: Host-associated > Birds > Digestive system > Esophagus > Crop | place... | reverse complement strand
CCCCCCCCAAGTTTAGTGTCTCAGAAGCCACCCAAAATCCATGGCCGCTGCTATATGTTTAACTCCTGCCCCATGTTTCAGCGTGCAGCGTGTTTCTCAAGTTTAATTAACGTTTGGAAACTGGACTTGCAGATTTTTGATAAAAGATGGCCAAAGTCTCTAAAGGTGTTGCAAACCCCACCATTGAAAGATAGATACTCTGCTAAAGGCAAGGACTTGTTAATGTGAGGTTCTAACTCTTGCAAACATTCTGTTTCTGCTGTTGTAGTGATGTGGGCATGCTGACTGAAATCTGCTTACATGGTTACAGTTACCTTTGTGTTTGCAGGACCAGAGCCTGTTTCTGGCATGCCTTAATTATGACTCTTGGACTTCTCTTAGCTTCTACAAAGAAGAAAAAAAAAAGGGGGGGGTTTGATTAGGCTGGTTTAGCTTTACTAGTTATACTGAAAGCTTCGTTCTTTTGTGTGCACTTGCAGTTAGTGCAGCCTTTCTGTGTTTGGAATTACATCTCTGTATGTGTGATTTTGTATAACCAACTGATTTGTGTTGCTTTTCAAGGACAGGCTTTTCATTTTCTTTTTCGGAGGTGGGGATATTCTTTTTGCAGCTTTTCCTCAAGACTGTATTCACTTGGTCTCTAGAAGATCACCACATTAGTTGACCAAGAAGGATTTTGCTCCATTTCTCCCAGAGATCAGGACAAACTGTGATCTCAGAGGAATGCAGCTGTCAAAGCAGAGCATAAGTTGAAAATCAGGTGTCAGTTCACATTGACACAATTCAGTCTTGATTGATTAATTACTTTGAAAATTAGTGAGCCAATGGATTGATGGTCCACTTAGTATCTTGATGGTGACTAGAGCGAAATATCTTGAAACAGACTTAGGAGTTTATAGCTCAAATACACAGTAATGCTGATGTCTAAATTATTCCTGAAATCTTACAAACTGTTGGCCTTTTTGCCAGCGAGTTTGAATGGTCAATGCTAGTTTTCTTTCATCAGGTTTTAAGTTACCGTCTTTTGACTTGGGTGAATATTCACTTATTCTCTGAACAGAGGTGCCAACTTGCTGCCTTCAAATCACCGCCTGTTTTATACATCTCCTCATAGACTGCTTTGGGATGTTATTGAGAGAGTGAAGTCAGTAGTGGGAATCCAGCTCACTTCAGTGGGTGTCAGATTTTGCCGTTGCTGTGTTGAAATTTGTACTGATGATGGTGTTTTTTTAGTTAATAAAACAACGTGTATGTTGCAAGTCATTGTAAGTCAAATAATAGAAACAATTATTAAGAAAACCATTTAAAACTCAAATGAAAGATGCTTTGACATTCTGACCTGTCGTAGTGCGTTGTTAGTAGGTTTTTCATAACCAACAAATTGTAACAGTAATGTTTGACTCCAAAGGGCAGTGTTTCTTTATTGCAGTTCTTTGGAAGTACAACTCTTGATTTCACATGTTGGTTTTGCTGCTTCTCTTTGAACTTACAGGTATACTTGAGCCTGGATGCAAGTCTGGATCTGTAGAGTGTCTTCTGAGTGGCAATGTTTTAGATCCTTGCGGAGGAGCGCAGTGAAGTTAGGTGACCGAGTTTCATGAACATGGTCTAGGGTGGGTTTTACCGCTCTGAATGCGTCAAGTAGATACGTCAAGTGGGTGAGGTGAAGCACCTAAACTGGTTGATAGGAAAAACTGAGAAGAAAGCTGCAGTCCTTCTTTTGCTTGGAATTAGGTGCCTGGTTGTAACCTCCTCCCTCACCCTTTTTTCCCTGCATCTCTCTGCGCACACACCCTTCCCTGCAGCCGTAATCTCCGGATGAAGCAGCTTGCTGTGCCATGGGTTGCTGTGCCCTGCGTGTGCGGCAGGCGTGCCCGGTGCACGCGTGCTGAACTGGACCCCACGGGGGAGGGCACTGCCTTGGATATGCCCCGTGGTTTCAGGTGTCGTGGTGCTGGGTGGTGACACACCATCTTAGTTGCCAATGCAATGAAGTACCGTAAATCCTGTTACAGTATGTTTAACCACATCTTCAAATTCTTGCTGAATAATGAAGCCACATTGCAGAGCTTTTGTGGGTTGCTTATATTGATCTGACTGCCCAAGGTGCCATTTTCGATTTGGCTTCTACTGCTTTGTTTCTGAGGATTTTAGGTCTCTCCCTTATTGTCTGTTGTATTAACAAGAATAGGATCTAGTCTAAACTCTGAATTCAGATGTCCCTTTCGCCCATTTCTGTGAACCTTGGGAAAATTCAGAACTGGATCTAAATTCGTGGCTCAGGCCCAGTGCCAGTAATGCACTTTGAATCTAATTTGGTACTTTGGGTTTGTTGGTTTTGAATTGCTTTGAGTTACTTGATACTTACGACTTGCTGACACAGGGTCGTTCAGGAGAGTGGATATATATACGTGGCCGATGTCAAGTGGTGTACTTTTTTTATAGATCTTCTTCCATATAACTTACTCATATAATTACAGCGTGATGAGTATGTTGCCAGATTCTGTTTTCACATCCCACAGTACTGTTAACTGCTGGGGGCACGTCTGTAAGAAATACATGTTTACAACAATACAGGAAATCACACTGTCTGATTTATCAAGAAAACGTAATTGAAATACTTTGTGTAATACTAAAAAACATCTCACAGCGTGTACTGGTGGTGTACTGGTGATCATGGTGGAAAGGGGAGATACAGTGGTATAAGGACAGTTGTTTCGACCTCCTGTTCCCTCTGAGAAAACCGGAGGCAACTTCTGTGTTTAAATCTCTTCCAAGGATTTGTAATTAGGAACAGTGTCACCCAGAAAAAAACGGTGGTATAAGCAAATAAATCCAATGAGCACTAGAGGGATTCAGGAGTTTCATTCATAAAGAAATCATCCAGATTTCCACCTTCAGCTGCTGTGATTTAGCCCTAGATTAAAGCCAGGGCTGACTCTGGGGCACGGTGTCAGGTAAACTGATAGCAGGGGCTGTTCCACCGGGTTGTCGCCTGGCATGGAGCTCAGCTCTGGTGCTGGACTCAGTGCCAGGCTATGTCCTGGCATCAACCTCAGGTTTTCTGAGAGCAGAAAACCTACCAACTGGCTCCTTTTCCCTGAGTTTCCTTGAAACACAGTGGCATTAAGAAATGCCTTGGTGAACAGAGGCTAGGCAGAAGCAGAAGGGAAGGTGGTTTGGATTCTGATCCTGCTGGAGATAGCGGTAAATAGAGCGGCCATTCTCTGAAGAGAGCGTTTTTGAGTTCGTTGTTGTGCTTTTCATGGGCGCAGAAGAATAGAAGATGGAAACTGGAATAGCATCATTCTGCCAGGGAAAATGAACCCACAGGCAGGGGAAACTGGCTGATATCTTCTGCAAGTGTCGTTGCGGAGGACTGGGGAGTATTTTAGTTGAGGGCTGTCAAGATGCCTAGGTGTTTCATATTCTCCCTGAGGCAGGTGGACATCAGCCCTTTCTCATCTTTTGAGAGAAGAGGGGATTTAACACAATAGTTATTTCCAACAGGTTTCCATAGTGTTCTGGATCTAGCCAAGTATTTCTGGAGCCGACAAAATCCCGTTATTCAAGAGATTGACCCTGCAGCAGTCGTTTGTGCTCATATTTTCTAGGGAAGTATTTATGAGGGCAGAGAGAGTAGGATCCAGCTCTGTCTTCTGACTTGAAAGCACAAGCTGCATCAGTCCTATGTGAAACACCCTCTTCTGAGGAGAGTATAAACACCCAGCCAAAAGCGCAACTGTGAAAAGCTACCCAGTCTCCAGCAGCTTATTGTCTTCTGCAGTGTGGGCCTTCAAAGGCGCAGAAATACCTGTACAGCAGATACAAAGTAACTGTCAAATGCTGGGCTTTATCTCCAGCGGTTTAATGCAGGAGGACTTTGAAGTTCTTGCAAGGTTCTTCTGACAAGTTATAGTTTGGGCAAGTTATAGTTCAGTTGTTTGATCTCGGCTTAAAAGCCGTATTGTAAAAGCGGGGGAGCAGACCTATCCCAGAGATCTGATTCCTGAATTTGAGACTTCTCTCTTGCAAGTCTGTCAGTTTGGCTGCTCATAGCTCAAGAGTCTTTGCAGAGCTCAGTGTCAAGAACGATGGGAGCAAGCATGCTGGTAGGTCTCAGGGTACCGCTAAATTTTGAGATCACAGATTGGTCAGATACAACCTCTGCAAAGTTGCATTACCATGTGTTTGCTGGAGGTTGGTAATCAAATAAAGGAGATGAATAGGAAGAAGTTAGACTTTGCTGCTATCATGCCCCAAGTCTTGTAGTTGATACTTACAAATTTTGGTATTTTCTTTCAAAACCAGTTGTAAATACCTCTTTCCTTCCAGAATTCATGTATGAGGATTGCTAGTGGCTTCAGTTAGCAAGAGACTGACGCAACTTCAGTCCGTATCTGTGTTGGTGAAGGAATGGTCAGAGGAAGACATGGGACCTGGCACGTTGCAGTATCCTCTTCTTGTTGTCCCAAAGAAGAACAGAAATTCTAAAAACTTTCAGGAAGAGTTTTCTCTTCCCAGTGCTTGCACAGCCATCCTACCTTGCCAGTAATTAGGGCCTAAATGAGAGGCCCTTTTCTTTCAGTCTGATCTCACTCACTGGGTTGTGAGGGTGGGTATTACAACCCTTGTGCAACTGTATGCGAGGCAGTCGGTCTGTAAGTTGCCCATCCATCACCTTCTCACCTGTGACAATGCTACTTGGTTTTACAGTCCACTTCTCTGACCAGAATTCAGCCAGGACGGGTTGCTACCTGTACGCTTTCAAAAAGTGCAGTGGGTTTTTTTTGGTGACCCCAAGTGGTCTGGGCTGGGGCAATACACCTTCTTCGGTAAACAGTGCTCCATCAGGCTGTACCCATGTGCTAAGATGCTGCCTCATTACCGTCTCAGCTACTACACCTCTGTCATCACTTTCTACATCATCTGAATTGCATTATATTAATATTAACTTTATATTGTATTACAGTTATTAATAAGACAACAAGGAATGTTGTTACATGTTTTTAGCAGAGGAACAAGTTGGGACAAAAGTAGCAGTGAGCTCTCTAGTAGGTCCAGCTACCTAGAAACATCTGCAGCCATCTGGCATATGAAACTATTGAAGAAAAGGTGAGTGAGACTTGAAAGTTCACTTTCCACATGTCATCAGCTTAACACATGTATATTAAAAAAATACATTGCAGTTTCCAGTTCCAAACACTTAAAAAGTAGTAATTCTGTCATTCCCAGCATTTTAAGAATGAAAAAAAAGAAAAAAAGCTTAAAAAGCTTAGACCTTTTCCTTTCAGTATGACTACTTGACTGTAGTAGTCATACTTCTATACTGACCCACTATCCATTTTGTGAGTAGGATATTTACTTGAACAAGAGTCCTGGAAAATCACTAATTTTGATTGTGGATGCCTAGTCACTATTGCTAAACAAGGGCAATGCATTATTATTAATCTTTTGGTCATATCGGTTATCATTTTACGTGGTAGTGCTCAGTAGGCTCAATACCAAGGCTGAATAGCGAAGAGTGGGGTGACTGGAAAAGCAGCTTCATCTCCTCTTAGTCATAGTTCTAGAGTGGTTTTTAAGGCAAAGTATATATACTTGGAAAAATGAGACTTGGACAGTGTTACCTTGTGTTTACTAGCAGTTAAACTCTTGATGTCAGGAAGATGAGAAAAAGCTGCATAAATAAACAAGTTGTATAGAAAGTCAAGTCAAGTACACGTGATTACGTGCAGTAGTGGAGGGATGTCTATGTTTTGAAGCTTTGTGTTCGTCAGCCACAAAAATAGGAAGCTGTATCTGGTGCGTTGGGTAGGTAAACCAATTGTGTTAACTCTATTCATACAGATAAAGCAATACAATTTTCCTCTTGTACATAGCATGCATGATTATATGGAATAAAATGCACATACAGATAGCTTGTATTTCCCTATTTAGGAAAGAAAATTATGCTTTCATCTTGGTTTCTGTGCTATCTTCTGCTTTTAAAAACTACACAGTGTGCAAATTAGTAAGATAATTGTAAGTAACATTGATATTGATTCAGAAATAAAAATACGAGACATTTCAGCGCTGTTCTTTGATGCTGGTTGCCTCAGATTTACTAGTGAGTCCTTCAACCTTTGTAAGTGAAACTGAGAAAGTATTTTCTTTAGACTTTTAAATATACTATTGCAGCCACATGTAACAGCTTCAGAGGTAAATTAGCTGCTTTAGCTGCTGGTGAGCTGCCTGGTGCTTTCGTGTGTAGTTTTTACTGATGGCACTGTTATCAGCAAGGAGAAGTTCCTGGCCCCTTTCTGGTGGGGTTGCTCAGCATGTTCATTGTGAAGCACCTGCCATCATGTAGGAGCTGGCAAAGGAGGCATCTGTAGCTCTCATAGCTGTGCCAGCTAGGTTGCTCATCCAAGGGCCATGTGCAAGGTAAGGCTAGCTGAAAAAGTGTGTCCTGTCTGTTTTCTTACTTCATTACTACAAGGCTGTTTTAAGGCAAGGTTTGTAAGGAAAGGGCGTAATAGCAGGGCTTGCAATCAGGGCACCAACAGGAATCTCATCTGTGCTAATGTAGTGCCAAATGGGGATTTGTGCCTGGTTTTTGTCAGGGTGGAACAGAAGTTCTGAATTTTCTCCAAAGCACCAGTGATGACCCCGTTCTAGCTGTAGGGTAGACATAAATAGACTTCTAGTACTCGGAAACACTTGGCATTTTATGAGAAGCAGAGAAATCAAAAGAGCTGCATATCTCCCTTCTGTTTATTACTGTACTCCAGCAGCTGTCCCTGGAGTGTGGCCTTCGGCTCCATGCACAAAGGGTTGGTTTTTTTATTTTTTGCCCCTTCATCTCTAGTATTGTGAGGGAGTTGGCTTGCAAAAATCTGGAGTCCTCTGCCCTCTTTGTGGGAGGTCTTAGTGTCTCTGGTGGGGGAGACCCTCCCAGGTTTGCCAGGCAGAGAATTAAGGATACCTGTTGAGCTTTATTCTTTCCACCTGGGAGATGTAGCAGTCCTGCAGGGCCTAAGCAACTAAAGGTGATGAGAAGCTGGAGAAGAAGAGGGAATAAGCATCAAGAGGGAGAAATAAAATGGTGCCATTTCCTGTGACCCTTGAAAGAAGGGGGAGATTTTTGAAACTGTGAGGTTCATCTGTGCTGTTCTGTCTCGCATGTAGCGAGAACCTCTGTGGTTGGCCATTCCTATCAAAAGTAAGAGAATTTGGGGGGGGTTCTTTGTGGTTTTTTTTTGTTTGTTTTTGGTTTTTTTTTTAACTTAGTCACTTTCAAAAGGGTTCAGGGCCTGAGAAGCCTGATAGTGGTGGGTGCTAAGGATGGGAGGTGAGCTGCAGACTTTGCTGTGTCTGGTTATGAAAGTGTGTTGGTCTTCAGGCTAGTGCCTTCTGAATTTCAAAAGTTTCCCTTATGAGGCACACTGCAGCTAACTCCTTTAGGCTTATTTACAGGAAACTCTAGTGTGATTTGAAAATGGCTGTTATTTGAAAAACTGTGTGCCTGAGGAACAAAACGTACTGCTAGGGCAAAGTACGCTATTTGTGCTTTTTAATCTCTACAAGAGTATCTTCCTTGTTTTCGTTATTCTTTCTTTCAAGTGCTCTGTATCATGCTACCAGTTGGGTCAAGCTTCTCTTACAAGTGCGGAAGGCCTATAACTCTCCAGCGACTATGAGTAAGGTAGGCAGGCTTTATTCACAAGTGGAAAAGCAGGGTATAAGTAGAACATAGTATTTTATTTCAGACAGATGTGACTGATTTAACCTGTGTTAGTATTCTATATGATTAATGTATTGCAGTGGTCATTGATGGTCACAGTTGAAGGACTCTCATTTTACTGTGAATTTTTTGTTCTGGTTTGATTGTAATACATGAGACATTTCTGTCGTGTGGCGGTGCAAGGCAGAAAGAATTCCACCTTTCCTGGATTTAGTATCCACTGTTTTGTTTGCCTGTGAGCCAAGCATTCCCTTCCTATCTTATGCAGCCTTCATTTTATATAGTAGTACTCCTTGTTATGTTTGCCTGTTTATGTCCCTTTTCCACATTTTTGATCAGAAGTGAGCTTGAATTATTGAGAGCAGTCATTTAGATTTGCTACATTTGCCTTGGACATGGTAACATGTTCCTGTTTAGATACTGAGTTCAGTTGTTGCTTTTTTTAGCTGAATTAAAAAGTTAATTTGTCTGCAGTATTGTAAGGCTACTGTATGGTGGTTTTACTGGGTGTTATTCTGCCTTATATGTATGTTAATGTAGTAAAGCTTCTTCTAGGCTGGTTTTTTGTTTAAGAAGGAAAATAGGCCGTTTTGCTGATGAAGCTGACTACTGGGGTGGGGAGTGGTGAAAGAAAGTCCCAGTCTTTTAGAAAGTAAAGGAGTATAGCTTCTGAGACTCAAACAGTGTTTCTCAGTTCAGATGCTACTTAATTATACTTTTAGGTTTCCTGTCTCTTCCATGGGCTTCTTTTGCTTGGTTTTGAAATATGGCTGAAAAAAGCCACCGCAGTTATAAATGTGAATTCATACTAAGCCTAAGGTATGCCCATATTTTTAAGTTTCTGAACTTAATACTCAGATTCTCAGAATTCATTTTTTCTGGTGCTTTTATTTCACTTGCTGAAGTGATCAGCACTGAGAAAAGTGCCCTTTGGAGAAACAACCACCTGTAGTAAGTCTGAAATCTGAAAGCTTGCTATAATGGAGAGAATTATCTCAAGACACAGATGTTCTTTCTTTGCTAGTTAGATGTGCCTTAATTTACATGTGTGTTGAGCTTGAAAGTCTTCAGAATCTGTACGTGTTCCTTGTAGTCTTTCTCTCATCAAAGGGTCTGAAGGAAACGTCTAATGCTCATCTGTACAAAGAGGAGAAGAATACTGCTTAGGCTAGTTTTCAGAAGCTGTATCAAAAAAGATTAATGGTCCTGGGAAACTGGTAATGAAACACAGCCTTACTCTTCCCTCACATCATTGATAAGTATTCAGCTCCAGTTTTAGTTTATGAAAGTCATTACTGCTTGATACTTCATTGACATGTATCCTAGAGGATAAGTGATTGCATTGTGGTGTAACTTTTTTTTTGTTTTGATACTCTCAAAACATTAGGTCCTGTATGTCCTAAGTCTGAAGCTGTCTGTTATGTGGCAAGATTAGGTTTTTTTTTCATTTTTTTATAAAAAGACTGTATCATTGCAGGGGAAAACCCTGAAAATGTGACTCCAGAAGATTAAAAAGACAGCAAGAACTTAACATTTTTAATTGAGTTAACACTTGAATGTGTAAAAACTTCTTGGATTGAAGAAAATAAATTTTAAAATATTTTTATTTTTCTCTGTGTTATGAAAGACAGATATTTGAAAGCATGCTTGCAAATGCTGTTTCAAAACAGGTCTTGTAACTTCTGCCTCAGCAGGGTTCAGGAGCACACAGGGTGAGGACTGAGTTGTCACCTCATTGGCAGTATTTTCAGGACAGGGGTGAAGTGGGCTGGTTTAATGTTGACAAAGCTAGGTCATTTGAACAGCTGCCAATGAAGGTAAAAGGATAATGATTTTCAGGGATGCCGAATTGATTTCTGTCTTTCGTGAAGAGCTAAATCATATTGAAAGGCATTGGAGTAAAACTGTCATTTGTTTGAATGTTTTCCTTTGTGGACTGTTAATCAAGATGGGTGAGATGTGGGTGTACGCTCTGCCAACAAAGATACCCACTAACACAGAGTAACTGTCTGTCTAGTGCTGCTCCTCCCAACATTGACTCCAGTTCACTATCAGGCGCTCTCAACGTGTTTCAACATGTAATTGCATTGGCCTATATACAGCAATGTGACTGTCTTGGGCTCTAATCCTAGCCGTTGTAAGAGTGCTGATTGAATTGCAGGCTAAAAATAGGCTTTACTCAGACAAGCTGTATGCTATCAGTTGTGCTCTGCTTTGGCAGTTTGGTGATATGACATAATTAAAAGTTGACAAAGGTAATTGGCAGAATGCTGTCCAGTGACTTCAAGGATATTATAGTTGAACAAGGCATTTTCTTAACTTGATGAAGTTGGCTAGTCTGGTTATACCCTAAATAAGTGACCTACTGTATTAAATTCTTCAGTAGTTCTGGTAGGCTGCTGAAAGAATGCTCTTGCCTTAAAACCATTCTTTAGATTGATGTTGCTTCTGTGGGAAAGCCACTGGTAATAGACCATAGCATTTGGAAATCATTACGGTTAGGTGTGATTTGAGTGACAAAAAGGAGATTAGAAATATTTTTCAGTGAAGTGTAAGCTGAGCTATATTTACTTCCTTTATGTTGTGATGGTTTGTCACTGATATTCCAGCAAATATTTTGGAAAGATATATGCAGCTGACGAGGGGAGAATAGCTTGCTATCTTGCGAGTAGTCATCAGCTAGTGTTATTTTAAGAGGTCTCAAGGGAGATTGATTAAAATTATGCTCTCATGTTCTTCATCCACCAAATTAGATTTCTTGAAATAAAAGCAGTAATCTAAATCTCTGAGGTAATTAAGCAACAACTCATAAAATATAGTTTGGAGAAATATTCAAAAGAAAAAAAACCCTTTTCCTCAGTGAATTCTTCGAAGGAACTGGCGTGGGATGCAGGCTGCCAAGTGCTCAGTCTCTGTGTTTAGATGTTAAAATTGGGGAGGGGAAAATAAACTACAAACAACTACTGTGAAAAGATCACTTTCTTGGGTGATTGTGTATATATGTAGATGCAATCAAAGCAGTGTTACACCTGCCTCTTTTCTCAAGTTGGTTGGTTGCCCATTTTTTCTAAATAAGTTGAGTCAAGACTGAAGTGTGTTCTGTAGGTGAGTCATGGGAGGTTAATACCAAAGTTGAAGGCATGCATGCAAGTTGCCTTTTAACAGGCTGGCTGTTTGACGATTTAAAATAAAAGTGGCCAATCTCATGCTGCATTTCAGTGTGTCTAGTAATAATTTGTATGGTTTGAGTGATTTCTGAAGGTAGATTCCTAAGAGAACCGAAGGCTGATGGAGTTGGGGTGATTGTACACGAGAAGAAAAAAAAAAAGAGAAGGTCTATGAAGTTTTCCTGGCCCAGAAGCAGGAGTACAGTCGTGAGCAGGTTGTTAGCCAAATTTGGTATCTCCTGTAGACTGTGCTTTGTCAGTTGTAACTTTGTGAATAGGTATTATGTCAAGACATTGTGGAGGAGAATCTGTTCTAGCAAACTGAAACCATTGTTTGTTTTTGGATATTTCTGTTAAATATTTATAGGATTTGTTGTGAGAAATTGTAATTAGCTGCTTGGGAATTTATACGAGTGATCTGGCTTGGGTGTTCTTACCGTAGCCTGTGACAGCATAGTTTTGTAACCTTGTGCCTGTCCTGCCAGGGAATTTGACTCTCGTATTTGCTGTTGCGGTGGAACCCGTTGTGGCTTGATTGTAAAGCTGTCGCCACCGGGCAGTGACCCGAGTGGTGCTCATATTTGTGCTCACCCTTATGAGCTACTAATGGAAATGGAAAAACCTATTTCCTTAATCAGATGCTACTGAAGCTAATTACTGTGTTCAGTTTGTTTTTGTTGTGGAGAAAGGAGGTGAGTGCAAATCCCCAGCCACAGAATGTTTATAGAAACACATCATGGTGTTTGGGCAATTACAGAGGCCCCTGTAGTGAAACAATGTTTGTGCCATCTCTCATTCTTCCTACTATTCCCCTTGCTGTTTTTCAGTATTGCAGCCCACACTCTGTAGCTGGAGGCACAAGCTCAGTTTAAAAGTGATGGTGGTTTGCAGGTCACTGTGAGTCAGCCTCTTCAAGGAGACAGATTTTGGCCATTGATAATAACTACTTCATTACTCATCACCATAGCCTCATACATCAAGAGTATTTTGTGCATGGGACAACTGTCTTGAGCAACCGGAACCTGCTCCTTTTTTCCACTGTTACCTACAGTGGAAGAAAACTAGCCTGGAGAGAGGCTGTAGTTTTTCAAGAAAAATGCTTATTTAAAAGTTGGAAACAGTAGTATTGTAATTTCTCGATTCTCAGAAGAAATTTCTGGAGGGCCATCTAAGAAAAGGATGCTGCTGTAACCTGCAGTGTTAACAGAAAGATAACCTAGTAATGAAATTGTTTAAGCTGTGTATTAAAACCTAGTATTGAAAGCTGTATGTACTCATGCCCATATTACTTGATTACAGTTGGAAAACATGTGCTGTTAGTTGCAGAGATGCTTGCACTGGGTAGCATAAATCCGACTTGTAATTTTTTGAGGTCACTGAGTGAAGAGCTGCTGTTTGAGGTTGAGGAGAGTTAAAGCTTTGAAGCCCTTATACGCGGATGGATGGAACTGGTAAAGCTACTACGCTAATGCAAAATGCAAAAACAAACAAAACCCTTGTAACCCAGAGAAAGCCTACCTTGACCTTGGATGCACACACATGTTTGTGGCAGAATGGGGAATGCAAAATAAGTGTTCTCTGTCCTGTATTAACTCTTGGACAATAGCCATTCCTTCTTCCCAGAAACATGAGAGGTTTTGGAGCGCTGGCCACCAGCTCGGAGGGGAGCGGCACCTGGGATTCCAGGAGAAGCTCGTCAGCAGAATGCCTCCTAATGGCAAAATTGGCATGAAGTTTAAATAGCAGTGTTGCTGCTGGCAGATTTTAGAGTTAATGTTTTGTTTATGCAGTTCTCCTTTCTTTGTTATATTGTGCCCTTAGCATAGTCTCCTAAAGCCATACAAAGCAAAACAAAGTACTTAGCTGATGAGCAAGCTTTTATTGGCACCTTGTTTTGTTGTTGTCCAGGAGAAAACAGGTTTGTGCTTACTCTGTTATTTTATGATTTGGGGCAGGGGAATTATTTTGCTGTCTTTAAATTCTTCAAGCTTCTGTAAGTGAAGATAAGGTTAAAGAAGTATGTCTATTGCTTGGAACAAAAAATAAATATTAAGTCTTTCCAGCTTCCCTGAAATAAGTCTTACACCTCAGCGAGCCCCTGAGAAGATGTTCACAACTCATTTCACAAATGAATTGATACCCAGCTATTTTATTGGTCTGGAGGAAAAATACTTACATCTTAGTCTCATCAGTATCATAGCATTAAGTGTCTAAATTTACTGTGAGGTAGAGTGTCTTTTTGATGTATTTTAGCTGAAACATGTTTAAGTTATGGTTTTAATATACTAGTTCAATGTAGTACAAATGCCCAGTTAGAGCAATAAAACCGTATCTAGATGGACTATTTTTTTTCTTAAGTGTAAACCTCACATATTTGAAAGCAGTTAGTTGAACATTTGTGGGAAAAGTTTTTGGAATGAAAGGTTTTGCAGAATTTTTCATGATAGTGATGTCAATGCCTGCTTAAGGAGTTGATCTGGAAATGAAGCTCTTGCCAGTGTTCAGTCTCCTCCTTTGCCTGAAGGGACCCACGTCTCCATTTGTTACCTCTCAGGAAAGGGCCGTCACTGTTACATGTGAGTGAACCATGCCACATTTGTATTAAAAATAGAAATCCAGTGTACAGGACAGTGGTGGTGTTTGACAATACGACCCAGGCTGTGATCACCCTAGTTTTGGCATATTCATTTATATAGTTCACACAGGGAAGATGTTAATGAGACATGCCTTTGGGATGTACTTTTTTTAGTGGACTTATGAGCCTTTTAACTGTTTTGTATCCTATTAGAATGTTAGTGATATTTAGAATCATGTTAATGAGCAGCTCAGTTTAAAAAACAGTATACTTTTTTGCTATAGTAATTTAAAATGGAAGAAAATAAAGAAGAAATATATAAATGGGAACCTAAATAAAAATATCACATTAATCTTAACATTAGATTTGGAAACAAGATGTTTTTTGAGCCACCCTCAGTTTTTGGGAGAGACCATAGAAAAGGAATAATGGGAAGGGATTTGCTTGCAAAAATACTTGTTGGAGGAATGCACCATGTTGGCATGTGTAGTGAGAGACTCTGTTGATGTGTAAGGTGCTCTCAATGCAAATATATTTTAGTTAATTTTAGTCATACTTACCAGATTGCAATGGAATGGTTGTCAGAGGTGAGGATATTTTCTCCATGCTCTGGATGACACGGTGCTGGCTAATACTTTAATTCCAAACCAGACCTTACAGTAAGAGATTTGGGTATTTTTCTGAGTGTCTCCATAACATGGTGATGGATGATTGGTACTTGGTAGCCTTTTTTCTAGTTGCTTAGCTATCACTGCTGAGGTTTTCCAGATATGGGTTAGAGGAGGCATTTTTCTTGGAAGTTTTAGTCATCTAAAGTGGGTGTAGTGGGCTAGTGGGCCTACGAGTATGGCCTTAACGTGCACTCAGCTGGGCTCCCAAATGTTCTTTTTCTGAGACATTGTTATAGTGAAGCAATAGTTTAAGCAGTAAGTTTCTGTGGTAACGCTGTCCTTGTGTAGATTACAATAACTGTTTTGTTATCCAAAACTAAGGTAATTCTTTCAAACATATTGTAGATATTATTCCATTACTGAATGGACAGCTAATGCCTTTAGAGCACAGCTGATATGCATCCTTTACCCTGCTTTTTCTCATGATTATGTACTTCTACTGTCTGTTATACCTTCATTAGTGTGCTTTAATCATGCTGTCAAATTATTCAGTCTTCATAATGTAAGAGTAAACAGCTTCTGGTTTGTACTTGTCTGTTAACTTGGTAGTTCTGCTTTTTCTCCTTCCTGGGAAAAAAATACTCCCTACTTGGTGTTCGAATGACTGTTTTGTCATGAGCCGTCATTTAGGCTTGTATAACAGTCAGCTAGCAACTGGTATAGGCTTTGCATGGAATTTGTTGTATTTTTATGTTCTTTTAGGTTTGCAAGCAAACAAAATGTTACCAAAGATTATAGAGCTGTGTGAAGCTTGACGTGCTTAAGGGTAACTGAACAGAGTGGTTCGTAAACCAAAAGTACTCTCGGCACAAGTTTAACCATAGACAGTAATGAATATAGATTCCTTTCTCTTAGCATTCTGGTGAGGTTTCAGCAACCGTTATGTCTTTTCCAGCTGAAGGAGGGTCAGCTTGTTATTGTGACACCATTTTTAGAAATCAGGGCTGACCTTTCAGGAATGGAAGTTACTGGATGACTTGATTGCACTCTTTGGAAGATGATCATAGTGTACAAAAAAGATCTATGACTGGGGAAAAGAATCTCTTGAGTATTTTGCGCTACAGGTACTACTGTTCTCGACTGTGACTTGCATCACCTGATGCTGAATTCCAGCCAAGGCTGTAGTGGGAAGGAAGGAGGGACGCCTGGGTCAGCTTCTGACGTGTTATGTTTTAATTTCCATGCTGAGGTGCCCTTATATGCCTTTCTGCAATGTGACCATCTGTGCCCTAAAGCTATGTAAGCTTTGTTGCCGTTTTATGGATTCAGTTTTCTGGTTTGGTGTCTCACCAAACTGAGTGACTGAGGGCTGTTTCATCCCTTGCTTGGGTGGTTGCCTTTGACTAGCAGGGAACCCTGCTCCCACATGCCCCATAGGGCCATTAAGGTGCACAAATATCTTTAAAATCTAGACCATCTCAGCACTGTTGGGATAAAAAAAGTTACTGCATATGCCCAAAGGCTGAAATCTTTGATCCACTGATGCTTTAGTTCTCCAGAGGAGCTGCAGATCTGGCTGGTTATGGCACAGGCTGGCCTCTGGCCACCTCTCGTATAAGAATTGACAGGAGGTCGCAGGGACCACAACAGTTGTTAAACCAAAACTGAAGCTAATGAAGCGAGTCTGCTAAAATTCACATGAATTAAAAACCACCCAAACAAAAATACAGATGTTGTTTAGTTGGATGTGGTCTGACGCCCTTGTCGTGCGGGCTCACTCCTTCCCCTTGCTGACGGCTCCCCGGAGGAGAGCAGCCTGCTGTGCCTTCGCTGCCTGGCACCATGGCTCACTCGCAGCTTGGTCCTCGCCTGGCAGAGGCTGAGGTGGTTGCTGCTCCAGCCTCTGCCTCGGCAGTCCATGGGGAGGCTGGAGATGTGAAGGTTGCATTTGGGACGGGGACCATCTGTGCCAGGGCCTGCTAACCTCTGCTTTTGTGGCATTTTGGGGGCCTGTGGTCACAGGCCATCTTTCTAGGTTGAGTGCAGCAAAGGGGTAGGAGGAGGGAGGCAGGCAGGGTCCTGAAACTTAGGGGCCAGTGCCTGCGGTGGCCAAGACTGCAAACACTCTCTCTAGGAGAATTTTTGTAATCCTGATATACTACAGACAGGAAAATCAGTGTTGCCAGAGCTAGTCGGGGGAGCCTAATGCTGAGATTGAGAGATCCTATGTAAGCTTGAATAGCAAAACTTCGCTTGCAGGATTTCTGTCTGCCACGTACTCGCAGCATTGCTGGCTTTTGTATGCAACGTCGAACTTTGTGTTGTGGTTCCCCTCCAGTGTAAGGACAAGGTTACCACTTACATAACAATTGCAAAGTGTAGTAGGAATTGACTGCCGATCTATACCATAGGCTGTTTACAACCCTCTACCCCAATTATTTAATAAATTGTTTCTAAAGGAGAACTATATTTATTCACTAGTCATCAATGGTTTCATGTGGTTCTGGAAGGGCAGTAAGGACAAATGAATTGTGTGTATTAACTTTTCTATTGATGCATAGGCCTTGCAGTTGCTCATCCAGTTACCAGTGCAATTTCTTATTATAAACAAAGGGCAATTTCATATCATAAACATTATGTCTAACTGGAAGAGAAATATCATAGATTTCATTCTTCTACTGAAAGTGTTTCATGCCTCAATAAATGTAAAACCAAGATGTTTACATTTTTTGCTAGTGCAGCTCAAGATATGACTTCTTACAATTAGTTATTTAAAAAAGAAAAAGCCATCATTCAGTTAAAGGTCATCTTCTCTGAATATGTTCAGGAAAAACAGCTCAGACAAGAACAAATTGCCTTCAGAGCTCAACAAAATTGTGTAGTCTAAGCAAGTTTGCAAAGCTATATTGCCAGAGCTTTCCACTTTACTGCGAGACACAGGAGGTATTGAAGATGACTGTGTGTGCAGATTTGTAGAAGTGCTGGGCTTATGGTGAGAATGAGAAGTCAGTGTATAGCCATCATTATGATGAGTTTTGGCTGTCATTCCAGAGAACACTTTTTTGTTTGCTCTCTACAAATTGGGACCTTCATCTTTTTCTGTCTGGTATTTCCTAATATATTCTTTTGGCAATCTGAGAAATCTGTGTGCGCGGAATCTGTCTGTCCCTACAGGGGGCCATGTGCAGTCGCAGTATCTTCTTTGGAAATTGTGCCTGTATGTCTATTAGGAGTGAGACTAATCAGATAAGAGTATGTTAAATAAACCTGTGAACCCAGTCTTGTATAGTGCTGCCCAAGATGGCAGCTGATGTAGTTCCTATTTAAGAAAAAGCATGTGATATTAATTTTTCTTTGTAGCTTTGCTTCCTAAGAATTCTTGTGCTGCTCTGAGGAAAAAACTCTAAGCAAAAAGACAAAGCTGCAAAGAGAAATAGTAGTCTTTTCTTAGATGGGTATGTGAGCCTTTACTCAGGTCTGAAATAGAAGTAGGAGCTCTCAGGCTTGAATGTCAGGAACACTTGCTGATAGCTTAACTGGATCATGTTAACACACTAAACAATCTGAGAGAGATGGCTGATAAATGCAGTACAGAGGCAATGTTAGAAAAGGTAGTTGGTCCCTGTGCTAGTGGGGAGGAAGAGGCAGTAGTTATTGCCTACAACACGTTGGAAAGCTATCTCTTGATGATGAAAAGCAGAGACACACATCACATACTGGCTACTGAAAAATCATGACTATCTGGGATTATGCATCTTATTACTTAAAAGATATTTTGTAGGTCTTCACTGAAGCTACAGCAAGACTGTCCACTCAGTAGTAATTTACAAAGCTTATAGAAATGGAAACAAGCCCTCGTTTTGACCTAATTAATCTAATTGCAAATAGAGATTGTGTATTTTTTAATTATATTCATTCTGTCAAATCTTGCTTCCCTTAGCATGCCAAACAAGAATAGAGAATATGCAAAATACTGCTAAGATGCAAGGACTAGGAAGACTTAATTGTCTCACCCTGTTAAATGATCCTAAATACAACTTGTTCAGTCTGCACCCAAAACCTATGGATGAATTTATAATCTCATAAGCAACTTGTTGGAAAGAAAATATTCATGGCAGTTGTGTTTGGAAAAATAAGTTGGGACTATTAGATATCTGAGACATTGGGAAGGGCCACGAATTTCCTGATGGAAAACCTTCTCAGTAAAACATCTGGGGCTTATTTCTCTGTCTAAACCCAAATAACTTGACAACTGTTTGAAGCGTGCATTTAAACATAAAAGCTAGCAGGACATTTGTTCTACCAGCGAAGAGCGATGAAATGCTTCGGGGAAAAAAAGAACGCAAAAAAACCCAATCTGAAATACTGCTGCTTTAGAAATTAAATATCATTTTCAAAAAAGGAGGAACGAGTAGGAATATACTCTTGTATGCATTGTAGCTCTTTGCACTGAAGTAATGCTTAGAGAAATTTTTTTGCCTTTTTTTTTTGTGGAGGGGAAAATAGTATTTTGAATTTCTTACTTTGAACCTTCTTCATGCATGACACAAAGATGCATTCCTCTCCTGGTTTAGGATGATTGAGTCAGCTATTCCTTGCCTGGCCAAGCTGAACAACCATAGCCGTTGTTTTCTTTTTAACTGGGCTTCACAATGGCTTTTGGATCATCAGAAACTTCCTACCACTTAGGTTGTCAGCAGTTTTCCTATCTGTAGATCTTTGGTTTTGGCTTGTGTTTTGTTTGGGTTTTTTCTTTTGGACCACTGCCAGGATGGGCTTGAATGTTGCCTCTTGCCTTTTTTTTTTTT
>Ga0065711_1038330_pt1 | contig 18888 bp, 10 predicted proteins | sample Hoacrofraction12_FD_59098 | JGI IMG/M metagenome (GOLD analysis project Ga0065711, IMG submission 59098) | Hoatzin crop microbial communities from Cojedes, Venezuela - Epithelial fraction 12 v2 (version 2) | ecosystem: Host-associated > Birds > Digestive system > Esophagus > Crop | place... | reverse complement strand
TAAAAAAAAAAAAAAAAAAGGACACAAAAAAACCCCAAACCAGTGCTTTAACAAAAAAATGTGTTTATGAATGTTCAATGCTGCAATATATTAATCACAAGTCATAATCATAGTTTTATAGTCTGATGTGGAGATACTGAACAACCTAGTGTATGAGTAATTTCTTCTCTGTGTTACATATATTGGATATTGCAATAAATTTTGCAGAGACTGACCCATTTTCTGTGATTTTGTTCACAAATATGTATTTCCACTATAAAAGATACAAAAGATACAGATAGAAGTGATCCGTCTATGACCCATCTAATCTCTGGTCCCCACTTCTTTCACTTTCACAGCTATCCATTGTCTTTGACATGCTAAGGAGGTGATCCAGTCAGTTCACCTACAGTTCACCTACACCTATGGAGAAAGACAAGTAATACGGTAAATTGCAATGAAACAGTTTTGGGATAACCTCTGAAATTTAAGCATTTATTTAGACAGAGATTATCCATATCATGATATGTCCCCTCTCTTCCCTTAAAACACAGAAGGAAGGCAGACAGGCAGGCTAGCTGGCTGCCTGACTTTATTCCAAATAACTGCTTCTCAAAAACTGTTAGTGTAAATGTCATTTAAAGATTTTACTAAAAGATTAAAAAAAAGTTATTTTAAATACTGAAATAAAAAATCATTATGAATACAATTTGTAAAATTTGACAGAAATCAGAGAACTGCAGAATTGTTGACATTGAAAGGAATCATCTAGTGCAACTCACCTGATCAAACAAGGTCGAATTGTTCAAGAACGTGTCCAGGTGTCTTTTGACTATCTGCAAGGATGGAGACTCCACAACATCTCTGGGCAACCTGCTCCAGTATTGGACAACCCTCACAGTAAAAATGTGTTTTATTTTGTTCTCGTGGATTTCCATGTTTTTTTAATGTGTGCCCTTGTCTTCTCTCCTGTCACTGGCCACCACTGATTAAAGTCTGACTCCCTTGCTTTCATTCCACCGTCAGGTTTTTATACACATTGGTAAGATCCCCCTGAGCTTTCTCTTCTCCAGGCTGAACGGTTCCAACTCTCTCAGCCTCTCAAATGAAAGATGCTCCAGGCTCTTAACCATCTTTGTGACTCTTTGTTGGACTTGTTCTAGTACCTGCTCTCTTGTACTGGCGAGGCCAGCACTCCAGATGCATCTCACAGTGCTGAGGAGAGAGGAAGAGTCACCTGGCTTGGCTTGCTGGCAGCGCCACTAAAATTACAATAAACTTATTTTGTAAAACAAACCAGTCTTGATAGCAAAATTATAAATTTTAAGACAATCTGATACACTAGCATGTAGCAACCTTTTGGGGCTGAATTTTGCTGATTTCAGACAGTAAACTACAAGAAAGTGAGGCTCTGCCCTGTTGCAACTGCCAGAGAGATACTGCTCCTCCTCAAAGCCCAGCTTTTAACATAATTAGTATAAAGCTACATTATAAAATAATAAACATACAGACCCAAAAAATCACCATGATAAATAGATGCAAACTCATGTTTTTCAGCAGATTTGATGTAATTTTTTATCTAATTAGTAGTCCAAGGTTAATTAAACCAGTTTGCTCCTGTTCAGAGGCCAGTTACATTTGTGCAAACTGAAAAGTTTGTTCCTTTACTATCTTTTGCCCATTTCCATAAATTCTTCTTCCATTGACATTTATTTTTTGGCTAAACTTAGCTAAAAGCTTTAACATCCAAAGCATTTCACAAGAGGTCTGCCAAAATCTTTTAGCAGTATTACAGTCTTGCTGCAGCAATCTCTGCATGTTTTCTGTTTGTTAATAAAGTCAGGAGTTCTGTTTTGGTTTGATTTGGTTTTTTAATATTTTTTTTAGTTTGCTTGTAGCACCTAATGTAATAAAGTCCGCTGCTTCTAAGTGCTGGTAAAGGTCTCTAGAGACGCATCATACAAGATAGGTAGAGGGTGCATAAGAGTCTATTGTCTTGCTTCCCATTACACCTTTTTGCAGTTCAAAGAGATACAGCCATGGAGTTTTGTAGGAGACAGCACTTATATTCTTCTTTCCTTACTTGTAGGTTTTACCTTCTCTTTTAATTTTCTTCGTTCAGGCTGTAATCTGTATATGCCATCACAGAGTAACCTCACACAAGTAGCACTTCTTCCAAATTTGACTAGGAGTTAACTGGAAACTATTGTTTCAATAGTTTGCCTGTGCTGTCTCTATGGAAAACATCACAAGGTCTCCCTAGCTAGGTCTCATGGAAGGTCACTCTGACTTCATCTTTGTTTTTGCCCCAGACCAGGTCTTTAAAAAGCAGCAGTTAATTTTGTATCCCTTGGGTCTCACTCTAAAATGAAGAATTTAAGCTATAGTCACAGAGTTTATAAAGTTGCTCAGGACTAAGCAACTCAGAAACTTCTGAAAACATTAAATATCCAACCAGATAGTTTCCTAACGTAATGTTCTATTCAAACTGCAGCATAATTCATACACCCTCTTTGAACCTTAAGAAGTTTCTTTTTGTACGCCTCAAGCTCTTTTTCAACAGAGCTTGTTTTTATTATTCATGGCTGTCTTCTTCTTTTTATATCTATACATATATATATATATATATAAACATTTCTAGAGCTTTTGCCCTGTTTCAACAGCTAGACTCCAGTCCCCACGTGCCACTTGGTTTAATTCGCCAGTTTTCTCAAAAGCTCTTTCACTAGAGAGAAGCAGTGGTTTAAAAGTCTTCTACCAAGACACACTTGCTTTGCATGCAATAGTAGTGCAGAAGTTAGGTAAGAGCCTTTTAAAACTAGTAGCCCTTACTGTGTCCTCACTGCCTTCAGATTCAGAGCTTGATCTGGAGTTGGTTTATGACCTATACCTGACTTCCCTTACCATGCCTAGCTGTTAATTTTTTCTAGTTCATATTAACAAATAGTCACCTTGGACAATCAGAATTAGACATGATACATATTAAAATCTGCCAAATGAGGTGTTGCTTGAATAGATTTTCAGTATCTGTTGCCAAACATATCTGGCTTTCTCGGTCTCTAATCCTCCCCTCTTGCAACTGTTACTCTTTTCCAAAGTCTCTAGCTTCTCTTACATCAGTCATATTTAACCTCACTGTTGTAACTACTTCCTTCTTAATGGAAATCTTTCTTACTCTAATCTGTGCTGCCCTGAATCTTTCAACTTCAATATTCTTTCTGTCATATCATTTGTGGCAAAGATTTCATGTCACAGACAGCAAAAAAAGGGATCACTGCCAGCTCTCTTCTTAATTAGTCTACTCCACCTAACCTCAGACAACAGGAGTCTTACAGGGCCACCTATTCCATTTTTTTCATAAAGAATAGCAGTCAGTTCTTGCTGTGCACACAAACTCAGCAGCTGCTTCTTCTAGAACCAATCATAACTCATGTCTGTCTACTAATTTTACTCAACATAAGCTAACTAATATGCTCATCACTTCCAATGTGAGGAGCCAGTGTACAGACAATTGCAATAATTCCTTTAAAATGCTTTCACTGTTATTCTAAAGCAATTTTCAGCCCATTATTGACTCAGACAAGTCCCTTGAGTATGACCGTTAATGAACACCTCTAAATTAGGTTGGATCAGTTGTGCCCTAAGAATGCCACTCTTTTTCCATTAGCTAGAAATGGAATTTAGGATGATGAGCTTAGAGTTAAACATAACGATTGTGAAAACCCTGGACTCAATCCAATTGCCTACATACGGGCTTCCCTCTTCTTCCTGGGACCTGAAGTTTCTATCTGCTGCTTCTGGACGGTGCAAGTCTTCTACAATGAAATGTGGCATATCTGCCAGCCTAAGTTTCTGGCTTCATTACACAAACCAAACCAAAGGTTTCCATTTATGCCAGAAAAGAATCTATTATTGGTGATGTTTAAACTGCTTCAGTGTATCTCTTCTGTTCAAAGCTCCTGCTTAAAAAGTGTCCTGTAAGTCCTTTGTGTAATTTCTATCAGCCTTAAGGGGATGCCTCAGACATGCTTGAGTTCCTCAGACAGTTCCAGATGTCCACGTTTCAGCAAATGAATCAAGACCTGTGTGGGATTTAGTGTGAAATTAAGGTATCCAAATTTATGAGTGAGGCAAACCACTTAAAGTGTCTAAATGCAGGTATCTGCACTGAGGTAGATGTCTAATGTTAGATGTTCATTACTGTCCACAGATATCTTAATTCATTTATCCACATGGTATATACTGCCATTTGAGAGGCCTTAGCAATCAAAGAAATACTCACGGGACAGATTCATCTTGCACAAGACTTATGGACTACCCATGCAGTTTTGCAGTGAAAGTTGGAGGTTAACCAATATGCCATAATTCACATAGCACTAAACTGCTGTGAGTGTTGTCTAACTTTTTCAACACGGCAGTCAATACCGTCTCACAATCTAAATATCTAAATATCTAAAAAGCAGAAGAGACAAACTGAATCTCACTCCTAAGTTAGATGATATTAGTCTTCTTAAAAGAGATTACCTGAGAGTTTAAGTGGCTGGCTAGTAAAATGATAGAAAAGTCAAAGGAATATGATTCCTCTAGTTATTAGTAGTTCTGCAGAATGGGCAATGATGTCAAGAAAGCCAAAGAGTCACTTAAAGTTGGTTTTGGTTTTGATTGGGTTTTTTCTTAATAAAATTTTATGAAAAGGTACTTTTTGTATAAACTGTTTAAAAAGCACCAAAGAAGGCAAAAGTTCTCCTAATCCTTGCTTTCTTTAGAAAATAAATGATCCAATTTCAAATTTTTTTGACAAGCAGGAAACTATTTGCTGAGAATATAGTACCAGATTTCTTGCAGATCTGTCAGTAGAATATGGTTCATAATATTTCTTCATTGTGTGCTTTATCTTAATTAAGTTTCCAATGCATCCGGTTTTGTATTACTTTCTTCCCATTTTATAGTAACTAAAAACTCTCAGAGCTTAAGGATACCATTGCTCTATGGAAAACAGCCAAAAAAATAGTTTCTTCTACAGGAATCAGAAAGATAACACAGCATCTTCCTTGGGGAGAGACTGAGGAACTTTAAACCTTTTCTGCCTTTTTGCTTCTTAAGTTTAAGTGCAAAACATCCTGCATGACAGATTCTGGGCATTTGAAGTCATGCTATTTAACTGGACCAAAATCTACAGTTATGTTAAATTCTCCACAGTCAAAATCCATTGAAGCTTGTCAGACTTTACCCCCTTTTTCCTAATACAGATCAAAGAGCATACTTTTTATGTTTCCAATACTTGTATTTTAACACAATGATAACCTCATTTTTAACATCTCTTTTTAATTTATGTGACCTAGTGCAGAAAACAATCAAAACATCTTCAATGTTCATATTACATTTCTTCTTGTTGATACTTGGAATGTTTTTGCTGATAGCTCAGAAAATGCTGGAGTTAAATATAGCTACAAATCAAAGAGAGAGTTTAGTTAAAGCAACAAAAGGAAGATTTCATAACCAAGAGAAGAGGCAAGAGGCATCACACTAACTCCTCCCATTCCCCAAGGGAAGGGGATAAAGATTACAAATGTAATAGGGGCATTTCCCCCCAGATATCGCTAGGAAAAAAAAAAAAAAAAAAAACAACTTCATCTGTCCCATCTTATTGCTGTTCCTAACAAAGACATCAGAGTAGTTTGGGAACATGTTCCTTATATAATATAGAATAGCACTTTTACTGTGCTTTGAAATTTCATAATCCTTAGGGCTTATCTCAACCATAATTATCCTCCGTGGTAACTAGCCAGATAAAAGTCTGTAAATCTCTTGGAATCGGAATCTTCAACCTAGAAACTAACTTATTTTTTTCTTCCTCATTTGAGGAAATAAAAAAAGAATCATAATCTTCAATTTAAATAACAGTAGAGTAGTGCCAGAAAATTCTTAGGTTTTCACTATATCTATTACTTTTCAGGTAAATATTCTTGAACCTCTAAATGCTATATTAAAGAATGTAGGCTGAAGATTTTTGAGAAGTTTCTTAAAATGTAAGAGCAACTTTTCCTTTATGGAAGGGGAGGGATAAAAAAAAGCCTCCTTCTTTCCTTAAATGTTATAAAGAAGGAAACTGAAAGAAAAAATTCTGATATCCAGATGGAGAGTAAAACAGATTCATAGACAAAAATGAATTTTTATATGTTTAATACTGGCAGAGTAAAGAATATATCTAAAGTCTTTGATGTCCCAAACCACTTGTCTAAGTATTAGTGTGTGTAAGATTCCTTACTGGCAAATCACAGAATGATAGAATCATAGAAAGGTTTGAGTAGGAACGAACCTTTAAAATTCATCTAGTTCCAACCCCCTTCTCATGGGCAGGGACATCTTTTATTAGATAAGGTTGTCCAAAGCCCCGTACAACCTGCCCTTGGACACTTCTAAGGATGGGGCATCCACAATTTCTGTGGGCAACCTGGTCCAGTGTCTAACCATTTCTGTAGTAAATAATTTCTTCCTTATGTCCAATGTAAATTTACTCTCAGTTTAAACCTGTTAACCCTTATTGCATCACTACAGGCCCTGGTAAGCACTCTCTCTCCATCCTTCTTATAAGCCCCCTTTAAGTATTGAAAAGCTACAAAAACGTGTCGCCGAGGCCTTCTCTTCTTTGGGCTGAACAACTCCAAGCATTTCAGCCTTTCTTCATAGGAGTGGTGTTCCACCCTTCTGGTCATTTTTATGGCCTTCCTCTGGACCTGCTTGAGCAGGCCCAAGTCTTTCTTATGCTGGGGACCAAGAACTGGATGCAGGACTCCAGGGGGGCAGTCTTAAGAGAGGAGAGAAGAGGAGGAGAATCACTTCCCTCAACCTGCTGGCCAGGCTTCTTTTGATGCAGCCCAGGATACGGTTGACTTTCTGGGCTGTGAGCGCACGTTGACTGCTCATATCTAATTTTTCATCCATCAGTATCCCCAAGTCCTTCTGAGCAGGGCTGTTCTCAATTTTTTCATCCTCCAGTCAGTACTGGGTAATTGGAGATCGCCCCAACCCAGGTGCAAAGACCTTTCACATGGCCTTGTTTAACTTCATGAGTTTCACATATGCCTACTCCTCAAACGTATCGATGTCCCTCTGGATGACATCCCGTCCCTCAAGCAAATCAACTGTATCTCTCAGTTTGGTGTCATCCACAGTGTCTGTGTCATTAATAATATATTTAACAGTATCTGTCCCAATATGGAACCCTGAGGGACAGCAATCATCAGTGATCTCTATCTGGACATAGAGCTATTGACTGCAACTGTCTGGATACAGCTGTCCAACGAATTCCTTATTCATCTGTCAAACTCACGTCTCTCCAGTTTAGAGAGAAGGATGTTATGTGGGACCTTGTTAAAGGCCTTGCAGAAGTCAAGATAGATGTCATCCGTAGCTCTTCCCTTGTCCACTGATGCAGCCAGTCCATCATAGAAGGTCACCAGAGTAGTCAGGCACGATTTGCCCATAGGGAAGCTATGTTGACTGTCTGTACCTCCCAGTCATCCATATGCCTTGACATATCCTCCAGAGGGACCTGTCTTACCAGACACTGAGGTGCGTCTGAGCTAGGAATCTAGTTTACTGTAGCCACATACACCAACTAGAGATGGCATAGAGAAAACTTCAGCAACTGCAAATTTGTATAGGATCTGTAAATCTGCAGCTCACAATGTTTACCTCACAATTAGCAGTAAGAGACATATAGACAATCTTTTACATTCTTAATCTGTAAGTGCTACTAATTGATTATTGGTTTCTCTTATGCAAATACAGCAGAAGATTTTCCATTTAAACTAAATATGAGGTGGAGAAAAGTTTCTGTGCTGGGGACACAGGATGAAACAGCAAGTTGCCTTTTGAGCCTACCTCTGAAGGTAAAGAGATTCTTTTCCACTTTGTCTTTTCTTTTCCTGTGCCTGGCTATACAGTCAGTATCTGCCTCAAGCCAGCTCTGGTTTTCATTTGTACTCTCACTTAACTGAATCAACTCATTAAAACATTGGATAAACTATGCAGTCAATGGGGAGAAAAAAAAATGGAAAAAGGAAATATTTTTCTGCTAGATTACTGAGCTGAATACATTCAGCAGAGGGTGTGAGCAACTCTACCTTATATGACAGAAAGGCAGCCCAGCTGGGGCAGAACCAGACAAGGGGAAGGGCAGAGTATGACCAAGGTGAGGAGGAGAATTGCAAGAGTTCAGGCACAACGTGTCACAGTAGCCTAAGGTCCATTGAAAGAGTGGAGAAAGATAATAATGAAAAAAAAAAAAAAGGTTTATAGGTCTTTAGCACTAGAAAAAAATAAAGAAAGAAAGGAGGGTAAGCAAAGCTGCATGAGATAGTCACAACCAGGTTTTCTATAACCAACTTGCATGTAAAAAATATGTGCATCTGTTTAAAGATGAAGTTGTTAACATGGCCAAGGCAAGCCATAAATCCACTGATGGACAGAAGTTAAAGTTTCTAAACAGTTACACACTCCTAAAATAAACCAGAATACTAAACTGTTACCAAAAGTAAAATGCATCAAATTCTGAACAACTCAATTCAACTTATAGATTTAGTATTATTTACTGTAATTTTGTTTAGTTTGTAGTGGTTTTGTTTTGTTTTGTTTTGTTTTGTTTGTTTTGTTTTGTAAATATATTAACACAGACTTATTTTGTGTAGAAAGAGTGAAATTTGAAGATGGACAGAGCTGTGAGTTTTGGAAATACAGATTTCCTCCATGAATACTCTTTACCCCTCTCTGACACCTGACACTTTTTTCCATGAAAACAAATGTGTTTGGGGCTTTTAATAGGCTTCAAATATAAATATATGAATAGCATGGCTTCTAGTTAAGCTGAAATGTGCAGGTTTTCACAGTTTCTGTGATGTGAAAGACCATAGATAATAGCTAATGAACCAAACTCTTAGAGAGATAAGTTTGTGATCTTTACACTTTTCAAGATCTGTATCTTTGTCAAAATCTGATGAATCCCATTTTAAAAGCTTTGAAAACTCCAGGTAAAGAACTTAGAAGTAGGATTATTGTTTAATAAATAGATTTAATTATAAAAGGAAAGAAATAAAATGAAAAATATATGAAAATAACAACTTGTTTAACAGATGGCTCCACAAATTTGAAAGTTAGGAGCATACGGTAGCTCTCAACTGCCCCTCATTACAAAAGACAGCCCTCATTTTATACCAGAATCTCACACCAACCCACTCACACCTTCTGTTCTCATATATATTACCATAAATTATTTACATCAGATTAGATAAAGCATGAAAACAGGACTGCTGAAAAATCTCATTTATTTGCTGGAAATATTGAATTTCCAAAACTGCTCAGAGTCCTACAACTTCTCCTCCAGCATGTAAGTGAGGGTCAGGTATCTAAAAGAAACCAGAATTGACTGATCCTTCTTATCTCACTTTAAGCTAGCGAGCACACAAGTGTCTTCTATCTCCAGTCCCATTTCATAAGAGTTGGATTAATACGACCTAACTTCACGTAGATACCTACATCTGAGCTAATCAGAACAGACTCCTCCAAGTACAGTGGAGACAGAAGAATACCTCTAAGCATGCACTTCAGCTGCATTGTTTTAGACTATTTCAGAATGCTCAGAATTTTACTCCAGAAATATGTATTTCTCTATCTTAAACGTGGTGTCTAATGTGACTAATTCAGATGTAAAGGTTTGCACTGTAGACGAGCAAAGTTAGGTGAAAAGAATCCCACCCTATACAGCTATGTGGAAGTTGTGAGAATGCCTGAAAGCTGGGCTTTCTTTTAGTAATTTATACCCTGAATACGTATTTTCGAACTGCTCTAAAAAAAAAAAATCTGTGTGTCCCTTATTTAATCTTTACCTTAGAAAATATTTTTATTTCGTTTGATGTATCTTCTATGAAAATAAGCAGAAAGACTTCATGGACTTCAGGAGGAGTTCTGGTAAGAATTGTAGTATATGTATAATATACACACATGTACGCATAGAATGTTCATCTGCTAGCAGTGATGACTACACTTAAAATTGAATTAATATTGTGTATCTGCTTTCCAATCCATACCCACAGCTTCCTAAATGCATCTTTATAATTTATGTATTCTAGTTCTTTTCTAAAATAAGGTTGTATTTTTCTGAATTAAAATTTGAGCAAAATAACTTTAATCATTTCAGAGTCATGGCAGTAGGAAATTAATGTGATCTCACTGTAAAATGCTTTCTACATTTGTGTATAGGTATGAGTGTATGTGTGCACTGTTTCTTAACAACACATGAATGACTGAAGCCAGAAGTATAAGCATACATAAGTGTATGTTTAGACTTCTATTAATAAGGTGGGATACACTGTATAGAAGACAGAAACACCTTAAAACAAAACTAGTCCTGTGGATTGTGAAAAAAACACTAAGAATGACTTAAAAGTATATGAGATGAGCTTATACATACATATATTTTTTTGTCTTGTGAAACACTCCGTCAATAACACAAAGCCAGGTATGCTGGAATCTTTAAAAGTGTGTTTAGTTTTCTCCTGCTCCTGTTTTCAAACACAGTTTACCATAAGCTGAAGCTTAGGCTGTCAGTCTGAGGGGCTTCCATCCTGTCTCGTACCATGCACAGCTTCTCTGCTGCCAGGGTGCTGCCAGCCCTGCACTACATCTGACTACCAAAAGAACTGAGCAAATTGATGTATTTTCAAAAAGGCTTTTTCTTTCAGAAAATGCTTTTTGTCCACATTGAGCTTGTATATGGAAAGACGTAAGTTTCAATTAAAAGATCAAAATAAAAATTCTTAGATATATTAGAGTTGGTCCTTAAATAGCCCAATTCAAAGGGTAAAATATGTGTAACAATTAAAGCAGACCTTACTCATGTATTTGGTTAGTGACAGACGTTTGTCTGAAGCACTTTCTATGACAAAAAAGAGTCCTTTGTCAAGCCGAGATACCGTACTACACAGGCATATACAATATACAACTTTGATGCTGCTACAGCATATACAGCTAAGAGTCAAAAAAATAGCAGAGGGAAAGAAAATATGGAATACAGTAGAGATTAGCTTCGGGGAGCTGGAGTGATCTGCTTGTGGTTTAAACTCTATAGGGATGGGGGAACATAGAGTTATTGCTGGAGTGATAAGTCTGGGGGTGGGATTTAGTGGATGCAAATCACCAATGTACACAAAGCCTAGCAACAGCAAGAACATGAAATGCATTACACTGAGAATTTTAAACAGTTCAACCAAACCAACATCTTTTTATTTTTTTCCCCAGAAACAGCCCAAAGTAGATGACTACAGAAAACGAGAAGACTAAGTCAAATATCTGACAGTTCCATTCACTATTCCCTTAATTTTCTACAATTTCCACTGATGGATTCCATGAGAAAGAGGTGACTTCTGTACAATCAGCAACCTTCAGAGGATTTGTCTTTTATGAATTTGTCCAGCCTTCACTTCTATCCATTTCAGCTTTTACATCCAGACCTTTCCTTAGCCTCTCCCATTTCCCTTTACACTATTAGAAGAAACGTGTCTTCTTTAAGAAAATATAAACTTGTAGCTGTCAAATGCTGATTTCAACTGATAGTCCCTGATTCTACGGCAGCAATAAACAGGAGACAGCTGATTCCCCTCCACCTTTCCATGCCACTAAAGTTTTTGTAGATGTCCATCATAGTCTCTTCAGTTACCTGTTCTCCAGAATGAAGAGAAGTAACCTTGAAGTTCAGTTTAAGGAAGCCATTCCACACATCTGGTCATCTTCACATCCTTCTCTGAATCTTTTCCCATTCTACTATGTTCTTGTTGAGACGGAGGGATCAGAACTGCACAACATACGAAAGATACCATTATACAGTATAATTACATCACATTACATTATGACTTAATATGTAATATGTGATACATACTATTATATAATGGCGTTGTTAAAGACACTAAATTGCAACATCTACACTGCTTCTAGGCTAAGTCTTAGTCCATTAGAGGTATAATCTGATTAATACACTGCAACTCAGAAATTATTAAATAGCAGTTCAGAGACTATTATAAATTATTTGATGACTATTGGTAGAAGTGTCACGGATATATGAAGCAAATATTTTTTTCTAGGAGTGTACATTTTACTTGGACGGAAAAGCCAGACAATAAGCATATGTAAAATATTTCTATAGTTTCATTTTGCTTGCTTGGGATTAATACAGAAATATTATAAGATGAAATTTGACCTACCATGAGTAATAATGAAGGCAATCATAGAATACTGTATCTTAAGAAGATGCTAAAAGAGCAAACAGGACAACAAAAATTAAAAGAAGACAGTGAAACAACAGAAGAAGTTCACACAACCTAATAAGAGTGTAACAGGCATCTTATGATAAATAGAAGTCAGTGTAAAATATACTTTTGCTACCCTAATCTTTGTAATCTCCATATTTTCTACACTGTTCATGTGATGCTGTCTTTTTTCCTTTGTTTTATTTTTTTATGCTTTTAACTACTGTATAGTTTCTTTTTTTTCTGTTCACAACTGGATGTTTTCTGTTTGATGCTTTTCTGCTTCATTTAGCTCTGCTTACGTGCATACCACTGTTCTCTCCATTTTGTTTACTATATTTTGCATCAAGCATTTGATGTCTTTGCACCCTTGTGTGTATTTACAACTTCTTTATATCCTTTTATATATTTACACTTTTCCCGAGTACATTCTATTTTTTTATGCTTTGACCATTTCCTACTTATGCACTCTTCCATTCTCTTTTTATTTTCAACTGATTTTATCTCTGTCTTTCTGTGTCTGGATGCAGTAATACGTAATGCACACTTTATTCCCCAGCCCTTTGTTGTCCAACAACCTCACTCCAGTTCTTCTGCAGTGTGGGAATTACATCAGAACACACATTGGTTTGGTTTGTACCATTTTATAGTTTTAATACTTCTTTTACTAATCTTTCTTTCTCTCCTATTTTGAACATATATTGATAAAGCACAAGATTCTTTTATTTATAAATGTATGACATGGGGAGGCAAACAAAATCTTGAAGAATGAGAAAAGGTACATGTCGGTGTCACATCAAAATGTGCTATAAAAAGCATAGTCAAAAACGCATTGTCAGAAATCTGTAAAAATGAAAGAAGCGAGAGAGTTTTTTTTTTATTTATTTCATGTTACTGTATTTTTATTGAATATGTGAAGAATCCTGACATTCCACAAAGGTGAGTGGTTCATTTGACAGGTCTTATGTTGTTATGGTTATGGAACAAAGAAGATGAAAACTGGACCAGAAACAAAAATAAATTTGTTAAGAAATTTATAATAAATCAATTATGAATATCTGTTATGCTCTAAGTAATGCTCTGCTAAAAGTGCAGAAAGTTTATAATAAGTGCAAGTTAGACCAATAAATTGGATACTTACTAATATCTCTTTGCTGCCATTGAAAATAACAGCAACAAGAAATAGAGCCAGTACCTGTAAAAAGCTAAGGAATACTGCTAACTAAGGCAATTCAAACTGCTTTTACATTGGTCACTCTGCCTAAGTCGTCTCAAACACACAGTGAATCACGAAAAATTTATACAGGTATTTTGTTCTAAAGCCAAATATATTATTAACTGTGAAGTACAGAGGTAAGAGCACAGAACAGTTTAGAGGCAAAATATAAAATTAAGCTCTAAGAAAATTACTGGAGATGCGTGAAAAAAAGTTTTTAGCCTGCTGTTGCTATACTTCACATGTGAAAGATGGACGTAAAATCTTGTTTAGCATTGTTTTCTGAAATATTTATGTTAATGAGCAAGGCTTCCCAAACAGTACAGAACAGTCTTTATCTAAGCCATTTATTCAAGAAAAGTCTTTCATTCGAAGAGATTGTACTTTAAAATGTAGATCTGAAAAAAGGAAATATGGGTAGTGTCATAAGATAAGAATATCATTACAAGGAAGAATATATGTTGTTTTAATGCAGTATCCTGTCTCCAGCAGTGAGCAGCTGCAGATGCTTGAGGAATGAATATATGAAAAAGAGCCTGTGTCCCTTCTACACTTGCAGCTTTCAGTAACCACCAGCTTACAGGCATGCTGAGCTGAAGGATGCACCTGGACCACCTCTGTATGTCCGAGTCATAAGCAAAGCAAGGTCATTTGAATGATCATTGCTAACCCATGCAGTGTTTAACTCTTATTGTTTTTAAAGGCCATCTTAATTTTGCTGCTTCACCCAGGTACAAAGATCTCTTTTCCTCCTCTGACTTTTTAAGATCTTCTTCTGAAAGTTGTTGCCTGTGTTCAGCCTTCACTCTGTGCTAAGGAGTTTTACTTGATTGTTTTATCTAGGAAAATTTCTTGTCTTCATTTTTCTGTAATATTTAAGAGCTTTTCACTACATGGAATGCAAAAGAAATTGGCAAACTGCATGGGAAAGAAACTACATTTCTGTACAAAACTGTCTTTTACCATCAGAAGGGGTTTCTCTGTTACATTCCCCACAAACAAACTACCTGTTCCTATCTTTTTGTTCTTTCTCTTCATACTATCTTTCTCTTGTCCCTACCAGAAGACTTTGTTTCATATATTGTTCATATGTATGTTTTCCAGATACCAGAGCCATCTGGATTGGGACATTTTCGTGAAGTGTCTAACAATTTAACACAGTTTGTGGATAATCCATCATTTCTAACTCTATTAACATCTGAGTAATTACATACTCAGCTGACTCCTGAAAAACAAAACACACACTATTCTTTGTGAAGAGTACAGAATAAAACCTGAAAATGTTCTTCATCTTACTACTTTTAGATAAATGGCTCCTAAATTTTTGAGGGAAAAAGAAATATTGTAATTTTGAAAGACAACAGTACTTTTATACTTCCAAAATGTTTTACTCCAGTAGACCTATTTTCAAAATAAGTTTCTTAACTAATTCTTATTTTTTCTAGTATATTGTATTGTTTTTATTCAATAGATCTAGACTTTCATGCTACATATATATATAAGAATATACATATGAATATATTTAGACATATAAATATATATGTGTATGCACGTATGTATACAATCTATAGCTATAGCTATATGCATGTCTATGTCTATGTCTATGTCTATGTCTATATCTATATCTATATCTATATCTATATCTATATCTATATAAAACTTCCTTTTTGCCTTTGTATGATCCACTGAACCCCTTGCCATTATACATGGAAAACAGACTGACTAACACCATTCGCTGAAGTTGGAAGTAGTTGTACCGGGTATGGAGACAACAGCAAGTTTGCATTACTGTTGGATCTGAGGTGCTCCCAACAATAAGGCGGGCAAAGAAAGGTCTGATGCAAGGAATACTCTGTAAACAACGTCCTAGCAGGAAAAGTCAGCAGCTTTTTCCCTGTCCAGCAGAACTTTGAAACACTGATATCTAAGACTAATTAACCAAGACTTTTTAACGTTGGTATAAAATGAGAGAATTAAGCTCACATAAATATTTCTGATTACTATATTAATCCACAAGAGTCACATATTTCAAGAATTAAGAGCCACTCATCTCAATAAATCTGCAAACCAATAGGGATTTTTGAGACAAAATACTAGTTAGAAGAAGTTAATTTGGTGCAACACTCATTATTTTAGTAATGTGTATACTGTGCAGACACATAAACACATATATAGATACACATATATAAAAATAAAAACACTGGTACATGATGAAGGTGGAAAAGAGGACTCATTAATTGCTTGTAGTTAAAAATGAACGTATTTTTATTCTTATCACGGGCATTGATTTTCCTAGAGTTGATCAAATGTAATAAAAACTTGCAAAGGGACAAATGATAAAATCAGATTTATATAGCAAGTCACCTAAATAGCCTAATAGAGGGGTCTCTGTTTCACTGGTGATAGTGTATTGTGACGTTTTTAAAATGAGCATCATATTCTTTTAAAAACAGTTATATTAAAAAGTATTATTTATCTGAGAAACAAACAGCAAATGCTGATCTGATTACTTTATTGATTTTTGTTGGCACCTGGTAACAGAGAAAGTAGAACTTACTCCGCTGTACTTGTTTTACATCTATTGCATCCCAGATATCAATAAAATAACACATTTTGCCCAGATGTTTAATATATATGCGATCTTGTCTGTTGGTCTCTCAGTCGCTGACCCCAGAACTGTGTCCCATCCATTCAGTTCTGTATTGTCCCTTGCTTGCAACATATCCTGTGAAATCCTGTGAACATCCTGCAAAATACTGCACTGTGTAACTCAACTTTGTCTCAACTCCGGTGAATCAAATCAATAGTAAGCTGTGTGCTTTGCACTAGCAATGTGGATGGGCATTGACTGACAGCATTGTCTTTATAAAATCACATCATAAGTCTTCTTATGGCAAATTATTTCTTTTTCCTTCTTTTCATCACAGTTGCTAACATTTTGGCTATAGCTAATGGGTGACAGTGATTCAGCCAGGGCAATACCATGGAGAGTAATAAGAAAGCAAGAAGGAAGGCATTGTCTGTGACTAAAAGCCCCTAGTGAGAGCTGTGGTGTGTAAACAGGCATGCTGCTGCTGACATGTTGGAAAAATTTAACCTTAACAACAAGAACAAAATGGTACTTCTTAAAATTCCTTAGATAATGCTTTATAAAGAAGATTAATTGTCTATAAAGGCACTGTAATCGTGATATTTTCCCTGTAATTTTGAAGAATTAATTATCAATTACCCTTGGGTATAAAGTTGTGGAAATATAACATATCATGAGTTTTATATATTCAGAGGTTACAAAGGTGAAATACTAGACAGATTGCCTCCATTCCCCAAGAGAAGTACAACAGCTATTTTTCCTAGATATAGGAAATTACTTTAAAATATGAAGTTTTCAAATTTAATTTTTTTAAATGACAACAAAAAGAAGACACATATTAAGCTGTATTCTACTTAGAATTATTTATATAGAAGCAATAATTAATCAGAAAATATGGATTTTTTTCTGTAATACACACATCTCTTAGGATCTTGAAGCAAATGAAAGGTTTAACTTAAAAAAGGCGTAAGAAAGAGAACAGGTTAATTAGAGTATCCTGGTTATAAGTGTGGTATCAGTATCAATGGCCACAGCAGAGCTCCCAGAGAATGTATGAAAGAATTTTTCAATGGAATAATCTAGATCGAAAAAACAGTAAATATTTTTTCTCCTAAAATATATTATTGCATCCAAAACTTCTACCTCTACTTCCTGTAGAAATAACTAATACATAAATAATAAATACATAAATAATAAAGCTGATTTCCTTTAAAAGGAAAGGTTCAAATATTTGCCTTTGATTAAAGTTACATGATGCTCCCATCACAAGATCCTATTTTCAGTAGACTATAACTGACATAGTTTAGCATTCATATTATTATTGCCTGTTTCAGATTCCTGTCTTAGTCTGATTTTACTTGTTTTCAATTTCTGGGAAGATTTCATCCTTAATAGCCCAGCTATTTCTCCAAGGTTCAACAAAATAGGTTATTTAAATATGAATAAATTTTAGGTCACCATGACATTTTTTTTGATAAATCAGTTTCTCTACACTCTGGAACTGCTAGTTTGACAAATAATGTTTCTGCTTTTTTTATTATTATTATTTTTTAAACTGCAACTTTGAAAGATATTACAGATTTTAATGAGACTTGCTGAATTTTGAAAGTTGATGTTTCAAAAGAATCCAGTATTTCTCAAGACCCCAAAGCCTTTCCTGATCATAGTTATAGCAGCAACAAATAGATGCCCTTCCCAGAGATTATGAATACTTTCAGGCTTTAAAGATGCAGTTCATCTACACCTTGCCCCAAAGCACTTGGTCATCTGTCCTCCAGGCAATAAAGTGGACGTGGTGCCAGTCTCTGCATCCTCATATCATGTCTATGCTGTTCCAGAGAAGACGGACAAGAATTAAGTGCCTGTTACTCCAATGATAAAAATGGTCATAAGTTATTGATCCATAAGTGGCATGGATGCTGAAGACACCCAGCTGAAAAGCCAAAGTCTTGAGTTTCGTGTCTCACAGAAAGAAGGAACCATAGAATCATAGAATAGTTTGGGTTGGAAGGGACCTTAAAAACTTGTCTAGTCCAACCCCCCAGCAATTAGCAGAGACATCAACTACATCAGGTTGCTCAGAGCCCCATCCAAACTGACCTTGAAATATTTCCAGGCATTTACCATTACCACCTCTCTGGGCAACCTGTGCCACTGTTTCACCACGCTCATTGTAAAAAATTTCTTCCTTATACCTAATCTATATCTACCCTATTTTAAAACCATTACCCCTTGTCCTATTGCAACGAGCCCTTCTAAAGCATTTGTCCTCATCTTTCTTACATGACCCCTTTAAGTACTGAAAGGCTGCAACAAGGTCTCCCCAATGCCTTCTCCAGGCATAACAGCCCCAACTCTCTCAGCCTGTCCTCACAGGGGAGGTGCTCATCCCTCTGACCATTCTTGTGTCCCTCCTCTGCACCTGCTCTAACAGCTCCATGTCCTTCTTGTACTGAGGGCTCCGGAGCTGCACACAGTACTCCAGGTGAGGTCTCACCAGAGCGGAGTAGAGGGAATGAGACAAGTAATTTAGAAAGCTTTATGGTTTCTAAAATGGGGTCTGTAAGTGGAGAATTAATCAGATGAAAGCTGGAGTGGGACTTAAAAATAGTCCCAATATTAGCAAAAGAAGGAATTCAGAAGTATGTATCAGAATCACATATTTCACAAGAAAGGAAATTAATTAAAACTACACAAAACCCCCACAAATCCTGCAGGTGGACAAAATATTTCCCAAATAAAAGACCATTCCAAGACATCCTGCAAAAAACGGTAGATTTTTAGCGGGGGGGGGGGGGGGG
>Ga0065711_1038333_pt1 | contig 18889 bp, 22 predicted proteins | sample Hoacrofraction12_FD_59098 | JGI IMG/M metagenome (GOLD analysis project Ga0065711, IMG submission 59098) | Hoatzin crop microbial communities from Cojedes, Venezuela - Epithelial fraction 12 v2 (version 2) | ecosystem: Host-associated > Birds > Digestive system > Esophagus > Crop | place... | reverse complement strand
CCCCCCCGTCCCCAGTTTGAGTTACTGATGTGCGCAGCCTTGTTATAGCCGTTTACATGTACAGGCGCACAATGTGTTTCATTATCCTTGTATCAAACTTGTTTTGCTGCTGTCACGCACCAGGAAAGTTAAACACGTCTGATCAAAGGCATGTAAACACAGCTTCAAAACAAATGCCCTCGAGTCCTGCCAAAAGCACAGAGCTGTCTCCGAGCAAACCCTGTCTCGTAATTCCCCTGCCCGCGCCTCCTGCTCCGTCTCTGAGCGGGTGTGTGGTGCCGCCTGATCTCAGAGAGCCTCGTGGGGAAGGGTTGCCCACTGGTTGAGCAAACTTCAGCGGGGTTTTGCAGCGAGTGAGGCAGCTGAGGAGGAGGAGAGCGGAGCCTTGGCTGCGGGATGGGAGGGAAAACCTTGCTGCATCTTCACACATTCGAGACGGCAAACCCCAGTAGCCTGTGCTTTGCAACGTGCTGCACCTCTGGTGGATCGAGGGAGAGGAAAGCAAGATGCGAGCTGGCTGGAAAGAAAAGTGTCAACTGCATTTTTCCCAAGTTCCCTGTGGGGCTCTGGTTGGTGTGTTACCTTGATGGCGAAGCTGCAGGACTGGGAGCATGCTCCCAAGGCCTGCTGCTGCCTGTGGTCCCAGGGCATCGCTCTGGGGTTGGGGCTTGGCTGAAAGCAGAGGCAGCTGGTTGCATCCTTTAACTTCCCTCTCATCATAAGCGGGATGAGAGGGGCTGGGCAGAGGGACTGGGGATGGTTCCAGACCAGGAGCTGGTTCTGCTTCGCCCCATTTCCAGCCCTGGGTGGGCAGGGAAGGGCGAGGTGAGACTTGCACTCCTGGCTCAGGGGCCCTGATGTCACTTGATCTCCCACGAGATTGCTAAAAGGTGGGGGATGCCCTTAGTATCTATAGCTGCAGACAAGTCAAGTTTTCATCTTATTCCCACCTCTGGGAGAGCTGCATGTGCGTCTTAAACAGGAGTGGAAGTATGTGGGCTTTTGCAGCGTCTGAAGGCAGGTGTTTTCAGAAAACACTAGCTCCTTTCAAATCTGCCGAAACCCTACTCACAGCTTAGCTACGGGCATGACCAGCGAATAGTTTGGGAATTCATGAGCTTGTGAACTGACCCGGACTCTGCAAATGAGTTGCCCAAGGTCTTTGCTAAATGCCTTTGAATAATGGACGTGTCAGAATCAGATGGGGTTGCAAATGGCAGGTTATTAGTGTCCGCTGCCTGTGCGAAGTGGTGCCGTGCGTGTGTGTGTACGCACATGGTGTGAGCAGTACTGCTGCTTGCAGGGTTCATCGCGGTGAGGGCAGGGTTGTTGCAGGTACAATAATCTGATGGGTCTCCTTCAAAGCACCTAAAGGTGCTAACGGTGGGGGGAAGATAGAAATGCAGTAATCCCCACATGTTGCTACTGGACAGTCCCAGGCAGGCTGCAAAATGCCCTGCAGGCAGTGGGGACGTGGTCAAAGGTTAGCAATGGTGTCAGCCTTCATAAATCACCCCTAATGAGACATGGGAAGGTGTTTGGTTGGAGCCCCTGATGCACGGCCACACTGCATTGCCTTTCCTTTAGTTCAGGCTTTTTTCCTGCTTGGTTTGTAGGGTTATTTGGGTGAAACCTTTGTGAGGCTGAAGGTGCTGGAGCCTTTCCCACTGCTCTGGCTCGCGAGGAGTCCTGGGCTTTGCCTAGTCCCTGTTCCTGGTGAGGGCTGGCTGATGTGCTGCAAACTAAATAAATTTTTCCTCTTTTTTTGTCCCTAAGGAAGTAGTTTGTGCATCCCTAGGGTGACAGAAAGCGTGGACTGGAGGGTGTTGTCTAGTCCTGGTGCAGAATGGCAGTACTCTGCGTGCTCACCGATTTCAGGGTTGGGATGGCTCTGGGTAGAGCCTGAGCCACAAAGTCTCACTGAGCCAGCAATGCCTTTGGGCAGTGTCCTGCCCAGCCACCAGACAGCCAAAGGGCTGCAGGGACCTTCACTTGCGGTGTCTTCCCAGCCCTTCTCACCAGCATGGGGACCACATTAAGGGGATGCCATCAAATCCAAATGCTTCGTCTGTGAGAAGCCTATCCGGGAAGTGGGACACCAAATAAGAGGTCCGCAAGGTGGGAAGAAGCAGAAGGGAGGTGATTGAGGTCCCCACAAAAGGCCACCTATGGGGCTGCTGATGGGGGGCTGGTGATGGTGGGCTGCTCCAGACCGTGTGTGGTCCCTGTGAAAGCTGCCAGCCACCGACTGGGACACTGGGAGGCGTGAAGCAGGGTACAGTGAATATTCCCTCTGACTTATTATTTATAAAGTACTGTCACAGCACTGGAAGTGTTGGGACTCTCAGAAAAGCTGTAGGAATGTACTAATTAAAGAACACAATGGGAATGTAAATTGGGAAAGCTCCCTAGGGGGAAGCAGCCCTGGGGGGAGCTAATTTGCCAGTCCCCACTCCTCCCCTGCAAACTGGCTGAGACACTGGAGCAATTAAGGAGGAATTTGAGTGTTAAATATAATCTGGAATTGTGTTTTTGGCTTTTTTTGTAATTGGTTTATTTTTCTCTTGGGTAACTGTGTTTCCAATTCTGTAATTGGGACTTTAACCCTCTGCTCTGCTACAATAAGGGCTGGTTTTGGGGGGTTACTTCTGGTGCTTGTTTGGTGTTGAAGACAGATTCAGATGACTCTGCCAGCACCAAGGTGGCAGATCATCTCCTTGGAAGTGATAATACTGGATGGAGTGGTCTCACAGACGACACTGAGATATTTGCAGCCCAGGACAAATTTGGGAGGCTCCGAGAAGCTTGCTTTGAGGGCTGCTGTAGCTCCAGACTGGTTCAATGAAGGACATATGGCACTAGGGCAAGGCTATCCAGAGCAGATCTGGTAAGAAACAGGCCCTGACTTTGATATAAAATATCGGTTGTCAGAGCTATCTTCTGAAGCCCGTACTAAGAGCGTGGCTTTTTTGGTTGGTCTTTTTGCCTGCCCATTTCTTTTCTTCATGGTCTGATTTAGTCTTTTGTGCTGTTTTGACTCATCTTGTCCTGCCTGGGAAATATGTGTTTTTGGTATTATTTGAACTGTGGCCAGTAGGATGGACTCCGGGTAGTGGCTGTGATGTATTTGTCCTTTTCTGTAAACTTCTTTTATACAGTCCAGGCAGAGAAGACAAACAAGGAGACTCCGTCACGGATGCAAGGTGAAGGAAAGACTTACTGAGGCTGCGGTGATCAGCAAGGGATGACCATCAGCTCATGTGCTGCTCGGTGTCAGGTTTGTGGGTCAGCTGTGACCCTGTTTGCAGTTGAGCAGAGAGTTTGTGTTCTTGGGTTTTCGGTTTTTTGGTTTCCATCCTCCTGAACGGACCCTTTAGTGCACTTTTTGTTGGAAGGTGTCTTCAAAACTTGTAGAAGGGCTTTAAGAGAAGCCGGTGTGGTAGTAGCTGGAGTTCTGTGTCACGGCATGGTTCTTGGGTAGTTTAAAGGAGGTGTTCCCAATGGTAGGCAGGAACTAGCGTGTTGCAGAGTCCTCCTCTCTCTCTCATTTTTATTTTTCTGATTAACTTGAATGTTTATTCTGTTTTTTCAGTTGGCATTCGTTGCCTGAGATTCTCAGCTGTTGCTAGGTCCTGTTGGCAGGGGTTAGAGAGCTGTGTTGACACACAGGAAAATAGAATAGACGTACTCATGTGATATGAGTACCCTCAGAGCACTAGGATTTAGTGTGGCTATGGGTGCTGACTTGCTCTGGATTAAACAGTGCTTTGTCATACAGCGGCATCCCTGCTCCTAACGCTGAAAAGTCTGAATTCAGCCTAGACTGCTGCACAGCACAGCATCTCTCTCCCCTCCTAGGGATGCTGGGAAGGGAACCCCCCATCCACCCAGCTCGCTGCAGCCTGTAGTTTCTGCTGCCACTGGACCAGGCTTCGTCCCCAGGGTCAAGTCGTGATACACCATAGCCTTATTGCTGTGGCTGCTCTGTGCCAGCCCAGCAGCTCTTCATCTCCTCTCTCCATCTGGATCCAATAGCTGCCTGCGGTGAAAAGTCACACTGAGCCTGGGAGCTTGGGGAGAGCCCCTTCTCTTCTCAGTCTGGGTGAGCTGCTCCCTGGCCAGGGCAGGAGGGTCACTCAGCAGGGCTGGCACTGTTGTCCACATCTCCCGCCATGGTCCACATCTCACAACACAATCTGTGTCTCCCACTGGGGAGAAATGGGCCATGGGGTTTCAGTGGTGTCAGGAGATCCCCACCAGGATATGGAGCTCTCCCAGCAGTTTTCCTCTAAAACCGCCCGTATTTATTGCGATTTGTTCTGTGTTTCTTTTTTTTTTTTTCCGAAAATAGAAGTTGATTGAAGGAGCACAAAAGATTGGGAGGAAACACAGAGCCTGGGGAAACAAACAGTTAGAGATCGTGCTGGGTCCCCCCTCCTCCTCCTTACCCCCATCTCTCAAAAATATGTAGAATTGTGGAATTAAAAAACTCTTCCATCCTTATTAACATTAGGGCCTACAGACTCCAGTGCAGTGGGTAGTCTGGGGAGGCAAAACAGGAGAAAATTAGTATTTTCCCTGTGTTTGGAGGTGGGGAGGGCAGAGTTGGGAGCACCTTTACCCTTCCTGGGCTTCACACCTCCAGAGCCAGGCTGGGAAGCTGCGGTGGAGCCATCAGCACGGCCCGGGCATCCCGAATCACTGGCTGGTCCTTTCTCTTCCTCTCCTGCCTGCAGCACTGGGGACGGTTTTTTTAGGAACTGGGTTGGGGCCCGCCAACACTCTGGGGTTGTGTCCAGGCTCCGACATGGGGTTTTCCTGTGCAACCTCCAGCCAGCTCCCCACTGGGTATCCGATTCTCCAGGGATGCAGCACAGATCATTCTCCCTTCCTTTCTCACCATCTGAAGTTAGTTTCCTCTAGGTGACAGGGGTCAGCAGTACTCAGGTGCTGACAGATCAGTGTGTGCTTTCCTGGATTGGGGCCTCGCGTTCCTCCTACCCATCCAGCGCGATGCGGGTGCCTCCTGGGCTGCAGCGTGGGGGGGATGCTACAGTGGGGGATGAGACTTGAGCAGCGCAGTGAGACCTGTTGCCTGCAGTCTCTGCCATGGCTTTTCTACTGGCAAAGAAACTCCCCTCGATTGCAAGGATAGATTAAAAATGAGGAGCAACTGCTATGTGCTGGGCTGGGTCAGGCTGACAGTGGCTATCAGTGCTCAGCCCTAACCTAAGCCAGCTTGTTTAACGTGCTGGTCTGTGAGACAGCAGCTTCCCAGTGGGAAATAGCCCTCAGATTTGCTCGTCCTGTCTTTGGGCAAGGGAAAAGGTTTCCTGCAGGCGGGGAGGGGTCCGCAATCTCTACCAGGGGCCAAGGTAAGTCACCTTCTCGGCGGGCTTGTTTGCACAGCTGCGGGTGGCCGTGCCCGCTCCAAGAACTCCACATTCTTCCTTGCGCCGAATATCCGGGATAGGCATCCCTCTGCGCGCAGCGCGCTTTCATTTCCGTCGGCGAGCTGGGGAAGCTTCGCCGAGCATCCGAGCGCTGGGACTGACCCTCCATCCCGCCGGCGCTGCTCGCCTGGCTGATGGCACCGCGATGCTGCCGGCTCCGGGCGGTCCAAGACCACCGGCACTCCAAGCCTGTGGAAAGCAGCCCCGCGTACTTTTGAGCCCGCGCGCAGTTGCTCCTCTCCCGCTGACACGCTCCAGCACGCTTCTCTGGAGGCTGGGCTGGCAGAGCAGGAGGCTCTTGGCCACCTCCGGGCGCTGACAGCCTCACTGTGCAGAGCCTCCGCTGTCACCCGGCGAGTTGTTTTCTTTATCGCTGGCCAGCGAGCCCTTTGCTGCCTGCCGATTTTGTGACGGTGCCTCCGAGACGCTGACAGCCTGCTGACATCTGTGGGTTGTGGGGTTTTTTTATTTGCTGGGCTGCCTCTGTCACCCCCCAAACCCCAGCACCAAGCCCAGCTCCCTGCTAGCGGTTGCTGTGAGATTTTTGTGGCTTCTCCCTGTTTTTTTCCTGCTTTACAGAGATCTTTAGCGCTGTGCTGTGTGTCCTGAGACTCTGCAAAGTGGCAAGCCTTGCACAGACAGTGCACCAGGGCAACAGCCCGTGCTGGCCCTGGGATTTACTACAGGCAGTTTATTTTCCCAAGGAAGTTAGTTTCCAAGATAGCATCTGTTTTTTATGAGGTCTGATCAAATAAGGTGGTATGTGTATGAGCAAGGGGGTGGTGTTTTTATGTTTGTACATGTATTTTTAAAGTTTTATAAATAGCGGAGTAATGAGTTGCTTACGCCTTCCAAAACTGCATCTCTTGTGACCGTGGTTTTGCTGAATCCAGAAAGCAAGTTGTTTCTCTGAAGTGAGAAATGGGTAGTATCGGTATTCATATCTTGCAACATTTACATATTAGCAGTAGGTGCTGTTATTTTCAACACCAGTGCAGAATTATTCTGTTGATGCCTCATACACAGCATGAGAGGCAGTCAGCCACGGAGGTTATGAGTGAAAACCAGTTGCTTCTACAAGCAGCTTGCTGACCCATTGAAGCTCTTCAGCAAATAGTAAGAGAGTCATAATGCATTTTAGGGGCCTTGGACTCCATTTGCAAATAATTTTGCTGGAATAAAAAAGGTTAGAGATTTGACTTTTGTTTTGTGGGCAGATCTGGAGAGAGAAACTATGTGCAAGTTTCCAAAGGGACTCTGGGCTTTCATCGGTGTGCAGCGAGTCCTGTGTGGAAGAAGGACTGGATGGAAACTTGCTGTGGAGCTGCTTCTGCTTGTGTTTGTTTTTTTTAAGGCTTCAGCTGAAAGAAAGGAAAAGAGAAATGAAAGCGCAGCTCTCAGGTGTTAGCTTTTGGAGGAATTTCTTGGAATGAAATTGGAGAGGGAACGAGGAATGGCTGAAAAATATTGTAGTGATGGAAGATGGAACTCTGCTATCTTCAGCCCTTTCATTAATGGGTGATTAATAAGTGATGTGCTAATGGTGTGTGGGGACATGGTTACTTGTGACTTCCCATCTGGGCAGGTTTGAGAGTATTTACATAGCCATCTCGTCTCATTTATATTTTAATGCTATCATCTCACCTCTTCCTTTTCCGTTTCTTCCTCTGTGTGCATCCCCTTCACTTTTCCTAGGTTGGCTGCACCAGACCAGGTGGGCATCATCCCACGCTGCGGTGTTGTCTCCTCCATGGGAAGCCTGGCTGGCAGAGTCCAGACAGGGAGACCACCAATGTGCTCATCTTCTCCAGGTCCCACCAGTGCTTCGGCCACCCGTACAACCCTCAGGGATGAAACTATCCCAGTAAGACCTGCCCTCCTGTTGGCTCTCAGAGCAGCTTCCCCTTTCCCCCGCCTTCACGGAGGCATGTCCGCTCGTCTGGATGCGAGCACTTAATCCGCTCTCCCGCGGTGACCCCCACAGAGCCCACCCTGCCGATAGAGATAACACCGTGCCGCAGCCGCCCCTCGGCACATCCCTGGCTCTGGGATTTGTTTTTCATTTCCTCTTGCTCTCCCCCCTCTCCCCCTGTGAGACATAAGGGTTTGGCAGCAGATCCTGCTGCCCCGTTTGCTTTCCTGCAGAGAATCTTTTCTTTGGGGTGTTGTGTTAGCGGTGACAGGGGTCTGAGCCGAAGTCACTGAATGTCTTCTTGGAGAAGACATGAAAAGCAAGTCTGTGCTCTGAGACCTAACCTCCTACCTCCTCACCACTACCCTGGGACCACCACCAGCTTCCCCAGCTCTTTCTTTTTTTGCTGCTCCGTGTCCTTAGTTTTTCTTGAAAGTTTTTAACATATTCCTAGAAACTTGTACAGAAAGGGGAGACAAAACGTCACCCCTGTGAGACAGATAGGCAACATAGCTGGTATTTCTACTACCTTAGAGCAAGCCAGCATCAGCTGGAACCAGGATTTTCGTTGCTATATCATAAAAGCATTACTTACATGCAAAACAAAACCCCAGAAAAACACCACCTTCTTGCTGAGATGTAGGATTACCAGCAGATTTAGCGTCTGGACCCAGGCTTTGTTGCTCAGCTAAACATGCATCCCAGTGTCATTGCAGTCCTTTACAGTTTGGTAGCAGCTGTCCTGCAGGTATCTCTGAAACATTGCCCACGTTATGAGAATATGACACAGTTCAGGCACTGGCTTTTGTGAAGATCAGAGCTGCTGGTCAGGAGCAGCTGATGTTTCATAAGATGAATTTCTCCCTTTCCTGGGAATTGGCAGGAAGCGGTTCGTGTAGAGGGGAGGATTTTGGGGACCAGGAGCTCAGGCATGTGTATGCCTTTATAAGGGAGTTGGGAGCGGTGAAGTCTTCTGATAGCTCGGTAAAGGGCCTAAGAAAATATAGCCTTGAGCTTGGATTGAAAGCCTGGGTGCTGCTTTACCAAGAAAATTCTACTTGCTGTAGTTTGCACTGCTGCGAGTTGTTTACCTGGTGCCTCCTGCCAGCGAGTGTTTACATCTCTCAGGAGCAGCTCACCCAGTGTTTTCAGCAGCAGGAACCTGCCTCGCGTTGTTGTTTCTGGCTGCCGGCGAGGTGCCCAGCCCTGCCTCCCGAGGAAGACGATGCCAGGATGAAGTCGCTGGGCTCCGTAAGGATTCAGTGATGGCAGCTGATGTGCTGGTGGCTCCTGCTTTAGCTTTTCCTGAGGGCACAACGTTCTCCCCAAAACCTTTCTGAAATCTTTCTGGGGCTTGGTGGGAGCAGGAAACAAAAACCTCCTCCTTTTTGTCCCTTTCTTCTGCCTCCACATTGGCTTGCCCAGCTGTGATCCTGCTCTCGACAGCGGACAACTCTGGTGCCACGAATGAACAGCACTGAGTTGGGGACTGTCTTTCTGCATCCAATCTGACAAACGAATGCTCTTGTCTGAGTTCAAAGCTGTCTTTCATGAGCATTTCGTAAGCCTTGCTGCTCCCATGCACATTTCTTACCTTCAGCTTAAGTATTTCTGGAAAACAGATGCAAACTTTTCATGGGAAACTATTGCGAGGTATTTGCTCAACTCTGGCCGTTCGTTGCGGAGGAGCAAGCAGTGCCTTGCCGTGACCCAGGACTCTCTGCTCAATCATCTGCCCACACAGAGCAACGGAACAGATAAGAGATAGCTGCCTTATGTTGCACACTTGTTTTTTCCAAGCCTCTCATTTGGGATGAGGTGAGCATAAGAAGGGATTAGTTTGTTAAGCTGTGACAGTTCATTAAACTTCTTGGACTTTTTCTCTGCGTTTCCTCTCCAGACACCGCTGATGGCTGAGCCAGGGGGTGTGCGAGCGTGTGCAGATACTGTGGGGCAAGACAGGCTGCGGAAATTTTTGTGATTTGGTTTCCAAATGCCCTTATCTATTTGCAAAGCCCACCGAGTGCCTGCTAGGACTGTTGCATTTCAGATATTTCTATTTTGAAAAGCCTGTGGAAACAAAGTTCCTTCTTCCTGGCTATTTTTCGCTTCGAAGTGAGCTTCTTTTGTCAGAAACTGATGGCTGAGGCTTAGATGTGTAAAACTTGGTGAAATTAATGGGAGCCATGCCCCGAACCTCCTGCGCAGCTTTTAAATCCTCTGACTTGTAAACAAGGAGTCCAGTCTGCAGCTGGCTTTCAAGTCTTCCAAGGAAAACCCTGAAACTTGAAGGTAAAGCAAGAGGGATGCTCACAAGGAAGGGGAAGATAGTGATGCCCCGTTCCTTGGTTAATGACTACTTGAATTAATTACAAAATTGCAAAGAGTGGGGTCGGAGCTTGTGGGCATCCTTGGGTGAGGAGTGCTGGGATGCAGCAGGGCCGTGCTGGTTGCTATCACCTTCACACCGGTTCCTTTTGGCTTTGAAGCATGTGTAACCCCGTTGTTTGAGCTTTGCAAGGAGCATCCAGCTTGCAGGACAATCTTGGGCTCTTCCAGAGGGTTTGAGTGCCCCACTGGGGCAAGAATGTGCTCCCGGTTGTATTTTTCGCAACGTGAAAAAGTCATCGTTGAGGGGAAGTTATTTGCATGCAAAGCGGTGCCACTCCATGGCAGCTTTCACCCCACACGGAGCAAAGAAAGGGCAGCTGAAGGGAAGATGTGTGAGCATCTCTGTGTAGCCACAGAAATCTCATTTGATCCTCAGTGGTGGGAAAGGAAATGGAGCAATAACCCAGGACAGTTTAATAGAGTTTGGGTGAAATACGGTTGTTTTTGTAAGCTGGTCTCTGTGCAGTGAGGGCTCTTTAGCCCGTTTGTTGTGCTTGGCTCTGCTCTGGATGTTGGCACCAGCTGCTCTGCAGGTGCACGTGTCTTTGGCAGGAAGGAGCTGGGATTTGGGGATTCGCCTTGGTTCAGGGGGGAAGAGGAAAAAAGCAATGAGAGATGATATTTGTTTCTTGTGAGTGAGGAAGACACTTTGGGGAGGGGGACGGACACAGCCCAGGGTTCAGTCCCATCTCAGAGAGCCAGCTGGAGGGCCGGGTCCGCTCCCAATGGCTACTTCTCCCTTCCCCAAGACAAAGCGGGAGCGGATCCTGCAGGCTCCAGGGCTGCAGAGCCCAGACAAGGCCACTGCTGTGAGCAGGAGTCTGCTCCAAAGCTGAGAGCAGCTGAGACAGGGAGCAATAGCAGTTATTGCCTGCAGTGCCCCTAGAATCATGAAAATTGGGGTGGGGGGCCATTTCCAGAGCTAAGCCCATAGGGATGCGGAGAGGAGAAATTTCAGGGGGTGCTCGCCGTGCACCTCCCTATCGTTTTCACCATCGCCTTTGCTCTCTCCTTCCCATCTTGTGCAGTGGCGGTGGGTCCTGGGCATCAGCACCCCAAAGACGCAGAGCCCAAACCCCAGGAGCCCCCGAGGAGGCAGTGGTCCCGAGCAGTCGAGACTCTTTCACCCTCCCAGCTGGGGGTAGGACAGCGTTCCTAGGGCAGCTGGTTCCCGTGGTCCTCAACTGTGGTTTGTGGGGGGAATCACTGCTCTGAGCACCCCTGCGCTTGCCCAGCCCACCCAGTTTGGAGCACAGGGGTTGGTGGGAGCAGACTGGGAGCCCCTGCAGCCCTCGGGCAGGGGCTGTTTGCTCCAGCAGGCAGAGGAAGGGAAGAATGTGATGCTTCCCCTAGTGAAACCCTGCGGTTGAGCCAGAAGCAGCAGACCTCCGCGCACTGGCACGGGCCCAAGGCGTCTTCGCTTCCTGCCACCCTTTCAAATTAAGCAAACGATTCATTTTATTTCTTTAATTTTCCAAATGGAAGTGAATTGACCGTGCTGGCAGGTGCCTGATTGACGTTCCAGAGAAGATGAGATCCAGAGGCTGGGGGGGCTTGTTGCTCCACGCCTACTGCCACCCTCCCAGCAGCACTGGTGGGGGCCCAGCCCTGCCATTTGGGGCTGGAGGGCCCCTTTGTCCTCCTAGGAACACGCAAGAGATACCATGGGTGAAACGATTGCGATGCTGAGCTCCTGCGAGGTCCTTTCAGGGCGGGGAAGTGAGCCGTGGCACCCCTGGTGCCCCCTATTAACTCCTGGCATTCGGTGTTTTATGAGCGTGGTTTTTACTCTTGCTTTTATTATGCTTTGCAGAGCCTTTCTCATGCATCTGCTTAGTCCCCTGCTTGCCTCAAGGGGACACTATCAATAAATGACACCGGCTTTGCTGGTGAGGAGGACGGAGTCCTCCCTTGCAAGGAGGTTTCAGGGTGGGATGCTCCCGCAGGGGACCCACGGAGTCAGCCACGCACCCTGCCCAGTCCAGCATTGACACTGCACACCCTTGCTGCAAGGGCGAGCACCCATCTGGGTGCGTGCATCTGCACCCCTAAACCCTCCCGGACCTGCTCACGGGTGTGGGGCTCTCTGCAGAGCCAGGTGGAACCCTCTCTGCAGTGAAATAATTACCAGGAGATGGTCAGGGGAAGGCTATTCCCACTACGTGGCAGCGATTATCGAATCTGTACGCGGCATAGGTGAAACGAAGAGCAGCCAGTGGCTTGCTGCCGGAGTGCGTGGCGCGTAATTAGGTCTAGCTCCCCAGTCTCTGTTAAATCTCGAAGATCCCTTCCTAATCTCTGGCACTGCAGCCTCTCTTGTGGCTTTTTTCCCCCTGCTGCTGTTTTTCTCAGTGCTGTCTTTCCCCTTGGCTGCTCTTCCCTGTCTCCTGGTGAGTGGCAGCGGGATAGAAATACTCTCCTGAGCTGGGCTGGGGTGCTGGAAGTGCAGAACCTCAGGATTTTTAGGCATCATTGGCCGTCCTCGAGATGAATTCCACTCTGCTGTGCACGCCCAGGGCTTTTTCACCTTCCCTCCATATTCCCTTGGCTTCTCCACAGGGTCCCTGGGAGGGTCCAAGGGACACAGCAGTCCCAGCTGAGCTTGCAAACCTCTGAGCTGCTCCGCTGGGAAGCAGGCGAAGTGTGGCTGTGTCACGGTGGTGATCCCAGCCCGAGTATTAAAAACAGCAGCTTAATTGGCCTTTTGAGAGGGGGAAAAAGCAAGTCTTGTACTCGACCCACCTGCTCACAGGAAAGAAATCCCACTCTGGTTGCAAACACACCATGTCCCTGGGACCAGTGCTGCTGTTCCTCTGCTTGACAAAAGTGTCACAAACACCCAGGCTGTTTGTGGCGATGGGGAAACTGAGGCACAGCCTGCTAATGCAATACCTTCGAGGCTGCTCAGCCTGTGTCCCAGGCAAGCGGGACTCCCAGCAGTGCTGGGACAAGCTGTGGGACAGGGAAGCCCACAGCATCCCTGTGCCAACTCCTTGGGGCGATGGGGTGCTAGGAGCTGCACCCGCTCCCTGCAGCATGCTCCTCTGCACCAGCAGCCAGAGATCGGCTCTGCAAGGGCTACAAGCTCCAGAAACTAGAGTCTCTGCTCTCCCCGGTGCCCTGCCCGTGGAGGGCACCATCCTCCTGGCTTCTGTGCAAAACTATCAGCAGTTCGGAAGAGGCTGGGCAAAACACGAGCTGTGTGGCAGCTGGAGGGATGCAGATAAAAGCTCTGCTGTCTACCACCGAGATAAATTTCATCTTCGGCTAATTCAGGGGTAAAAAGGAAACTCGACAGCTGGGTTTTGTAATCCTGCGCGGGCGAGGTTTTCTGGGAGACGCTGGAGCTGGCTCATTTTTACGTGGGCATTAGGGATGTGACAACTTAATTGCGGAGAGTTCTCCGGAGGGGGAGCAGGAATCAATAGGTGTTGGGTAAGGCACTCGTTTTAAGATAAAGTCTATTTGTTAAATTATAGTCATTTGTCTCCTTGCAGCCTCAAAAGCAGTTAACTGCGAGCAGCAGCCCGGAGGGGCAGTGTGCTCTGCCCCAGCTTGAAGCCCAAACACTGGCCGTGCCCCTCGGATGCCCGGGATGGAGACGGCTGTCACGGCTGCTGGCTAGCGGTGCCAACGCCGTGATTCGGGCGGGAGGGACCCAAGCTCTGGGGCAGGCTGAAGGTTATGAATTCAAGCCCTTAGGCGTGTCCTGTAACCCCTTTTCTGGCCTGGAGGAGTGGCAGCCGCTTTAATTACCAGGGCATGGAGGGCTGCAGGGTATGCCTTTCCCAAAGGCCAGCCCAAGGCTGCAGGGAGAGCGGCCAAAAATACTCGGCTTATTTGGGCACCATGAGGACTCGCCTTACAAGGCTGGAAAGTGGTTTGTTAAACACGATAAACCAACCCATGCCGGGACCAGAGGCTGAGTTTTGCATACTGCGGTGGCGGGGAGGCCTCCATGGGCTCGCCGGGGTCGGCTCTGCCCCACATGTGCATGCACAAATGCCTCTGCTCTTGTCCTGGCCCCTCTGAGACACAGCTCTCCTGGAGCTGATGCTGTTAAGCCTCTGCTCTCCTGGGCCCTGGGCTGACATGATCTGAGCTTAAAGGTGCGATACAAACAGAAGCTTCAAGGGGTTGCTGCCGCTCCTGGATGGGTTTGGGGAGGGGGCTGCAGTGCTTTGTGGCTGGGTGGGTGATTTCCCCCAGCCAGTGCATGCTGTGGAGTTGCTGTGTGCTCTCAGCAGTGTCTGGCTCCGCAGCTCTTAAGGGAACTTTGGTACAGAGTGGATCCAGCAGGGCCACCCTGCACACCCATGCATAAAGCTGGCATAGGAGGATGGGGCACCTGGGGGTGATGGGGACCACCCACAAGAACCATGTCCACCAGCCCTGTACAAGCCCCCACTCCCTCCTCCAGAAATACCTGCATGTGTGTGTATTTTTGCAGGAGTTTGGAAGGCCTGGGCTTAGTGCCTCATGTTTTCTACTCCACACTTTGCTTAGGGCATCCCGTACTTTTCTGTTTGCTCTCTCTGCCTTCTCTGATGCTTCCTTCACTCTTCAGCTCCGTGAGCACAACCTGCTGCCATCCAGTGAGAACCGCCCAACGCTGTCCTTGGGCTGGGAGACTTCCCTGGGCTGCCTCCCTCCCTGTCCAGCTTTTCCCTACACCTTGCAGATGCATTCACATGGCTGTCCTTGGCACTGGTACCCAAAAGCAGCAAGGGACTCGGGAGAACAGCACTGAGAAAAGAAAATTAGGCAGGAGCAGCTCTTTACAGAGCAAGGCGTGGGATATACTCCATGTCTGTCGCTGGTGATATCTGCTGCGTTGTGATCGGATGGGCCATGTTCGGAGCATCCTCCAGAGCTGCTGGGAAGGAGCACATGGAGCTGGTTTAGTGTTTTGCTGTGGGTCTGTGCTGCGGTGGTCCAGCTAGGGGTAGGAGCAGGTGGGCTCTGGATTCTCCTGCATTTCCAAAACAGGGCTCAAAACTCCATGGAAAAAAGCCCACGGTGAGTCTGTCCTGTGGCTCAGCCCTTCAGTGCTGCACAGAGTGAGGGTGTTGTGGTCATGGAGCGTGGGCAAGCAGCAGCCACACAGGGAGACCTTGTGGAAAGCGCAGGTTGCATTTCTCCTGGGAGGTGGTGGGGGCAAGGGAGAAGGCAAGGAGTCCTAACCCATGCAGCCACACCAGCATCGCTTTCTTGGCACCCTGGAGATGGCTGGGAAGCTCTCCATGGAGGGCAGTACGCAGGTAGGATGGGAGAATAGTCACTCAAACCTCCTCTTGGTTGACAGGGAGTGAGATAGGTCAGCTAGCCAGCAGGCTAGCATCACTTACCCAGGGCTTTCATCCTTCTAGGTGGGCTTCAACATGCTCCTCTGTATGTCTTCATCTTCCATGTACCCACCCAAGCACTGGACCCTGGATATGGTTCTTGAAGGTTAAAGTCTGCCTACGGCAGTGACTTGGCTTTGGGGGCTGGTTCTGGAGGCAGCAGGATCAGGCCTTCCCACTCCTGTGGTCTCTGTAACCAGCAGCAATCCTGGCGAGAAGGGCTCAGCCACTGCTCCACGACCTGGGAGCAGCATCCAGCCCTTCCTTAGGGCAGGCAGCTCAGGCAGAGCCGAGCATGGAGCAAGCTGCGTGTCAGGGGCGTTCTGGGGTCTGGGATGTTTGCAGGCAGGTCCAGCCAGTGCAGCCAGGAAAGTCCTTTACGTGTGGGCTGGATGTGGTGGTGTGCACCAGGCTTTGTGTCTACACATGCAAGTGAACACGCATGTTCATACGTACACGTGCTTGGAGGGATGGGGAAGATGCCCACACCTTGCACGCCCTGGGCAAGAAGGCAGCTGTCTCTGCTTGCAGCCTCCTCAGGGGGATGGAGGAGCACATGTGATGGTCTCCGTGCCTTGCACACTGTCCGCGTTGATCTCATATGCTGAGATTCTCGCAGGCACCCAAAGGAGTCATCGAGCTGCGCGCCGATCGCTGCGCGCTGCCAAAATCCTCTGGAATCTGCTCCCTTGCGTCACCCCTTCCCAGGTCAGCATTGGGCTTCGCGGCAGCAGGTGCTGAAACCCGTCCCTCCTCGCGACCTGCCTCCCTTGCTTTTCCAGCACATTTTCTGGAGGTCAGTCATCCCCTCCCTGCCACTGGATTGCTTTCCTGCCCCTTCCCACCTGCTCCGTTCACCCGGCAGCTTTTCTGGAGCTGGAGAGCAGCTACGGGGAGGGTGAGGGGGGTGGTCCTGGGCAGGGGAACATGAGTCCAAAGGAGAAATCAATCCTGTCCTGGCTGGGGCTGAAATCTTGGAAACACCATGCTCCGATCCAGCAGCTCTCGAAGAACCAGGGCTGAATGTGGCACTAGCTATTTCTGGCTGCTGGTGGCTATTCCTGGCCCTGACCCCAAGGTCGGTCCTCTTCCCTCGCCTCCTTCCCTGCGCGCTCGGGTGAGCTCGCTCGGCGAGCTATAAATAACGGCAGCTGTGGGCAGCCTCCGGGAAGGGCACCGAGGGGAAAGCATCCCCGGGATCCCCCTCTCCAGCCCAGCCAAGGGGGGCGAGGGGTCCACCGTACCCCCGCAGGCACTGGGGTGTTGCAGAGCCATCGCCGGGCTTTTTCCGTGGGGTTTTGAGTCCCAGAGCCCTGCTCTTCCCTGCAAGCAGCCAGCGGCACTTTCAGGCTGAGTGATTGCTTGGGGATGGGTTTATTTTTTTAATATCCCTCGCGAGCAGCTCAAGCTGGACTTGCTGTCCTGCAAGGCGCCGGGGCTGGGATAGCTTTTTTTTTTTCCTCCAGATCTCTCTTTTCCTCTGGGGAGGGTTGAGCAACCCGATGGATGTGACAGAGGGAGCATCCAAGAGGAGGCAGCTCCACTGGAGCCCGCCTGCAGCCGCAGCCTGAAGTTTCCTGAGTGCTTTTCTCCTCCTGGCTTGTCCCCCTTTCCTTCTCCACACCCTCGCTTCCTCCCCACTGTCTTTCCCCCTTTCTCATCCTTTCTCCTTCCCTTTCCCTCAGTTCCCCTCTGTGCTTTTCATCCCTCTGGCTTTCGCTCCATCACTCCCCGTCCTCCCACGCCCTTCCGTCCCCACTCCCACTACTTTTGTCCTCCTCCTACCCCATCCCCTTTCTCCCCCCCAGTGCTGCCCCTGGCCCCTCTCTACAGCAGGGTACTGTTTCGCTCTGCAAACACCAGCTGCCTTGTTTTTCTTGCGGTGCAGCAAATGTTTCCGCAGTGCTGTGGAGATCGACGGAGCCGCTGAACAAAAGGACCTTTTCTTTTTTAGCGGCGGGATGGAGAGCGATTGCGCTGCTGGCCTGAGAGGCCAGTGCTCAGGTGGCTCCCATGCCCGCATCCAGCCACCTCAGCGGCATGGGCACCAGCCCCCATCCCCAGAAGGAGAGTGGAGAGGGGAGCCCGCTGGTCCCAGTCGCTCTCGGTTTATTTGGAAACACACGGCTTGTTTTCGTTTGTTCCCCCCTCCTGCCTCTCCTGCTGCAAAACTGGTGTAATTGGAGCAGGAAATTAAACATTTGAAGCGTTAACGCGATAATCTGCTGGTTTAGGCTTGGGGTGGGGGTCGTGGGCAGGGAGCTGGGAGCTGGGCCCACTGCTGCTGCCTGGCGTGCCGGCAGGGAGAGGGGACGCGGTGCTGGTGGGGTCTCCCAGCATATCCCACCCTCTTGCCCCAGCCAGGGACACCACAGGGAGGGCTCTTCTTCAGCTTGCCATGGCCTCAGGTGGCCTTCAGGCTCCTGGATAAGATGGTTGTGTTTCTCCTTTGGTCCTGATAGCCGTGCTTCCTTCTCCACACAGATGGGACCAGGACTGGTGCTGGTGCATGGCTGCACCCTCAGTGAGATGAGTTTCTCAGTGCTTTGCTTACGCTGGTGGTGGACGAAACAACCAGGGACCTGAACATGTCCCACGTCCCCAAAACCACGACTGGAGAGCCCTGAGGCTGGAAAAGGGAAAACCCAAAAAAGCTGTAAGCTTTCAGAGATGCAAAAATCTCCCTGGGAAACCAGCAGTTGTGTCCCTGGGGCAATAAACTCTGGACACAGCGAGGGCAGTTCAGGCTGGGTGCCGGGAGAGCTGATCATCATGGCAAGGGCAGGTGGATGTCCAAACTGACTGCCAGGCAAAGAAGGTGGGGTCTCCATCTCTAGAAGCACTGGAGAGCTGAGCAGACCCCCATCGGGATGGCTGCACCAGGACGGTCCCTTGTGTAGTGGAGACCGCGTTGCTCTGGGTAGGTTTGAACACCAGGTGATGGAGAATGGGTTTCCTGATGCCTTCCCTGAGCTCCTCAGTGGTCTATAAAGATGGCTGGCATGAACATATTATGTTTTTTTAATTCCTTTTTTATGTCAGGCTTGGATTGTCTAATAGACGCTTGCATTGTAATTTTTTACTTTAATAGGAATCATTTGTAGAGAGATCTGCTGAGCTCAGCATCCCGGCTGAAGCTTTTGCATTATCGAGAGTTGCTGTCTTTGCAGATGGATGAGTTTCAAGGATTTCTAAATACACAGGGCTATCTGTCTAAACAACAGTTCAAATGCTGTGCAGTTCACTGGTTCAGAGCAAATGTCAAAGAGGCAGGACTGGGCTGTCGCCACTAAACAAACCTCTGTCCCATTTTCCTCTGCATCTTCACAAAATCCTGCACAGATTTCGTGTGATCAGCCTGTTTCTATTTACAGCGTGAAAAAAACAGCATGGAGGAGAGCTGTGGGTTTTTTTTTGCTGTGCTTGGGGTACAAGGGTGTTGGAGGGAGGAACTGTGCCATAATTGCTGTAAACCCCTTCCCTTTCCAAAAAGCCTGTCGGGGAGGAGACTTGACCTTTTCTGAGGCCACCAGTCTCTGTTGGCCTGAGGTGCTGGCAGAGTTGATGCCTTTGCGCAAGGATTTTGGATGAAGGTGAAGGTTGTCCAACACGTCCCCTTCTCCCAGAGCAGGATTGGACATTCTCTCCATCGCCCCCATGAATGTTTGTCTCTCTTTTTCCAAAATAATACCCCAAATGGGGTTTCTGGAGCCACTGGCCGCAGGTCCTGGTGTGTCTGATGGGTTTTAAAGTGCTTCACCCTCTCTGGAAAAAAAAAAAAAAAAAAA
>Ga0065711_1038332_pt1 | contig 18890 bp, 15 predicted proteins | sample Hoacrofraction12_FD_59098 | JGI IMG/M metagenome (GOLD analysis project Ga0065711, IMG submission 59098) | Hoatzin crop microbial communities from Cojedes, Venezuela - Epithelial fraction 12 v2 (version 2) | ecosystem: Host-associated > Birds > Digestive system > Esophagus > Crop | place... | reverse complement strand
TATTCAAGCCCCGCCTGGACAAGGTCCTCTACAACCTACTGTAGGTGACCCTGCTTTGGCAGGAGGGTTGGACTAGATGACCCACAGAGGTCCCTTCCAATCCCTACCACTCTGTGATTCTGTGATTCTGTGATTCTGTGATTCATGTGGAATTAAACTAAACCAACACAAGCTCATCCTCTTTAATCCAAACCAGGCAAGAAACCAAGAAAGTTTGGTTTTAGTGCATGTTGGACCGAAATTTAAAAAGGAGTCTGAGTGATGTGCTGGGAAAGAGCTCCGACAGAAATGTAAAGGCAGATTAAAACAAGGTATGGAGCTAGTCGCTGGCCCCCAGCCGCCTGCTCTGCCCTTCTGGCAAATGCTGCCACCCCAGAAAACCTCCTGCAGGTCACTGAGTTTTCCTCTCAGCAGATTAACAAACACTGAAAGTCTCTGAACAGGATAAACAGCAAGAACACACAAAGCCTTAACTTAACCCAGAGGCACAAAACGGAGCAGCAACCCCAAATAGTGCCTGTGGAGCTGGGTAGAGAGGTTCTGATTATACTCTTCCTATGGACACCACAAAGTAGGAGCCTTCACTCAAGGCAGGAGGGAACAATGCTCAAAAAAATTGAAGTAAAAGCAGTGAAATGTATGCTCAAGTTTCTGTCTTTTCCATTCAAGCATTTAAACTGCTCCCAGCAAGTCAATCCCCAGCAAGTTTACAGAAAGAATATTATTTACTAAACCCCTACGGAGCATACGAGGAAAGGGGAAGTGGCAGCTCACTAGTTATTTTTGCATAGTGATTTCTGTGCAAAATGATGATGATTAAATCTTAAACTAAGGTCAGAAGAGTCCTGTTAGGGCAACTGCCAATTAACTATTGTCCTATTAATGCAACTGTCCCTAATATTAATGCACATTTTACAGCTTTTCAGTCTCCAAGGATTTTTTTTGGTGAGTTTTAAAATCTGGTTAGTGGAGGAAGTCCACATTCTGCATTCACCAGCTTGCAAACACCCCACACAGACCAAAACTCTCCTGGAGTTTAGCTTTATTGGAAATGTAAATCACAACAACAAAACAGCTTTCACCGTAAACTTCCTTTCCAAGCTTAACTGTTCCCAAGGTTGCTCCCTGGTGACACTTCTGTGCCAGTCTGCAATTTTTCTCTTTTATTTGGTTGCAACTTGTAAAACCAATCTGCAAGTGTGATCCAGAAATAATTATATTGTTCCTTTATGCAGGGTTTAGTGTTTGAATTGAGTACAGCTCTTCATTTACAAGCAGGTTGTCAGAGTTGCTACCCAGTTGCAACTTATCTTCTCAAATATACAGAAATAATTCTTCTGAATTCACAGTTTACTACATTATTTATACCAACAGATGTCAAGGCAAGAACACACTGGAGTCCTTCCTGAAAGCCAGTACTAATTTCAGTTTGGGAATACATTTTCCAAATGAAAAACATGTTAGAGGGAACAATATTTTCAAAGCAACTGGTTCTGGCATGTTACACTTTGAAACTAAAGATACACTTTTTTCTCAAAGGATTCCTTAAGATTCACACATACTTGGGAAAACAAAAGATCTTTCTGTATGTGTGTGAAAATTGACCCATTGCTGGACCACGAAATCCAAGCTAACAAACAAATCTGCAATGGCAATAGATTATTTGGGGACTTCTTTACAATGTAGGTTCTTGGACCATTCATAGCAGTGATTTTTTAAATTCTTTGCTTTTGAAAGGTTCTTTGTGAGGGAAATGTGATTTAGATTGAATCAGAGATATGGGAGCTGGAATAGAGTCGACTTTTTCATTAGACAGAGGACTTTTCATGTTACAGTCATGACAGACCAATATAAATCACAGATAGGTCTGAAATTCAGTATTTGAATCCACAGCCAGACGTGACCTTCCATGCTATTTCGAGGGAAGGGGGAAAGACACATCCACAGTTTACGCTCAGACCAGTTCAGAAATCACTGAATGTTCAGAAGGGACCAGAGAGCTCCTGCTTCAGCAGCCTGGTGTGCAAGATCGATCAGTGGACGAGATGGATTCAGGATAAACCTCCGTGGAGCCCTGAAAAGACCTGAGAGACCTGAGAGTACTCAGACTCTCCAAAGGACCTCCAGGATTCTCCAGGACACAACTGGTGAACTCTTACCTGTCTCGTCATGCAGTTACAGATTCCCTGTGGCTGGATACCCCACAGGTTGCTGGAGTGAATAACTAACATAATTCCCCAGTTCCTCTGTGCAAGTAAGTTACAGCAACGTCTTTCATCATTGTGTCGTCTGACACAAGCTTTGTTACTCCATAATTGAGATGGTACCTCACTATCTTCTTTTACAGAACAACAACCTCTTTCACTTTACCAGGCTTTCTAATCCAGATCGTGTTTCAACAGTTACAAATGTGGTGTGGTAAAAGCATCACCAAAGAAAATGTCTTATAACTAGTAATAGGGTACCGTGTTACCCTACTCTCACTCTTTCAGAGAGAAAGATGGTGTTCATTTCTGCAATGAAGTACAGAAGAAAGGATAAAGACCTTTTGCTACAGGTCATCTGGTCCTTCTCTCTGTTCCTATTGATGAAGTGGAAAGGAAAGAAACAGACTTAGAACTGTGATTGTTTTATTGTGCATTCATAGTTTTATGTTGGATTCAACTACACAAATTATTACTGAGCTACATCTGTTAAAGAACACTGTCCAGGTAAAATCAGCATCTACTAGCTCAGTTGAAATCAATAGGCATTTTGCCATCAATTTTTATAGGACTAGGCACAGAGATTTTGCTGTAATGTGTAAAGGTAAAAAATTTGGACAGGCAGACAGATACAACATTGTCTGTGTAAACTGAAGCCAAAGCTTTTCAGCCTCGAGCAAGATATTGTGTTCTTAATTAAGTATACAAAAGAAGGATAATTTGATTCAGAAGTAACATTATCTTTCCTCTACCTCCTCTCACACCAGAAGGTACATTTGGTTTCGCCATAACAAATCAATTGCACAGTGAACCAAGCACACATCTGCCATGCTGCAGGGCTTCCCCACTATGCCGGTTAAAAACAATATCAGATTAATCTAGAGCACAGGGCCAGGTGTCCTGAACCAGTTTTCAAGCAGTGAGTGCTACAGAAAAGATGGCTGGAGATTGGGCACCACACTGGGTATCTATTAAATTTAAATGGTGTTTCTCAGCAAGATCACTGAGCCAAGATGTTCTACTTGATGAGCTCAGGAAGAAACAATCACTAAAAGAATGTGTTATAGTGCTCTGACTTTGACAGCTTCATCGCTGCAACGTGGCTGCATTTTTACGCCTTCCTTTCAGTGTGACAGCTTCACATTGACTTCAGGAGCAGCTTAATACTGACCGTGGGTCATCCCCACTGGAGTGATTTCTCTAGTACCTGTAATCTCCTCTTTGATGTAGTTCCCTGACAAACATCCTACACAAAGTAGTTTTTCAGAATAACTTAAGAATGTACAAATGATGTTTTTCATGTTCTTCAGTCATCAACCTTTCCAAGGCCCATGAGAAAGGCTTTAAAGAGCAGCAATGTTTTGTATATTTGCTTGTTACCTGGCAATAAAGGAGAGGACATACAGAGTTCCTATATTTCCTTCCCACCTGGGCATCACAGTGCATCAGAGGACAAATGATGGCACAGACTGGATGACATTCCTGTCTAGTTTTTATTTCCTTCAGCTCACCCATGGGTCAGCAGAGAGAGGTAGCTGAATTCAGAGGACACAATCAGAGCCTCTAAAGTAGTGTTTAACTTTTCTCTAACATCAGTGCTTGGACATTGATATGGCTAGGGAACAGTTAATTTCCCCAAACTGTTGAAGACGCTTATAAAAAACGAAGTTCTCAATACAGTTCATAAAAATGAAACAATCATTCCCTTCAGCAGCAATAAGCAATACACAATTTTATCAGAGGTTTGAATTATCTCTTGTCCCAAGTTCTAGACTAACTTTGAGCAATTAGCAGGGATGTCCTTAGTGGCCATTTACTCAGTTGTTCTCTCCCTGCACAATGCAAAACCAGTGAGAAAACAATACAGAGGAGTGACGGCAGTATCATCCATACACCCACAGATCATAAAAGAAAACCAAACTCCTAGCAGCACACCCTCTCCAACATCACCGCAGTAGACAAGGGTTGCCCTAGGACTCCAGCTGCCCAGTATATGCAGACGCTTCTACCAGCTCACCTGGAGTGTCTTCTAAGTGCCAAGGCAAGGATTCAGGCATTAGTATGATGTAAATCTACAGCAGCCTGGATATAAAAGGGAAACTTTCACACTGCACTGAAGGAAGTCTGTGGCTACCTAATCAGAAATTTGTCTCTAAGTGTTTGCATCTGACGTCTTATATTGTAAATAGATGGTTAGGATTAGACTGGGTGGAGCAGGTGTAGGCTTGGACTGCCGATTGGGGGTTAGATCACAAATGCCTTGGTGGAGGCCATGCTTTTCTCTGGCTGTACAATGCTTTAAACCACACAGGGCTCGTTCATGAGCAGACTTTGAGATGCTTCCACATTTGCTGCGTATTTTCAATGGAAGACACAGCAGCGGTTACATGCGAGCCAGCCTGACAAAAGAATGAAATGTGTTCAGAAAAAATAACTGACCCCAAAAGCATCGCCAAAGGTGATCTAGCAGAAGATGAAAGAAAGGATGATTTCAAAGAGAAAATCTTCAGAAGGCTTTTGGAAACACAGATGAGTAGAGGAGACTACTTAAAGTTGGCTGGAATATTTTTAGTGAGAAAATTAATCCAATAGCCACAATTCCCTGGGTGTCCAGCACTCTTGGAAATTTCATGTTAACATTTATGAACACGCATGCATTTTCTCCCTCATTGAAGCATTTTGCCTCCTTTATTTTCAGAGCACTCTGGAGTGTTCAGATAACCCAACTCTGTAACTCAATCCCAGCAAGAGACTATTTAATAAGGATCTTTTTTAGATAAAATTTTTCTGTAAAGGTGGAAATAATGCAATACTGTACAGTCCTTTTCAAAAGAAATAGCATCAGAGAAGTCAGATGAGGAAAAAACACTTTTTGATCATCCTAGTCCCTTTCTCGGGACTTTTGGAGGATACAGGACTCCAGACTATCTGCCCAAAACACAAGTGACAGGGGTGCAGCTGTAGTGTGTGATACATGATTATGGCAATCACTGAGACGCCTCTGGAGACCCCCAAATTTTGTTGCTCTGCTCCACATCATTGCCACTGACCGTGTAATGTCCTTGCATGTACTCAGATCTGTCTGACAGTGGTTTCTACTTATTTTGGTTGCTGAACGGCCACAACAAGAGCTGGGGCCTGTGCTACAGCTATTGTTTGCCTTCCTGCACCTCTTGATGATAACAGCAAGGGTAAGTAACAGAGGAACTTGCTCTGCCTGCTCCAGCTTGACATAAAATCCTCTCTACTGGTGTATCCTCATGTGTCCAAAAATACTTATCTCTTGAGTGCGTCTGACTGTAATAGAACTCCAATCTGGAGTTCAGTTTACTGCTGGTTCCTGAAAAGTCCCCACGTTGAAGGCTGTGGCTTGCTCTGGCAGAATCAGATGGTTTAATTTTGCTCAGCCATGGGCAATGGTAGTTGTGCTCAGCTTCTCCAGCTGAGTCACTTAGCATTTTCTGGCTCCATATCTTGCTTTGAACTGAACCAGCCATAGAACTGTGCATGTGTCAGACAGTTTGCAGTGTCCATACTGGTATGGGTTTACATTTTATTCTGTATGATGGAAAATCGTCCTTGTTCATGTAAGGCACTTTGGTATTTGAGTTGTTTATTTATTTGCTATCTTCATCTTATAATTGCTGAGCACATTCTCTCCAGCCTTCAGAATTTCTTTTCTTAAAAGTCAAGAAGAAACATTTTGACACCCTCCCTCAGCAGGTGTTTCTGGCCAGGTATTTCTGGACCTTGAGTGATATTAGCATCCCACTTGTGTACTTCTGTGCCTGTGGAAAGCCAAGCATGCTGAGCTCTCCTGAGACTTGGTTCTGCTGTCCTTTCTTCAGCTGTGACTTACACCAAGGGGAAACATCACTCCTCCATCAGATGAACAATCTGTGTCTCAGACAGGAAATCTTTAGGCTTTTCATGTCATTTCACAAGCAGAAAAATCAACAAAGTGAAAAATGTGCAAGGTCTCATGTACTGTCCGACAGCCCAAATTGCCAGAAAACAGCTTATTCATTAATCCTCCTCTTTCTCCCCCATACACCCACAAGATAACAGGATAATAAGACATATATTGTATTTCATTTTGACTGTATTTCAAATGACAAAACACAGCCATGGCTTCAGAAAACACTCGTCATTTAATGTAATTTTCACTACTGTTTCAAAGTGCACAGCGAGGTGAAACCTTTGGTTAGGCAGCATGCTTAGTGTAAATGCACCAATATTTACAAGATACTTCCCCAGAGGTACTGCCGTATGTTTGCACAGTGTAAAGTGAGCAACTTCTGTCTGCTGTACTTCCCAACCCTGCAGCTGATATGTTTACAGAGTTTAATGAAAGTTACCTCACAGGACATGCCGAACAACCTATTTTGTTGTTTTATTCTCCTTGCAAGTGCAATTGCAGCAACTGCATTTTGCATCAAACCCCCAAGGAGTTCTGCAAGCTGTCGTTTGCCTTTTCTGATGTGCTCTGGTCTCCCATTTCAAATGGTTGAAAAATAGTCGGAGAGTTTAGGCCTTCCCCAGTTTTGTTGTTAGGCAGTCACCTTTCCTCACACGCTCAGGAAATCATCAGTTGTGCCTTTAGCTCCAGACACTAAGCGCTTCCACAGTTGTTAGTGTTTTCCAGTTCCACCCAGTGCTAAAAAAATCTGGGCAAAGAATGCTACAGGTCTGCAGGAAATAAAGAACCTAACATTTTGCATCATCCACGTATTTAAAAATGATCCAGAGCCTTGGCAAAGGGTAAGAAAGCCATTTTAGCTTACAGTTTTCTGCACACTACAATGAGGCCAAGAGATGTTTTCTGTGTCTCTAAAATGACCTGCACTATTGAACTGCTGCTGAGATAAAGATTGACTCCCTGAAAGATGGCGATGATGAGGGAGGGTAAAGATGGCGAAAGGGCACTGGGCAGGGAGAATATGAAAGAGCAACGATAAAACGTGGATTTGGCAAGTGAGCCACTGCCAGCATTGGGGTCTCCATCACCTTGCCTTTCTGGTGCGATAAGTATTAGCCAGTTCCTTTTTCAGCTGATACTCCACAGGAACAGTGAAAAAGCAAATCGACACAACTTGCTTCCTCATCCCCGCAACATCCTGCATTTCCCAGCCCTGCCATTACAGCTGACTGACCTCATGGGCATAAACAGGAATTTGAATTCCAGGATGTCTGGACAGGAGAATCCTCCGTGTTTGTGCTTCTCCAGCTCAACTTCCTGGTATGATGCTGTGCTGTGGTTTGAGAGGAGACGGTCACAAGTTACAAAAAAGGAAAATCTGATCAAATGTAAAAGGAAAAAAGTGTTCACAAAGACAGCAGTGAAGCACTGGGACAGGGATCCAGAGAGGCTGTGGAATCTGCAGAATTTCAAAATTTGTGAGGACAAGGTCGTCTGCAACCTTATCTAACTCGGAAATTAGCTCTGCTTTGAGCAGGAGCTTGGACCGTATGGCCTCCAGAGGTCCCTTACAACCTCAGTTTTTGTATAAGATTGTAATTCCAAATTTGATTTGTTTCAAACTGAAAAAACACAAAAAGTTGTGATGCTTCTAGCAAAGCAAAATACTTTTTTTTTAACACAACCAAACCATTTTGTGTTGTGATACATTTTTGTATGTATAAAAAGACATAAAGATTGTGTCTTACCAGTGACATTTCTTTTATTGTTATTTCTTCAAAAAGTAATAAATAACAATTTTTAAAAGTTTAAACAATTCAACTATTTTTTTTTTCTTCAATGCTAAACTGAATTGACAGAATTCCCCCTTCCTGGGGAAGGTTTTAGTTTTGCAAAAACAGCATGTTCCACGGAAATTTTGTCTCATAGGAAAATTTTTATCTATTTGCATCCGGTCATTGTTCTGTTTTTCACTTCGAAAAGACTTCAGTTTGATCAGTTCAGCTTTCCTATCCTGGTTTACATTTATTTCCAACAGGAAGACATATCTGTCAACAACTCAGTACTCTGCTTGGAACTGGAAATCTAATCCAACATGCAATATCTTTTTCTTTTTCTAGCACACTGCAAGAATGGAAAAAAGGCATTTTCGACATATCAGAGGTATTAACACGAATGTGTTTCACGTAGTAAGCATTGTTGAATTGCCATGGCAATTATCTCCATGGAGATTTCTAAAATATCGATTCCTGGGTACAATGGCAAATGTTTCCATTATTGATCAGAGACTCATCTGGAGACTCCCGAATTTGTTGATAATCTGTGTATTTTAGGGGCCCTGGGTCTCAAAGGAAGTAAGATTATCTTGGATGCAATTTTGATTCTACATTCCTGAGTTGTTGTAGAAACTGTTCAAAGTTCACTTTAATTCACTTTGACAGTTTTCATTCAGCATGAAAATTTCAATTATTCCATTTACTTTCATCAAAAAGAGATGATGAGAAACGGGGTGGCTCAGAATTTCTGCAGCTGTTAGCATTTAGTGTAAATATCTACAAAATCCTGAAGACCAAGAATGTATACAGAGTCTTATAAAACACAGGCTTTCAAATTCTAATTTGCAGACACCTGGGATTCCAAGGACTACTTCTAAGGGATCCATAAACACGGCTAAAAAAAGCAATCTTATTGTGAGCAGGCCTAAATTCAATATTCAGGGACCACATATGTAATAGAAAACCTGCAGATCAACAAATAGCTGAGAACCTCTGCATAGAATATATTTGCAGCTCAGTATGTGAGTCGTATGTGTCTCATTGCTGTGGATGATGATTTATTTCACAATCAGTCAAGGAGGGCGTGAGATCCCATCACAGCAGTGTGGGAAGAAGCCGGCTCCGGTTCTATTTTTGCTGCTGCCACAAAGGTATCATCTGACTTGGGGCATGTTGTTTCCCTCCTCTGTGCCCCTGTCCCTCCCCAGCCTCTCTGAGACTTACCTTTCAGAATATAATTTTCCAGGCTAGGGGCTGCATCTTATCGTGTGTTTATATAAGACTGAACACAACACAGACTCACTGCTGACTAGAACCTTAACTACCCAAAAATTTCTGTAATCTTTCCTATCATAATAATCCTATCCATTTGTCAGCTTAAAAAAGAAGTAAATCTTGATTGTGATTATTTTACATGCCCAGGTATAATTCTCTTTCTGCCTCTCCGATTTTGCTTCGGTGCCAGGAATCCATCCATTCCAGGAGTTCTGTGATTTTTGTGGACTCTAAGAAATTGAAGTAGCATCTTTCCTTCCACGCTTTCATTATGTTTGCTTTTGGAGAAGCGTTTTTATTATTAAAAAAAGAGTCAGCAATAATAACTGACTGGAGACTTTGCCTTGCAGCTGGACAAATTACCCTGCGTGGTTCAGAGCGTTAGTGTTATGACATGGGAAAGTCCCATCCCTGGAGCTCTCCTTCGTGGGTCGTTGCAGTGGGTAAGGCCTTGGGGCCATGCTAAGTTGTGTGCTCTGTACACAAACTGTGCAAGAAAACAATGAGCATTATCAGTAATGAATTAATTACCATTTTCCCCTTTCAGCACAGATTATATTTAACAGCTGTAAAGACAAAACAGCTGTACTGAAGGATGAGTAACACAATAGTTCAGAAAAGACTCTGTCCCTAAACACATCAGTCAAAGCCTTCAGATTTGTAAACACTGTAAACATCTAGGAGTGCTACAATAAACTGCTTCCATTTTTGCTCTCCCTTGTTTACTGCAATTCCTGTTTTCTGGAAGAGACTGCAGGGTTGTTCTGGCAATTGTGAATGTGACCTCAGATGTCTTAATTATTATTTCTGTCACCAGGAGGATTTAGCAGCATGGCCAAAAGACCACAAAGAAAAGTCCTCAGTTAGCATGAAATGTTCACCTGGCACCTGTGTCACACAATGAAGTTACTCCTTGAGTCAAAGTGCCCAGATAGAAACAGGTAATAAAACTTCAGCACACAATAATGTGTCTCAGAGAGAAAAGGCGTCCTGTTGAACTACTGAAAGTAAATGCACGAATGGCTTCAGGCCACAAAAAAATCTAGAAAAACTCAAGCAAATTTGCAATCAGGGATCAATTCTTTTTCTCAATAGGAACTCAGTTTGGAACTTCTACTTACATTACGTGGAAGTATAATTTATTTCCTTAAAATCAGATGCTATTAGCCAAAGGAATTTATTAAATGAATCACTTTGATTTGCTAAGCTTTTCCTTGCTGTGACAAAGTATTTACACTATTTCAGGCCTCACTGCTTCAGTCATGAGCTACCTGTGAATGTCTGGCAGGGGCCAGCTTAGGAAATCTTCACGTGATGGACTGGGGAGGAATAGCTCTCCATTCCAGCCATAGCTGGAATGTTTCACAGCTGCTTTCTCATTTGGTGATATCTCACTGGACACTTAAGTTTTTGCAGTGCTTAAGGAAGAACGCTTTGCAGTGATTTGCCTGGGCAGCTCTGCTCATTTCCCTGATGAAACAGCCAGGAGAAATGGCTATCCTGATCTTCTCTGAGTGCCTCTGAAAAGCACTGTTTCTTTTTTCAAGCATCTTCCCACGCTTCTGGACTGAGGTCCTGGTTCTGTGATCATTAACACCAGAGCTCTGCACTGCTAATCTGCCAGAAGGAGACATTTGTTGTGGATCAGACATCGGTGCATGATCGTATTTCTGGTGAAGTAGCTGGAGTGCAGAACACAGTGTTTATGCTAATTTTCCCCTGCCTAGAAGAGGACAAACAATTTCTGATACAGTAAAAATGTTGGAGCAGTAGTTGCAGAAGATGCCTCATCTAGAAGCGAGACTTCTGGTCCAATGTAAACTTGTCATTCTTTTTAATACACCTGAACAGGCAAGTTTCCTTACTCTGGATCAGCGCTCTGTGTGATGTGATTCTGTGTCATGACTTTTCTGATCCAACACAAGGAGTCCTTAAGCTGGATTTATTGTATTGTTGAATCATGACCTCAGGGATTTGTAAGAGAAATGAGCTGCAGCCAAGTGCCAAAGATTCAACGCAACTCTTACAAGTGGAATCTTGGCCATATTGAAGTCAACAGCAAAACCCTGTATTCTTTGTTGGGACAAAAAACACTTGTTTGCTGAAACATGAACTTTTTGTTGGAGCATATGGACCACGTTCAGCATGGCTTCAGTTTCTGGCCTGAGACTCTAAGGAGAGGAATATTCATACTCTCAGAAGGATGGAGAACCCATCCTACCCTTCATCTGGGAAGGGGATTGGAGCAGACTCACACTGCGATTCTGAGCATCCGAAACACTTTCCCACCCGCCTTCTTCACTGACAAAGCCACTCTGCAGTATTTCTGCTCCACTGCTGCAATTTATGGCTCCCACATTTACCCTGGTTCAAGCGTTAGCTAGGAAACACTAAAATGATCTCTGTTTTGGAAAAGGTGTTTAAGCTTCCTGTGTCTCTCACAGGTGTCCTTCCAGCCACTGACTAAGTAGACTGAGCTGGATAAAAGCCATTTCTCCCATCTCTCCCTCAGATTCTTTTCCTAGACGTTCTGAAAGGCCCAAGATCCATTCTACTGCAGAATCAAAATATTTCAGAAAAGGAAATACAGTGTGGCTTATATATAACTGCAGGATGCAGAAAGCACCCCCGTTCAGATCCAGCCAAAGCTTTCACGAATATTGACATCCTTAGCAAATTTTCCAGTGCCAAATTTTTCAGAATTGATAAACCAGCTGAGTCACTCTTTAATGCTGCTTTGATTAAAACATGAATTTTCTTTAAACCAATAAATGATCTTAGCTACAAAATCATTTGCATTAGCAGAGTGTACTGGTTTACTCAAAGACAAGTTAATTACAGAACATAATGCAGAAAACCTTTGCCTACTTGAAGGAGACTGCTACAAAAAGAAAAAAAAGAATAGGTGTTATCTCTTTTTAAATTAAGTTGCCTGTTACAGGGGATGGTACTTTATTCAACATGAAACAGAGCTTAGATGAAATGAGAAATGAAAAGAGAAACCAAGACTGAGAAGACACTGGGAGAAAAAGAAGAAAAAAACATACTAAACAAATTTCAAAGGCTAAAGGGGAGAATGGGCATTTTTTGCTGTATTCTTCAAAAGGGTCCAGAGGGAACTATGATAACACTGAGAGATGCAAGAAGGAAGCGGAGAGAACTAAGCTTTGCTCCATACTCTGGCAGTTTAAGGGAGTTTCTGCTACAGTTGCAGCAACTAAGTCAGATCTGGGCTCTGATTTATACCAAGAAAAGGAAGTTCTTAACCAAAACCATTTCTATGCAGCTACCACAGACTCCCTTGTAATTGTGCTTCGGAGCAAGGCAAAACCAAGGCCACAGCCTGAACAGATGAGGCTGAGCCTTGCTTTCAACTCAGAATAACTTCATGCAGAACATATAATTTCAAAAACTAGCTTTAAACTCTAGGCTGATATAATTCTGCTCTGTGTTGATTCCTTCCAGATTATATACGTGGGTGTGATTTATGTAAATAAATTAATGCTGGATGCAATTAGCTACATGAATTACACATGGACATGAATATAACCATGTGTGTTATGATAAAGGCCAGGAAGAGACACAGCTGAAATTCAGAACGAGACCTTACGGTCCCACTTCAGTGTGACAACAACAGTGTGACTCTTCTCTGAGTAAGTTCTTCTGCAGACTAGAGCTACTTGTTCCACTACAGGACCATTCAGAACTGGAACGTATTCCCAGGCTTGACCTCTCAGGTCCGAAAACATGGTATCACAAAAGGATTTCACCCAGAGCAGTAAAGCTAGATATTGCAAGATAACTTTTCCATAGTCATGCATGCAGTGCATGCTTACAAGAAGTCCAATTGTTTTCAGGGTCATTCTATTTAATTTCAGCATACAATCCACTTCAAAAAAAGCTACAGGATCTGAAAAAACCATGTATGACTTCAGATCAATACAATGAATATCAGCTTGTCATCTGTGGTTCCCGACATTGCTTGCACAGGATAGAAAATTATAACATTACAGCTATAATTCTGTTATCAAAAGCATTGGATGTTGTGAGCTAGCTGGATACCTGCACTTCGCTCTCTTATTGCTCTTTCCTCATTCAACCCTTCATTTATCCAATATCTGGGAAATCAATAGCATATGAACCATATGCCACTTCACATTTGATATTCTTCCAAAGCTCAGTATAGTTTGATTCCTTTTTTAATACAGCTTCAGCTCTAGGTCAGACAAACTGTGGTAATGACAGCTTTTTAGAATTATTTCAGCATCCTACATAAAACGGGATTTAAATCCCTGCTTCTCACAGTATATCACTTTAATTGTCTGCATGGCAGGTCTGGACACGCCTGAATTCTCTGCTTACCAGCCAGCCCTGGTCTAAACTACTATTTGATCATAAGTGAAAATGGAAACAATTTCTGTAAATCTCTGGGTGATTTATGGAGTTCTAGGAATGCAGTGCACTTCTTTATATATATTTTTTACAGTGAATCAGTACATAGATTATGGTCTAATCACCACACAGACACAGCATGTTTAAAACCTTTCCAAGGTGCACGCATTTCACACATTTGGATTGTCCTGTCTTTTTTAATGATGAGCTCTAAGAGAATCACTGAATGCTAATTTCACATGTTTTCACGGCTGTGAAAGATTAATACATAATCCTACAATCCAACTAATGGACAACATCTGTAGATGCATTTGCCTATTTAAGCCTCATAAACCAGGAATGTCTTCATAATTAATTATCTGAAAACAATAAAATGATTCAAAGGTGTCATTAAAGACAATTTAATTTAATGAATCATCATTACAACATAAAATGTAGCTTAGCTCAGAAATTATTGGCACTTTGCGCCTGAGTCTAGACTTCCCTGGTGTCTGTATTGGCAAGCGATACGTAGGTAAAGGCTTGAGACAATCTGGCAAGATTTCCCTGGTGAAGGGCAGGCTTGTGCTCTGCACTAATGCATGTCCAAGGGCGCTTTCATTTGCCTCAGTTGCAGTGGCACTGTGGGACGTCAGGCTCTTTCTAAGAGGACCCTGACATGTCCCACAAGGATAGCAGGAGCCTTCAGATGGGTAAAGCTTGAGGACTTGGGAGGGAAATTTTTTTCTTTTCAAGATCCAACTTATTCTAAAGGAATTTTGAACAAAAGCAGAATACACAGTGTATATGGACTCTAACCTAAAGCAGTGAGGTTCCTCACCCAAACAGTGCTCAGATGCTTAACATCTGAGAGCTGACCTACTAAAAACTTATCCAAGAGCTGGTGACAGAACAGGGTTTTCAAAGGCAGTCTGGTGTCTCTAGCTGGGATGTGCAGGCCAGCCAGACATAAAACCAACCACGTCTTCACTGGTGCCGGTGTTCACATCAGTATGTAAGATATTGGGATGGATGTAACGCCTGCCATGTTTACATACTGACTTCACTTGTCACTGCTTTAATATTGGGACATTCTTATATCTGAGCAGTGCCATAGAAAAGCAGTGTTGAGTAGGTCTTGTATCACATCAAAGCCAGAGTAGAGCTGTGGAGACAGAGCACTTTAACCTTAATTTGATACATTAGTAAATTTAAAAAACAAAACAAAACAGGAAAAAAACATCCTCAGAAAGGGGACTATGACGAGTCTTTTTTTCTACAACTTGCCAACAGTAAACTAGCATTCAGTGCTCTCTGAAGGAGGAATGCTTTTCTTGTGCTGTACCACTTCAAAAGTGGTTTTTCAGAAAGTGTTTCTAAGCATGCAGGGAACAGCTGAAGATCTTAAAAGAAAGGAGCACATTCAAAACAGCACTTGGCTCTTGCAAAGACTTTAGCTTTCTATGACCCCAGTCCTCCTATTCTTCTATCACTACCATCCAAAAAGAAAAATTTTCATCCAACTGGCATCCCTTGCAACAAAATAAGCCAGGGTCTTTGTGAGAGGTACTGTGTTAATTCGTAAACTGGGCATTTCTCTGGGATTCGGGTGCCCCGAGCTCTAATTTATTCCTTCATGTGACGTTTATTCCCAGCAAGGTGACACTGACAAGTCACAGAAGGGCTGCAGCAAGGCTGGCTCTGGCTAGGGCAGACAGTTACCAAGGAGAGCCATGAGTTCGCTGCCCTGGTAGACGGACTCAAATGGCCACTGCAAGCGGCTGGAGGGAGAGCGGTTTTCTCCGCGCCAGCTATTGCCAGTGCCACCGTCCTGCTGACACTGAAAGCATGAGCCCTGCTCCTCAGGGATCTCAGCTCAGCTTTTCATATAGTTCTGTCCTTTCCCTCTTCCACCCTTTCACCAGACAAGGGCCTCCACACCTAGACTATATTCGCAGAGTGGTGAAATGCACTTTGCCTAATAGAAACCTTGGAAAGATCCAAGTTCCAGCTCATTTCCATTGCTTTGATTTAGCTTGACATCAGGTCTTTAATTCCCCTCAAGCTCTGAGTTCTTTTACAAAATTAAATAATTTGCTTATCTGTTGCAATCATTTTCTTATTTTCCTTCTCTAGCAGATTAAGTGAGATAGTATCTGTAAGCACTTTGAAGATGTAAAAGTGCTTATTACTGTCTTTGGAAAGTCAACAGAGTCATAAAGTTACAGCACACAAATACTTAAATAAACCTCAGACGCTACCTCCTTCCTCACCGGCACTGCTGGATGGTGGGTCCTTTTGACCCTGAATTATGTGCTGCTGTTTGTCACACCACACAAATAGCACCAATTGTCCAGATGAGGACAAAAAGAGGCAGCGTCTAATTCAGGATCTCAGTTTATTGCTAAAGACATCCTCTGAGATCCAAAGGTTTCTTTTCCCTGAAGCTGAAAGAGAATTTTACATCACCAGTTTCTGGCCTTGCGTATGTAAGAAAACAGCTCTGGTTTCATGACTTGATTATCACGGTCTACAAGTTACACCGTGATTCAGGATGCCGCTTCATGTGCAGTTCATCTGTCCCTTCTGTGAGACCATTAGTTGCTAGGAGCTAGACAGGGCAGCCTGCTGGCACTTGGTACTTGAATTTAATCTGTTAGTTGTTGGGAGTCAACACCCTGAGGGAACAGAAAGGACATACAAGGTGGAGACTTTCCAAATTTAGGTCAGGAAGAGTCATAAGGACACAGAGCATTTGACAGATGAATTTCCCCATTCTCCAGTCTACAGTAATTGAAGGATTATTGTGCAATTAGTGACAAAATCATATAGAGTGGAAAATAGATTCAGGGTAGATGTTAAAATTGGGGAGGGGATATTGAAGGTGGGGAAAAGGCGCACCATGGTGTCGCTTGGTTTGCGGCCTTTTATCTCCTGGATATAACCTATCTTGGGGGAAGGAATATACTCTGGAACTGGGGTCTTGGCTTCACTCAGCAGTTTTTGCAGCCAGGCTTTTGAGGGCATCTGTAATATGAATCCTCAGTCACCTGAACTGCATGCATTGACCTCCCTGTACATCTTTAAAACTTGTTTTCTTCTTGGAATTCTCCCTGTTGGCTTTGCCAGAGCTCCTCTTTGCACTTGTCATCTTGGAAAGATTTCAGTCAAACCGACCAGAAAAAGAAAGAAGCCTCAGTCAGAATTGTTTTTCATTGCTCATATGTGACATGTCTTCCTGACCTTTCAGTGAATCTATTAACCCTGGTCACCATGACACTTTAATTTCCCCAAACAGCAAGGAGAAATTAACAACTGAAGGGCCTCCGCCGCAAAGCTTTCCAGTGCTGTGCAATGAGGTTCCAGCTAGATTGTGTATCTGTCTGAGCTACTGGAGTGCAAGGCTTGTTCCCCAATCCACATGGCAACAGCATCCAGAATGCATCACTTCACCTCCGGACTCAGTAAAACAACATACGTTTAAGTTGTAGGAGCAAACAAGTATCAGGATCCTTTTCTAAACCTCAGAGAAATGCAGAGAATACAGCAAAGGAACAGCAATGTCTGCAGAACTTTGATTCAGGTGTCTTACGTTCTTCACAAAGCTTACAGAGCTTTTCTAGGGTATTAACTGTCTCCAGAGTGCTTTGTGCTTCTCTGACACGAAACCAAGTCTGCTTAGCTAGCGCCTTTACAATCCAACGAACCTATTTTATCTGACTATTTGTTGGCCACTTGAAATCAGGTTTTGAAATTGCTCTGACAAATGAGCCACCTGAACTGCTAAGAATGTGAAAAATTAACTCAAGTGCCTTTCAGAGAAACCCACTGCTGTGGAAGAAACGACTGTACGGAGCCTGGAACAGGAAGAACCAAGTTCTATTTAGCTCCTTTTTTTGCATCTAAACAGGAAATTGTGTGAGCATGGTTTAAGGAACAAAGTGGAGAGCTGTGAAATCTGAACTCTGCTCAACCTCAGAGACTGTGGGACTGAGTCTGTGTTCTTGCTTGGAGGAGTATGCATGAAACAGATTGTTCATTGGTCTTAAACACAAGGATATGACCAGCAATTCAGCACCTTGTCTGCGTGCAACAGAAGCAAAAAGAATTCATCAAGAAAAGGTGTTGGTTTTAATTCTAGAGCACTGATGAGGAATAAGGAAAAGAGTTCTTTTAATGCGCTGTCTCTATGGTAACTGGAACAGGGCACTCACTACATGTATTTGCTCACTGCTTTTTGCATTGCACAGGAAACATTCACTTCTTTTCTCTACGAACTTCAATGTATGTTCATTTTCTTGACTAACCACACGAAAGACCAGAAGATGTGCGAAAAATGGAATTAAATTATCTAATTTCAGATGTCAGTTTCAGAGCTAGACAGCCCAAAGGAACCTATTTTAACTCAGCAGTTTTTTATTGTTGGGAAAGCAATGAGTGGGAGGGAAATACTCCCTCCAGTGAAAAAGTCTTGACCTTTGTGGGCAGGAAAAGAATTTTTATTTTTTTTACTGTGGCAGAGCTGTGTCTGCTTTCTTTTTCCTATACCAACTGTGTCTCAAGCATGGATGTAAGAAGAAGGTGTAGATTTTCTTTCTCTGAACAATGATTTCTTCCTGTCAGAATGCCTTTTGCTAGATCTATCTGCAGCTTATCAGCAGGGTTGAGTGCATGGTGTGACAGGACCACATGTGAAGCTTTGAGGAAGTGGATGGGATAGTCTTCCTTTAAAGACATCTCCATTACTGAAGACACAAAACATGAAGCAGGCATTTATATTTGAGTTTTCACTGGATGTTTTTGAAATCCATGGGACTCGTCTGGACTTCCATAGTCTCTAGATGTGGCCCTGAGGGAGAAGTTTTAATCTGCAGATGCATCAACTCCTCAGCACTTCAGCTCTTTTTCCTAACCTTAGTGTGCTATTTCATATAATTTCAGAATGACAGAGGTGGAAAGAGAGGATGAGAATGAAATCAAAGTAGATAAAAGCAGAGTGATAGACACACCTGTAAGAATGAAAGGAAGGAAATGTCTCAGGATGATGAAAACTTCTTTGGCTGTGTCTAACAAAGCATATGATCTGGGATATCTCCAGAATCACCAGGAAGGTCATAAAACCTTGACATTGTCTTGTTCTATAAATGTGAAACACTTGGCTGTGGCTAAGGCACATTCCAGCACAAACAAAGCCTCACCATATAAAAATATTAATTTTTGCCTACAAATATCTGAAGGGTGGGTGTCAGGAGGATGGGGCCAAGCTCTTTTCAGTGGTGCCCAGTGACAGGACAAGGGGTAATGGGCACAAACTGAGGCACAGGAAGTTCCGTCTGAACATGAGGA
>Ga0065711_1038331_pt1 | contig 18890 bp, 10 predicted proteins | sample Hoacrofraction12_FD_59098 | JGI IMG/M metagenome (GOLD analysis project Ga0065711, IMG submission 59098) | Hoatzin crop microbial communities from Cojedes, Venezuela - Epithelial fraction 12 v2 (version 2) | ecosystem: Host-associated > Birds > Digestive system > Esophagus > Crop | place... | reverse complement strand
GGAAGGGCCCTCTGTGGGTCATCTAGTCCAACCCTCCTGCCGAAGCAGGGTCACCTACAGCAGGCTGCACAGGACCTTGTCCAGGCGGGTCTTGATTTTACATTAGAATTTGAAGCTTCACTGGAGTTAATCAAACAGGTGTTCATCAAAGGCCAAGATTTATGTCTAAAGGGTAGTATCACTAGTGCATCAACTTAGAGGTCTTTATGGAGTAGTCTGCTTATATTCTTGACTGTACATTGAAGAGAGGTCATGTTTTCCTGTTTATTTCTACAGTTTCATCTTAACAAAATGACCCTGCCTGCGTATGCATTTATTTACTGAAATTAGCAGGACTTGAAAGGTGCTAATTTCTGTTACATACTCAGCTTTAGATGCTTATGTTTGAGCAGTTTGCATATATTTGAAGAATTAGGATATGAAAAATGTTAAGACTTCTGTGGCCTATACTCAGACTCCTTCAAGATAAACCTCCAGATGTAGATGCAGTGCCAATCCTAAATATGATACTGGGAAGGATTAAAGCATTTTTAGCTTTATTGTTACTGAGATAGATTTTAATAGATTTGTCCTCATTTTCCTTATACCAGTATCTGCTGACCCTATTATTAGCTGTGATTTTTCTGGTTGTTTTTCATCGATATATATCTGTTCATTAAAAACATCACCAAAAAAAGCGCAACAGAGAACCTAAACCTGATATTCCTTGAGAGGCAAGGATGATTATTTATTTTACATAATACTCCTTTAAGTATTTGTACAGAGAATTAGTAAATAAGTTACATTTCTGTAGAAAAATAGATAACAAGTTCAAATGGAAATGTAAATGTCAATGTATGCTGCTGCTTTTTGCTTATCAATGTGTTCTACTTAGAGAAAGAAGTAAAGAAAAGCCAGGCTATGTGAACCATCAGGGAATTGCTGTAGTGCTGGATTGCTTTTGAAGAATAATTTAGGCTGATGCTGGAAAGCAGCATATTCTCCCTATATTTTTGTAGACTTATCCTTGCCTTCTCACCTTTTTTCAACACGATATAAATGCTTGTTGTCACTTGCAACAATTTCTTTTATGTGCCTTTTCTTGTGCTCCAGTCATATTTTTTCCAAGAATAAACAGTCTCCATTCCTTTTTTTAATGTGTGCTTGAACTGGTGTGAAATAGAGGTAGGAACTCCATTTTTATATCTTGAAGATTTTCATCTACCAGAGAAGTCCCTTGATCAATATTTCTGACTCTTTTCTGCACTTTGGACCACTTGACTTGCACAAAATTAACAGGAAACACAGAGAACTCGCTCAACACAGTAATGGTATCCTCCTGACACTTTGAAAATAACATTTTTGGCTCTTAAGCTAGCTACGTGGAAGACAGTCATCCTCAGGAGGTAATGAAGTAGCTGAGGGCATAAGCGAAGAAGTGTAGGGAAGTGTAACCAGGGAACTGACGTGTGTTTGCACGCTACACCCAAGTGCTAAATATTGGCCTATAGCCATGCATAACAGACTGGATGTCATTTATTTATATGTTGCTTTCTCAGACTGCCTTTAATTTTATAATCTCATTCTTCCTTCCTTGTCTGTATAGACAAACTGCTATGGCATCTGTGGGAGTGGACAGGAGCCCACAGAGGGACAATATATGGCTCCAGGCTTGCTGCCAAGGTGGGTCACCATCACAGTTATTTCCAGTTGAAGGTTCGGGTTTCCTGCTTCCACAGGTAATAACCAGAAGAGTGAGCTCCCTGCTTTGTGGCACATGCAAGATACAAACAGACACCTGAACTGACAACAGACCCAGTAATACACATTCACTTGACTCCAGAGTAATGCGCTAACTTCTGCATTTTAAGCCTTAGTCTGCAGGTTAAGTATAACGGTTTTTGATATATCAAGTGCTTTGAAACTAAGTAGTTTTGTTTATTCCTGTAGAATTTTTACATCACTGTATTTCATATTATGTTAAAGAAAAAATTGATGTACTTCTGAAAGGTTCTTGTTCCATTTCCATTTGTGTTAAACAAAATTGTTTGTCAACAGAGACAGTCACCATTTTTTTTGTGAACTAGAAGCCAGAGAACTGTCTGCCATAAAAAAAATATCCCAAAGACCATATGAATCCAGAAATAATAAAATAAATAATAATAAAGCTGTTTCTAATGAGGCAGCAGTGTATGTGGCACAAGCCAAAACACTGCTCCAGCAACTATCTGCAAGCTCTGCAACACTCAGGAGACTGCTGCTATGTTACAGCCTCTCTCCTTTCCTGATAATTTGATCCACAGAATGCAAATCAGAAAATTAAAAGTTAGAGAAAACTATGTTACAGCACTTTTATAAAAAATCTGATTGCTTTTGTCAAGGGTCTGTGAGAGGAAGTTGTCCGACACTTGTGACCTGCCAGGTCTCAATGAGTGATTATTTTCGGTAATTAGCTTGAAAGGCAGAGAAAGTGATTTTGGATATTGAAGGATGGCGATGAGCATAGCCTGAAATAAAGCTACAAACCAAGTGACAGAAGAGGTACCTACTGTATGAAATGATTAGATATCTCAGTCAGTAAAACTGAGGGTTGTTCAGCAAAATAATACCTAACTGCTTGTTACCATTCACGGAGATCGTTTTTAACTCAGTTTGTCCCATGGATTTAGAGGACAGTGCCTTTAAGCTTCTGAATAGCCTGACAAACCAGGTAGTGTCCCTCTATCATTCAGAACAACTTCTGTTGTCATGGGTACAGACTTTACTAATGTCACGCATGAGATACAAATATCTCATAGATACAAATCTATAGGAAAATTCAATAGGAAATGGGTAGCTGTGTGCTTAAACATCTGCTCAGCTGTAATTTATCCAGCTTGGTCCTTTTGCTTTGTTTAGCCTACTGAAAATTGGTATAGTATTCATTGGTATAGTATTCATTTTTTTATCACAGATTAGCAATGTTATTAAATGAATTAATATTGATTTGTACTGCAGCTCTTTCCATCTGTTAAATTTAAGAAGAATTAGAATGTATTCCCTGGGTCAGTCTGTGTAGCACTGAAGATAGTGTCTTGAATTTCAAACATAATGACCCTGGTGGGAAGAGTTGGGTTTCTCTTTGATTTCAACTCTCCTGTTTTAAAGAGTAACTTATCCCAGTAATCTATGTGCAGCATTCTCTAAGCATGTTGAAAGTATTATTAATTAAATATTTATAGAGGATTGTATTTAAGAACCAACAGAATATCTGCAGTGTGACTTTAATCTCCTCTCAAGCTTTTGTATATCTGACCTTCACAAATTTGTTTCTCATTTTTTCTTATATCATGTAACAGATTTTATTATGCATTCACTGTACTCCTGAAATTTAATAAATATTGTATCACCAGCATTGAAATAGGGCTTATGAGCAAGAGAAATTAATTTCAAAGTGGTCTTTAAAAAAATTTAAATGTTTCTCTTCAGGAATACATGAAGTATAATACATCAGATAAATTAGAAATTAAATACATTGGGATAATTAACAAAGTAAAAATAAATTACATTATGTTCAGAATCATATGTCATTAAAAGGTTTTGCCAATTAATTTCCTCACTTAAATTTAGGTTTGTCATCTCAGCTTATTTATTAAATTTTGTTTTTTTCTGGTATGTATTAGTTAAGAGCATAGACCTCAACAACAGCAGATTCAGGAAAACCTCTTGCTTACGTGCCAGTGGCTGGAAAAATGCTTATGCTGTATTTGGATTTTTCTCAGGGTGTTTTTTTTCACTCACAAGACATTAAAATAAACTGTCATAGATGACATTTTCAACAATGATTGAATGTTCAGGGGGAGGGAAATGGACTGTTAAAATACCCCCATTCTTGAAGTCACATGTAGGACCATCAAGGGGTTTGATTTTTGCTTTATTACTTGGGTAAGAGATTTGGTAATATATTTCCATTGTTCAATTTATATTGTAATCATTCCATTCATCTGCTTTTGACACAAATGATATAAGCTGTATCCTGCCTGTATTCTTATACTCCCTTTTATTATGAGTGGTTTTTGAATTCCTAAAGTGCTTTTGAAAATAGGTTATGTAAAGATGTTATCTCAGTGACTTTAGTACCAACCAAATTCTTATTTTCACTATGATCTACCCAATACTGTCAGGACTATATTGTCACATGGCTTCCCGTATAGTGATACCACACAAAAAGCATTTCAGTTTTTTGTTTTCCACAGGGTAGATAAGTGATCCAATTTGTATCATAAAAAAATATCATACCAAGATATTGCACCCTTCTGCAGGAAGGGGGTGCCACTCTCTGAAATCTGTTCCAATTCAAAGAGACCTTTTACGCTTCTGCCAAAAAATATATAAAAATTAAAATGTCTGTATACAAATACAAATACAGAATATTCCTTATTTTTGAGTGCTTTGTTATCCAATAATCGAAGAGCATAAGTAACATACTTCTAAATGTAAAATACAGTTGAAACAGTCTTAAAAGACAAAGAGCAAACATGTTTGAAAACAAAAGGCATAAGAAATATAATTTGAATCTTAAATTGGCTCTCTCTTACAAATACATTTGATATAATGTGATTCACCTGATTCTACCCACCAGTTTCAGTGAATTTGATGTGACAGATAATGCAAGCTCCTTAAGTGACTACCATTATTGAGAGTAAAGTGCTTACATATTTTTACACCCTCAAATGAAAATTAAATGAAAATTTGAAAACAAACAGAACACTTCAAAGATAAAAAAACTTTGTGTGAATTACAATTATTGTGTACTAGCGCATGTGCAATAATACCCCATTAGATACCTGCATGCCCTCCATGGTAATTAATCAACCCCACTGACCCATGGCCACATTTTCAGGGATGACTACATAAAAAATGACGTTATCCTCAACAGATAAGTTTCATTTGTTTTACTGTCAGATGAATCTATGAACTGCAGTGCCTCGTAGTGCACTTTTAACAGGTATTTTGACAAAAATGTTACAGCTTTGTTTTTACTCCTGTTAGGGTTTTTTGGTTGGCCTGACAGAGAGAAGTGGATGGGTGCAGTACTCTCTGCTGCTGTACCAACAGAAGACTTGTGGTGTTTCAGATGGGAAGAATCACTTTCCTCAGCCTGCTGGCTCATTAATTTGGTAGGTATTGGGCTGTATTGACAGTTGGTTCTATGTTGGATTGTAGCTGGATTGTATACATAGTTTCCCAGTGAACATTTACTAATAGTGCAGGAAAAAAAGCCCCCAGAACAGTTTAAAGCAAGGTTGTCTGCGTCCTGTTGCGATGATTTTCTTGATTAGGAACACCAAAAGCTTCTAATTTCTGTTTTACCTTTTAAAGATAGAAGCTGACTGATGAAACCAGTATGGTAACTCAGCTAACAGACAGACCAATGCCAGAGGTACCCCTATGATTTTTATCCAGAGACGTTTGCTCTGTCCCTGAAACGGAGTACTTGCGACAGAATGGTAAGTGGCAAAATTGCTAATAATAACAGAGTGCTGTTTGAACAGAAGCTTGATGGCTCACTGGAGGGAAGGATGCATGCTCTCGTACAGACTTTTACCTAGCATAGTGTCAATGTGTGTTTATACTCTCTCACTTGTATATTTCAGTCATAACATATGTGGGTCTACCTTATTACTGCAGCTGTGCTACCACTTGCAGAGTTTCTGTGATTGAAACTGGACTTCAACAGAGTCCATGCTATTTTTTTCTGTGTGGGTGTATCACGAAGTCAGTCAATTTATCTGACCCTGTTCAGAAAACAGATGAAAAAATATTGACAGTAGCAAAACACTGATGTCCCAAACAGAGGGATTTATGAAAAGTTCATGTAACCAGGTATTCAGGGTGAAGAGCAAAATTTTTTTGCGTGGCCTGATCCTTCAGTTGTCACTCATGAACATATTTGCTTTGAAGTAAATGGGGGTAGTTCATAAGAGTTAGAAATACTTGAATGAAGAAAGGTCTTGTGACTTTACTACAGAAATTATAGGAATAGGAGATTGTAGTATTGGATTAGATGTTTTATTTAGTCATCACGAAGCTGAAATTTACTAAAGGTAAATTACATTTATGAGTTGGGATCCTGGAACACAGCCTGTATGTGCCTTCTCTGTATATATTCCCCCTGCTAAATTCTCAGTGTGTCTCTGTTTACATCAAATGAATATCAATAAGGCTATGCTGATTTACTTAAACTGAGGGAATGACCCTTTTTTCCCTCTCCTTCAAGCTGCTAGCTAAGTTCCTGTACTTGCTAAAGAGCTCCTTTCTCCCTATACCTCCTTCTTTTTCTCCCTGCCCAGCAGAGCACCATTTGCTGTGAACCAGAATGTCTACACATCTACCAGTTGGTTTTCACCAAGGAAGAAGCTTTAATATTTTGCTCCTGAGGGCACTATAAATGGTGCGATAGTATTTTGACCTGTGCAATACTGTAGGGAGTAATTATTTGTATTTTCCCCTCAAATGTTTCCTAAGCGGTTGTTATTTTACTCAGTTTATAAGCAGAAGTAAAGCCAAAACCTCAGCAAGTAAATGACTTCTGCTTATTTGTATGTGAAGTATCATTCAGGCTTAACGTATTACAGTATGGAAGTCTTAATTTGATACTTCAGCAGGGAGAAAGTTTGTTATTAAGCAGACTGGAAATAATGGCATGATGAATTTTAAGTTCCCTGGGAATGTTATGTTCTGTAACTTTTGGGGAATGGTTATTTTAAGAAGTTAATGGAAGTTGCACTTATCTGGAAGTAGAATTCAGCCCTCAAATTTAATAATTTGTCCAAACTTTAGCAATTATAGTGCTGTAGCTGACAAAAAGAAATACTTCTTCCAGTGTGATTCCTATGTCTAAGCTTCTGTATTGTGTCTGTCTTGTTTACCTTTTCTGTACATAAACTTTATGCTACTTCAGCCATTTTTAGAAGTTGCTCTTACTGGCTATAGAAAATTTTGCACCAGAAAGCCAGTTAAAAAAGGAAAGAGATTTTTAGTACAGCTTAGACTAAAAATAGTCTATATTTTCAAGGAGTTAACATGAAGACACTGAAACACTGTATTTCTATTTGACACACTCCTCTAATCTAATCTTCCTGTCTCAGTGAAATAGTTAGTCCTTTTTACTCTGTGTAGCTTTTCTTACTTTCACATCAGCCAGGTTGTGAAGCATATTTTCTTTTACAGTTTATTAAATATTTAGGTTGTTCTAGATCACAAACAGATAATGAAGTCAGAATTGATGGCTCCATCTGTTGGTGAAAATATAAACTTTATAATGAACCTAGAAATCGACAGAACAGTAACTGGAGGGTGGCAGAAAATAACTAACTTTATTTTTTGTACTATTTTCAGATTACAAATTTATTTTAAGTTTACAAATTAGACACACTACAAGAGGACCACTAGTAAATATTCCTTCTTATGTTAGCATGAGAACATGTATTCCATGGTAATTCTCCCCATTTTGCTGCTTATTATTAGTAGCAAGTAAAAAAAATAAAATGTAGAACAAATTCAAAATTACATCAAAGTGATGGCTTTCATCCATCACTACTCTGAAATATTTTAAAGCTAAGTATATAGAGATGATGCTAACAATATCATGACCATCAATTTTGCACTCATGAGGGCCATCATCCTTCTCTTGATTTCAGTGGTAATAGGCTCAAGCTGAGAGAGTGAACTGACATCAACATCAAAGAAATTTTACTTCATCCTTCTGCAAGAAGTTTCTATCTTACACATTAGGTCTCAATGCATAAAGCACCCTCAAACCTCATATTTGAGTTCTATCTTGTAGATCATTCAGACAAACTTTCCAGCTCTGGGCATCAGCCTGGGCGGCTGAGAGGTGGGGAGAAATATTAGGGACAGCAGTCTTGGGGAAGCCTGAGAAATTCTACTTGAAGTATGACTGGTGAACTGGACACAAAGTCTGAGAGCAATGCCTGGTTCTTACTCTATTTCACTCCAGAATGAAACGTATGAGATTAAAGCACATCCAATTTAAGATAACCTTTTGGTCTCTGTGCTGTAATGGAGCTGGGGAGAAACATTCATGCATACAGGCAGAAATCTTGGTGAGCTGCTATTCTGTTGATGAGTAAGTAAAGGAATTATATTTTGCCTTATAAGCGAACTCAGACTAATTTGGACCCAACAACAGAAAGTCAGAAAACTTGTGGAGTTACAGCCGTTGTCTCAAGTTAGATCAAAGGAGAAATGCCAATATGCCCTGAAAGCACTTAGCTGAAGTGCAGGCAAAGGGAAAGAGATGCACCTCCTCTTGGTGTGTGAACAGGTTGCTGACGTTCTGAAATACAAGTCAGTGTCTTGTAATCACCAAAACTGAAATGATATGATTTTTATAACCAAGCTGTAAGCCTGCAAAATTCTTTCCAAACTGATTGAAACTGGGATTAAAACTTAAGGCTGAAAGGAAAGCCACACTTATACTTGTCCAGTTTACTATTGCCTTTTAAAAGCAGAAGGGCATAGCAAAATACCATTGTGCAGTATCTATGGTGTGAAATTACTTGAAGAATGTGATTTCTGTGGCTTTGAACTGCTAGTTTAACTGTAAAGATCTTGAAAATCATAAATCTTTGTCCTACCTCTTTGAATTTCCAAGGCAGCTGAGAAGTCTCCTCTGGAGGCTAAATTTCTAAGATGTAGACCAAACCTGTTGTTCCTACACCACCTGGTTCTGGTCTCCTGACTCAGCAGCAAAAAGTGCAAAAGTCAAAAAACTACCGCTATCTTACGATCCTCGCCTAGCAGAATGGCTTTTAAAATTAGAGCCAGCTTTAGGCTGTTTTACTTACATCGGAGGGGTAATTTCCCCCTCTTGCCACAATGTACACATCCGTGTGCTCTTCTTCTTCAGTGCATTCAAAAGAGCTGAGATTCTCTAAAGGTCTTGTTCCATGTTTCTAGAAGTCTGGAAAACTAACGGGGTGAGTTTCCTCTCCCACACAGCCACAACAGAATGTTCAGCCCTATAAATTTAAACTGAATAACTGTATTGCCCAGAAGTCCATCTAGTTTAAAAATTCAGTGAAGCAATCAAAAATGCACTGGAAGGTCCTAAAGATGAAGTAACTTTTGTAAATCATGGCTGACCAGAGCGCTTTCCCAATAGTTCAGTAATTGTGAACCTCAAATGAGAAGGAACTTTGCTACCCTTGAAATGTAAAAGCAAGGGTTTGTATTTTCTACCTGAGCCATTGCCTACAGTAGGTAAAGACTGATGAAGCTGTTCTGCAAAATATCTTCAACATTGTGATTAGGTGCAGAACTGCTGCAACAAAATGAGCCTTTACTGCTGCTGTGTTTTCTGACGTTGCCATGTGCTGATGAATTTCCATTTGCCTAACACCCGAACTCAGGAGCCTGGCTGCAGCCTGCACATCTCGGGCCTCCCAGCAGTAATGCAGCGTGAGGCTGCCTCCAGGCAGCAGTCAGACCATTGCATTGCTTTTGCAACTCATCCTGAACTCAGCTCAGAAACATTACCAGGTTTATAGCACACTTTTACACGTTTTCCCAACTGGTTTTACTGAGGCATACGTAGGTCAAATAACTTGATGCAAGGTCAGTTGGAGAAGTTTACTGATCAGGAGGGTTTAGAAATACTCCACGTAACAAGATAGTCCACCATGTGTTTTTTCTTTTTTAATAAATATTGATTTAAGCAAAAAAATTTTGGAGTGCTGGTCTAGAATTTGTTGTCAGTGACTTGTGCTAATCCTTAATGTCTGCAATTTTGATTTGCGTACTACTGATCTTGCTCTCATTTGTTGAACACATCTTGATAATGCTGCAAGAAAGTTTATTATGATTTGTACTCTTCAAATGTTCTATGTAATAGAGCAAGAGAGGATGCAAATGAGACACAGGTATGCTGTCCTTAGGATTTCATTGCAATGCTGAGGAAGACTTCAGTGACAGCAGATGACAAAAAAACCTAGAAATACCCTTGCAAGCAGGAACTGAGTATGTGTATCCAAGACTAGCTGCCCTAATATCTTTTTATAATCCAAAGAGATCAAAATACTTGAAAAGGCTGAGATTTAAATGATGAGCTAAAAACAAATGAAAGTGATGAAGCTCTTCTAACTGATGTTGTTTGGGTTTGATTTAGATGTATGTTTTGGATTTACTGGTAGATTAAGCAGTACCCCCTAGACCAGATAAGTTTCTAAACACTTCTGTGTCCTAGAGAATATCTTACTCATGTATTTGATCTAGCCTGAAATTTTAAGAATGCTCACCTTTGGGAACAAAGGAAGGTATGCAGTCAGAAACCAAGCAGCTCACTGCAAAATTACGTCCTTATTTACTCTGGGAATTTTCTTCTTTTATTGCCTACTAAAGCAGATTTGAAAACTCATTTGTCCAAGCAGCTCTCCTAACTGAATTAATCTCATTGATGTACCCTATTTTTTACTGGTAAGAAAATTATGCTGCAGGCTACTTCAGATGAATATATTTTTCATCTTATAATAATTAAAATCTTCCATTCAGTCCGCTCACAAACAGCAATGATTTTAGTGGAACTAGTGAAAAATATGATCCTTTGAGTAAGCATTAAAAATTAGAGGGAATAAATATTACTCCTTTTCTGCTAATAGTTTTTTGTCATGACTTCAGACTTTTCCAAGGATGGACATATTTCCTTTTATTCTCCTACATTTCTCTGTATACATGCTGCACATTTTTCAGTGTGAAATTTCTAGGTGGCCCTAAGGACTTTCATGTCACAGATAAATGTGTTTCACACCTCTTTGTGTAAGAATAGCCCACTGTGACAACCTCTTGCTATTTTCTGTAATGATTCATTAGATCTGAAGAGCATTTTCGCTCCTAACTAGCAAGTAACATTTTTACAGTAAATCTGAACTGAAGGGAAAAGAATGATTCCTTTAAGTCTTTTGTGTATGGGGGTTTTTTCTTTGTTTGTTTGTGGTTTGGTTTTTGTTTTTAATCCAGCTATGGGTGTCTTCTTCTCATGGTAAAGACAACATGTGAACTTTTATTCCTCCATAATAATTCCCCAGGTAAATGAAAATTCTTTGCTATTTGTACACTTCCTTTTGGAAAATCAAGTCTGTGTAATCTATGATGTTTTCCTCTCAGTCAGTTCATCTCAATCAAGCTTTATCTCAGTCTTAGCCTTAGTCCTACCAGAGCTGGCAAAATTGAGATATTTTTCAGATGAGAAAAGGGACCGGGTTGCTGGACTTGGGTAAAAGACTTGGGTTTTCTGCTGCCAAGGAGAAGAACACCGAGTGAAAGTGATTGCCACTTCTGCAAGGGTCGGTTCCTTCCTCTGCACAGCAGAGATGTCTGCACACGCTTTCATCCACCCTCTGTCAGGCCACCAGTGATCAAGCTGGTTTTCCAAAGCAAACAGAGGGATCAGAGCTGTTTTGCCATCCTTGTTAGTCAGCAACTCTCTACTTATCTACGACTAGAATCAGAAGGCTAATTTAAAGGTATCAGTTGGGAAATATTCAGCAGAATCTGTTGTGTACTGCCTCAACAGTGTACTGCCTCTGTTCCTTTCCAAAACTTGCCTAATTAGAAGCAGCGTGCTAAACTTCTACTCTTTGTGGTACCATCAAAAGTCCTTCCTTGAGGCAACATAAGCAAGAGTTATGAATACAAAGTCTAATACTACATTGACCTAACAATCCAAAATGAATATTCAAATTTAGTAAGCACTGACATATTGTAACTCTGTCTGCACCTCAACACATACAATTTCCAGATCATAGTATCTGTTCTAGTAAAGGAAAAAAAAGCAGTAAAAGTGTTGATGTTGCTAGTGTGAATAGATCCAACTTCAGCAGCACAAAGCAGTTTGTACTAAGCAAGAAATAATTCTTATTTATTTATTTTACAGAACCACTATTCAGAGAGGAACCACACTTTATTTTTTTTCCATTTGGTTTAGTAATTAATGTTTTTGCTGCAGTTGACATTGGCAAACAGGGTATGGTGTATTGGCAGAGTTGTGATAGTCAGTCTCCATTAAGATGATGATTTTCAGCTGAGGAACAGGAAATTTTGGATAATTATGATACTGATAATCAACAACAACAGCAAAGAATGTAAAAACCACCACAAGGCTTGCAGGACAGAAAATGGAACTGATGCCTCTCTGTCACATATTACACTTTGGAATATCTGCTGAGCAGAGATTTTTACCTGATCCTTCTTTTTTTTTTTGGCTGCAGCTGTGTTAATTTTTACAGCTGTGTTAACGCCAGAGGCAATCAAACTGACCCTTCGGTGGGTGTCGCCCAGCATTGTTTTCTGTGGCTTAAAACAAAGCAGTGAAAGACATTCCCTTTTTGCTAATTTTCCAGTGTGTTTCTGGGAAATCAGACCATGAAGTTCGCCTCAAGAAGTTGTTTCGATGTGGCTAAGACCCTTGTTTATGTGTTCTCAATTAAGGAATCCTTAATAAGCTATTCCATTTGCACATAGATTGCCCAGAGAGGGTATTTTTACCCTCTTTGGGAAATTTTGGCAGTAGGTAAAGTATTAAGTCATTGGCTTATAGTTCAAGGGTAAAACTCTATTGGAACTGAAAGATCTGATATTCAGAAAACGTATGCTTAGCTCCAATTCTGCTTTGTTTTAAAATCAGTTTCTTATTTAGTCTCATTGAGAAATGAGTGCCAGTGTTTTGTTAGTTTAGGACACATTAGAAAAATCAAATTGAACATTTACTGGAGTTTTAGTCTAAAACATTTGAGATCCCTAGGAAAGAGGTCTGAGGTATTCTCAGTGAGTATTTCTGCTGCACCATTCTTGGGAGCGGACAATGAATTAGTTGCCTTTGATGTTGGTGTTATTTGTTTATCCTCGAATCAGTTCAGCAAGTTTAGAGGTCTTTCTTATACCACCAATGTGCCAGTGGTGACCTAGCAGCAGTGTGTCCGCAGCTCAGATTATAGCCTTTATCAGAATATTTTACTACGCTGCCCACAATGGCATCAGTTACAAAGCAGATGTTTGTCTAGTCATGACTGGCAGTCATGACATGACTGGCAACTTACTAAAGCAAGGCATTAAAATATCCGTCTGCTTTTGATTGCTTGCAGGATGTCCTTCATCTGAACTGGATAATAGTCTCTCATTTTTAGTTTTGAATTGCCCATTTACTGCTGTAGGGGAAGCTGCCAACCCTGAGTGAAAACTGGAGTCAGCCCACAAGGAACCAAGAAACAGACGAGGGATGGACAAATTGAAGGACTAAATCCTTTCCTTCTCCTTGCAACACAGAGCGAAAATGCCCTGGAAGTTAACTCAGCCCCGTCTGTATTAGCTTCTGCACAAAGCTGCTTTCCCATTTAACAATGTTGCTGCAGCACATCTGAGTCAAGAGTGATATGGGCCCAAAATAGGTAACAGTGTTGAAGGTCTTTGCACAAAAGAGCCTGACACACAACTGATAGCAGGTAAGTATGAATGTTAAACTCTGGAAGCAGGAGCTCCTGGAAGGAATTACTCCCCTGTCTCAGCTACAGCAGAACTAATTTTGGAAGTCTCTCTTCACTTTCCTTACCTACGTGGCTACTTTTGTTCCATGTAGAGGGTTAATTTCCTCTCCTCCATTCTGTGTCATGCCAATGTGGTGTTTAGGTTATCAAACCAAGTTAGCTGTTGAGAAGTTTATCTAAGCTGTGGTTTGCTTTTCACTTTCTTGTGATGTCTGGAATCGGTGGAGATAAAGCATTGGCTTTGTTTTCTGGACTTTATTATACATGGGTGACTTTCAGCAGTCTGGAACTATGTACCTAGTTGTCTAGCTCTTAAAAATACATTTGTTAAGAGAAAATTAAGGAATATTAGCTTAATAACTTTAAGATTTCTGTGTAGAATAGTCAGGAGAGAAAAAAAAACACCACACCCACCAGCATTTTATGAATAAGAATGTTCTAAAATGAAGTAAAACTGATGACATAGGACCACCAGAGGGCACTCTGGCTCTTTGAGTGCTCTTCATTCAGCTTTTACTTGACGGGAGAGTGAAAATGACAATAAAACCTTAAGAGGAAAAATGCTGATTTATTTCTTGTGGAAGAAATTAAAAATAGATATCTCTTTTCTTGCTTATCAAAAGTCCTATCACAATCTTTGTATTAACTACGCACAAAGATGATATCACTGTTTTTGGAACACATTTGTAAGGGCTGAAATGGGAAGATGCATCTTTTCTGACAGTTTTCAGAGATTATTTAAAATCAAAAGACTTTTCTAGTGTATCTGATATTTTTCTTGACACTGTAAGTCTGATAATTCTGCCAAGTAAAATGCACATAAACAACAGTGTTATGGTATTTTTTTGTTGTTGTTTAAAGATATCTGCCTGTAAGCTCTCATGATTACTTCATTGAAAAAGCAACCCATCGGGGTCGACAGAGAATGGTATTTAGGATTAACCTCCACACACATTTGGCCATCTTATAATTTTCATACAAGTAGAGTATTAACTGAGAGATAAGAAGCGAACATCTGAAAAGTTCATCCTCATGCTTTTCTTCTTGTGAGTTCCAATAGGGATGATTTTTGTCTGAGCTAGTGATGTGCTGAACACTGATCACAATCAGTTTCTTCTAATGGAAAGGTTACTGTAATAATAAACCTTACATAGCCTTTCTCAGTTTCTCTCAGACAGATCATTTAATCTGTTTTTAGAACTAGTATGGACCCTTTTGAAGAGATTCTGCTAACAGTGCTTTCCTCCTGTGAATTAAACGTCACCAGATTCCCCAATAATAGAACTTTTGACCTTTTTCTTCCAGTGTTTTGCAGTTCTAGTCATTTAAGTGAAGGCAGCTGATAGTTTGGATTTGACTAAATGATAAATAAATGTCCCCACTTCATGTGCCTTTGACCACTGTGATTTAAGAAGTAGTTGTAATAGGATCACCACAATCTCATAGCCAAAAGTCGCATAGCTGAAGCGTATGACACATTTTATTTGGCTGTTCCTCCCTTTAAGCAGACCATTGCCTGCACGACAAACAAAGACAGTCTCAGTAACAAATCCCCAGTTGTTGCATACAGGCTTAGATTCTTTTAGTGAGGCTCTGACAGGCAGAAGACTCTCAGGCAGTTTCTGACTCAGCCCCAGATCCCATCTTTTGCAGATTATAGGCTCTCTTCCTGGCCAGTCACCAAGAAATCCTTCCCTACAAGCCTGATTCCTATTACTAGCACAGGGGAGAAGAGCCCAGAGCACTTGGTTAACCCATGCTTAGCCAGAGTATGGTTTGCATGTTCCAAACCTTTGGTTTATTTTCTTTCAAAACTAGTGATTTGGAGTATGCACATCTCTGTCTTCATATGTATCAAATGGATACAGCCAAATTACACAAATTTTTCTTTAAATTGTTTTGAAATCACAGAGAATTGCAATTTTTGACAGTGGCAGAAAGTTAGAATAGCACTTGTTGAAGAACTGGTTAAAAAATATTGTCAGTGCCTTAAGTTCACAAAACACTGAGTAGGAACTGTGGGGTTGGGGGGAAGGAGCGTTTTCATGGTCTGTGGAGGGCTGGCAGTTTGAAGTTATTCCCTCTGCATAAATATGGCAACATTTGTAAGCTACTCCAGATCACTTACTGGAATGTAAAGTCAGCAAAATTCTGCACTTTAGAAAATGATTGTACAGCAGGACCCCTGTAGAGGAAGTATTTTGTGCCTCAGTAAGACAGTACGTTCAGCACTAGTTGCTTTAGTGGTGCTCTTTAACGCATGAATCGTGGTAAATTTCCCTTCTTTCTGTTCCTTCCTCACAGAAAAGCCTATGTCCTGAGCTGCTTCTCTTTTTTTGTTGCGGCTGATCCATACACAGTGTGGAGAAGGTTGTTATTTCACAGGATGATTCAGTGTTTTTACCATTTGTGAAAAATCATGCCTCCTTCTTAATTTTTGTCTCCTCCCCAGTATTCACTGGCAGCCAGGAGTCATGGTCAAGGCTTGGATTCAAAACTCAGCTGCAAATTAAAGATCAGAGCCAGTGTAATAGCTGGTATCTAAACTGGCATCCAAAGCACTGAGCAAGACACTAATATCTAAACCAGCTGCTGTGCTAAGCACAGAGCTCCCTAGAACTAGTACAAGAAAAAGATGAAGACAGGGTGAATGCTAAATTTGGAACATCATATGGTTCAGTCTGGGCATCAGGGAGGTTTCTCCACCCACTTGGGACCTTCACTCAGGGCTGCTGTCTCTGGGGATGACATTTGGGCCATTTCTGGTTTGTGGCTGAAGCACTTGGCCAGGGTGTATGGAGACTGGTTCAGTTCCTTGTCTGCCTGTGAGGATTTAAACTTCTCACCCACATGCCTCAGTTCTTTTCCCTGTCCCAGCCCTGTTCCTGTCTTTTATCCAAGCACTGTTTCGTGCAAAGTACAGAAGACCATCTGGCAACAAATGCAGTCTCTTCTTGAGCTCTGCTAATTGTGCCAGATGCCTTGCATGGATTCTTCAAACCACAGCAGTTTCAGTTCTCAAAATTCTGATGATACATAAAGATAGAAGAAAGTAATATAATACAGTAAATTGCTTTTTGGAGTGATTTCATGGAATACACAATCCTTAAAGACATAAAATGTAATAAAAACGTGTCAGACAAACAAGAACACAGGAAATCTGAGGTAATTTCCCTTTGGAATACTGATGATGTTATGTGCTATGTGGCTGCAGCATTCCCCAGGAGGCTACAGTGGCATGGGTGGAACCACTTGTTAGTGTCTGTTAATTCACACTGCATTGCCTTGTTTGGTGTTGGACACCTTTGTTCTTTCTCCAACACTAGTTGAAATAAACTTGTAAAGTATTCTTGGAGGAGTAATGTCCCGTGTAATACTTGAACGGTTGGCTGTGAGAGAAGTTCCAATTTATATGTATTTGACTCACACTTGAGGACTCGGATATTCTGGTAACTAGGTCACTTTGGCATCAATCTTCTGAAACTGTGACAGTTTTTGTGGCTTCTCTGTTCAGTCTCACACTCAACAACTAATAACCTGTATATACATGCCAAACATCTGTGCCTATTACTGTTCTCTGTTATTTTGAAAATCTCCCAGTTCTCAACACTAGTGTGGCAGCAGGGAATCTGGTGAGAACAATCAGTATTCTAGCTATTAGGTAAAGACTCTTGACAAAAAATAGCCCTCAAGACTGCTAGTTCAGGCTCATAAATATTGAAAGTATGGTATTCAAAATATTAAGAAGTGTAATCAACCTTGTGGTTATAGCTAAGCTACTGAAATAACCAGCGAATACTGACTGCTTCTTTGAGGCTACTGAAGACTCTGTTGCTTTTCACTTCTTCAGCTGCTGGTGTAGAAGACACAGGATAACCTGGGATGAAGGTCACAAAGCAGCTGAACTAAATCTGTATATTTAGGTTATTATACAAGTTCAGAATGTTTAAATGAGATGTTCACAGGCATCTATTCCATGCTTCCTGAAGCTTAGTCCTTTCTTTCATCACAGGAAGAAAGGAATGAAATCTTAGTCATCTGTAGCCAAAGTGCAATTATACTGACAATCCCGGCAGATAAATATGGCTTAGGACCTCTTGTAGAAGGGGTTGAAGCCATGTATTATGGTTAGGAAGAGAAGCAGTGTCAAGGACCAGCAGTGAAATGTGTAGACACCTTTGTAAGACTTCCAAATTTCAGCAAAATTTTTATACCCTGAATAATGGTAGATTCAGGCTTTGCCAAAATGAAGCTGGGCAAATCTGTTATTTCCCATATGGAAAGCAACTGTTCAAGTAAGTTATATAATTATACATTATAACATTGCTTCTGTCCAAAACCTAGGGCTGTTGCTAATGCCGAGATTTTTTGTTTTCTTGCTATAACTAGATTTTTTTCTTTGTTATTCAATTAAAGCCATAAGGGAGTAAACAATTCCATTCTTTTCTCTTTCCACCCTCACCATTCTCATATCTGATGATTTACCATTCACTATTCTGGAACATGAGTTGGCAGTTTTGGCCTTGCTGCTGTATGTTGGTTTCCTGGACTTGAGACTAATGAAACAATAAGCATTTTTCTGCTATAGTAAGCCCTGATTTCCGCACCCCTCAATTCCAGATGTGGATTCTGAAGCTGATACTGTAACTTAAAGAAGTCAACATAAATAAAGTAACTTGGAAACCAAACCGACTTCCCCTGATTTTGAATTAAATGATCAAACAGTATTCAGGACTTAGGACTTGTCTTTTGAGCTCTTTGCAAATAATTCCCTTATGCAACAGAGGTACACATTAAAAACTGGTACCGCCAAAAGTGGGGGAAAAAAGTCTGTATTCAGGAGAATAGTAGCCTAATTAACATGGAGCTGTACCAGATCACAGAATCACAGAATGTTCGGGGTTGGAAGGGACCTCTGTGGGTCATCTAGTCCAACCCCCCTGCCCTGCCGAAGCAGGGTCACCTACAGCAGGCTGCACAGGACCTTGTCCAGGCAGGTCTTGAATTTCTCCAGAGAAGGAGACTCCACAACCTCCCTGGGCAGCCTGTGCCAGTGCTCCATCGCCCTCAGAGTGAAAATATTCTTCCTCCTGTTCAGATGGAACTTCCTCTGCTTCAGTCTGTACCCGTTGTCCCTTGTCCTGTCGCTGGGCACCACTGAAAAGAGTCTGGCCCCATCCTCTTGACACCCACCCTTCAGATATTTATAAGCATTTATAAGGTCCCCTCGCAGCCTTCTCCAGGCTAAACAAGCCCAGCTCCCTCAGCCTTTCCTCATAGGAGAGATGCTCCAGTCCCCTCACCATCCTCGTAGCCCTCCGCTGGACTCTCTCCAGTAGCTCCTCATCTTTCTTGAACTGGGGAGCCCAG
>Ga0065711_1009791_pt1 | contig 18890 bp, 11 predicted proteins | sample Hoacrofraction12_FD_59098 | JGI IMG/M metagenome (GOLD analysis project Ga0065711, IMG submission 59098) | Hoatzin crop microbial communities from Cojedes, Venezuela - Epithelial fraction 12 v2 (version 2) | ecosystem: Host-associated > Birds > Digestive system > Esophagus > Crop | place... | reverse complement strand
CTGGACAACCTGTGCCAGTGTTTCACCACCCTCATGGTGAAGAATTTCTTCCTAATATCTAATCTAAATCTGCCCTCTTTTAGTTTACAGCCATTCCCCCTTGTCCTATCACTACACACCCTTGTGGGTGGGCAGGGTTGGAACCTTTGCAACTTCAAGAAGGGATAAAACAGGTACATAACAGTGACTTACTTTCATTAAATACATTTTCTTCTCAAAATGCCTAGACTACTTGGCACAGAGCTCATGATAAACTCTGGGACAGACTGGCTCCTGGGCTGACGTGGTGTCAATCCTAGACATGGAGATGGGTGGATTGGTTTTCCCTTACACAGGAGCAGCAATGTATCTGTTAGGCATGCAGCCCCTATAGGTACCTGACCTGTTTTCAGCAGATCTCTGCCCTCCACCCAGGTGCCCCCAGACACCAGCGGTAGTGAAGAGAGAGCAGCTCCGAGCTCACAGAGCTAGATGAAAGGGGCAGGCTGTGAAAGGGAAATCCGGAGGACGTTTAGCGCTATTTGCACCAGCATGGCTGGTGCTAGGTCTGGAAAGTCCTGAGCCTTCTCAGCACTTGTGGAAACAAGAATCAAAGGTGCTGAGCACAGCCCCAGGGCAGGCACTGTACCAGGTCTATACAGCCCTCAAATCAGGGACCAGGGCCCAGAAGGACTGCTGGGTCTTCTGCCTAGCTGTGGTGTGCCAGGAGGCCGTCCACAGCCCTCCCAGCAACTATTTAAAAGATCAAATTAAATTACCCCCTGGCTGAATCTATCCCATATTTTTTTTGCATCCTCCTCCTCCAGCCCTGTTCGCCAGACTCGCTGTCTGTCTGCATGGCCATTAATGAATTGCCAGGGCAAGCTGTTGCAACACTGGGCCTCTGTGAAGGTCTGAGGAGCAAACGTGGGCTGATCAGTAATAAATATTGATTTGTCTGTAAGTGAAACAGCAGCATTTATGGGATTGTGCTGGACACCCAAGTGGTGACCAAATTACCATGGGGTCAAATGCTTAGCAGAATGCTAATAAGCCATTTATATTAGGGGTAGCAAAGCAGCGGCAGAGAGGACTTCTGCAGTATTCCTCCACTCGGACCATTGTGAGAAAGGTCAAAGACAGGTCTATGCAATTTATAGCAGTTCGAGGCCCAGGTTTAGCCCTTTTTTAAACAGTCCCAAATGCTTTGGCCAGCCTCGGGGTTTAGCAAACAAGGTCCCTACAGAACCGCAGCCTCCAGTCTGTCTCAGAAATGCAATAAATTGTCTGCATTTCCCTAATGCTGCAACAGAATAATATTTAGTTCTTTTTTTTTCATGGACTTTGAGTGGTCTGCAGATACCCAGCTTGTTTCCAAAAAGAGCCATGAAGAGATGCACTGTGTTTTTCACAACAAATCTCTGCATCTCTGCAAAGGGCTTTTGGCCCAGTGACTACTAGCCCATCTCAACTGAAGCTCTAAAACTACCTTTGGATTTAGAGCATTTCACTGGCCTGCTCTCAGCAAAAATTACACTGTTGATTCAAACCTGGTATTTGTAACTATTTTGGTGTGCAAATGGGAAATCAGAATTACATTTTGCATTTAAGAGAGGAAAGGCCCTTAAAACAGTTAGAGTGCTCTAACAAAAGAAGAGCGCTGTTCATTTATACCTTGCCCAATAAAGCACACACACTCGTGTTTAAAAGTGAACTATACAGAAGGGGCAAGGCAAGAAATTTTTTCTGACTGTCCACAGAATATTGTCCCAAGAATGGCACTGTGTACTTCCTACAGGAAATTGAGTAAAATAGGGATTTTTTTTCTCAAATCATGAACATAGGCAAAGTGAAGCCTCAGCAAAGAAGGACTGAGAGCATCTTCAGGCAGTGATGAAAGAATCAGTCCCACAGAAGCTCAGACTGCTTTCAGGACAAAACCTTTCCAGCCTTTACTTGCCAACTAAGAGTGTGACTATGACCCCATGAACCATATTCCTGAGATTTTGCTCCCCAAAGGCATATTGCTCTCATTCTGTGTTTTAGGAATAAAATGTCACAAGATCATATCTGCGGATTATGACCAAATTTGCCAGGGCTCTGCCCTTGTAGCTGCCTCAGCCCAGAATTTGCCACCCATAGCTTATACCCTAAGCAGGGCTTGTCTGACCTTTCAAAATACGGCTCTTTGGAGATTTCAGTTTGACTGGACCCTGACTGCTCATGAGAGGAGTTGAAATTGAAAAAAAAAAAAAAAGAGAGAAGAAAAAGGGAAAGGGCAAAAAGAAATATCACTCTTTCTCTCTTTCCCTTGCAATAAATTGCTCCTACTTTGTACTGTTTCTGAGTTACTGAAACTAACAAACATACGCAAGTTTTCCACTCAGACAGAAGGGGATCAAATTCCTTTCTGCAGCACTGACAGGATAATCTAGCTCAAAAAATCCTTTGATCAACACAGTAACATGCAGTGAAATCCTAATCCTACAGCTGACCATGGGAGTTTTGACTTCTGTGAGGTCAGAATTTCATGCACAAGCCTTTCTTGGCTGATATTTAGAACTGTATCTCTATCTGACTGCATATGTGGAACTTTGTTATCTAATAAAGTTTATTCTTAGCTTCTTAAAAATAATCAGAAATACAAAAGTAATGGCAAGCCCTGCTAGGCACTGTAGCTTTGATTCGACGTGATCATAAATCACCCAATCAATCTTTTGTCCCTCTGTCTCATGAATGGAGAGAACTGACTCCAAGGAGTATCTGCCGCCTGCTTTTTCATCTTCAAATGTAATGTCATGGGTAGGACACAAAGGAAACAGTAAAAGGATTACCAGCACTGATCTCAAGAAGGTATTAATGTCCTTTCATGTTGTTCCTAGGAAGGAAGAGGAAGATCCAGACCTAAAGTATTTAAAGTCTGAAATCCTATTAAAATCACATCTGTTATCTGAAAAGGCATTTAAGTATGTCTCAGACTGGATGCTGGGCAGCCTCAACTCCACCAAAAATCTCTGAGAATTAGGAGCATGGACAACTCAAAAAATCTTTCCTTATTTCCCTCTGAAGGTAGAATTACAACTGACCTCCCTGGGATTTCTTCCAGGAACAGAGGGTTATTCTTGCTCCCATCAAAATGAGTGGCAGAGCCTCCCCAGTTTCAATAGCAGGAGTGAGGGGCATCCACAAGCCCAAAAAGAGGAGAGGTGGACAGATGGTGTTGGACTCACGTGTACCTGTGTGAGGGACAGTGGGAGGCAGGGCGGATGGTCAAGCCGGGGAACTATTCCTCTCCTCCTCCCATCTCAGCCCTGAGGTGCAAGGGTCCCTCAAGGATGGGGCTGCAGCAGGCAGCAGCCAGAGTCCAAGAACAAAATAAGAAAGTAAATCCAGGTGTTCAAAGGGACATGCCAGCCCAGGAGTGCAGGAGGGCAATTCCTCCTCCTGCTGCCCCGTGAGGAGGCCACCATTTCATGCCAGGCTCTTGACGCATCTGCTACACCACAGGGTTTGTGCCCGGTTGATTTTTGAGGTCCCAGAAATATTTGGCAAGGGGGAAGGCACTGGAACAGCACTTCACTGTCACTTTTTGCTTTGTTGTGCTGCCCTTTACCAGCAGTTCCTGCCTGAATAAGGAGAATCTACAAGGCAGCTGGACTTCGTGTGGAGGATCCATTGAATAAACAGTTTATAAAGAGCAACAACTGGTTTAATAAATCGTTAATTAATTGCTCACCAGAACAATAGAATCCTCATAGCCCATAGTTGCACCTAGGTTTTATCTACCCTACTCCAGAAAAGAGCAACAAAACTGGCCACAAGCCCAGAAACTGGGTGCCCTGAGAAGAGAAGGCAGTGGCTTTCTGTGCTCGGTGATCCAAAAGCTATGGGATGGTAGTCAGAAATTCATAGGATATGTCATTGGGCTTGATAAGCTAACGTATCTGCGTTAAATATGGCAGTCTAGGTCCCACCTGCACCCCTGTTATTCCTTCATGTTACGGATATGTGTCAAGAGTAAAAGTTGCCACCCTCCATGACCTAGCAAAAGTTGTGGGTATAAATGCTGCCTGTTTTAAAACAGGGCAGAGACTGGGAGCAGAAAATAGATGTACCTACAACTTCCTGCACCATTGCTTAGGGATTTACAAATTGAGCCCTTAGCCTGTAACTCCAATTATCATTTGATCCCTGTTAACTACTGCAGGCAGTGTAACAAGCTACTGCCACAAGGCTGTCTTTAACAGACAGTGAGCGCTGCCAAACAACCAGACAGATGACAACATAACACCGTAACACCAGTTCCCAGAAGACCTAATCAGAAGCACGGCAAAAGATGGAGCATGGCAGTTTACAATTGCCAAATTAGGCAAAATGGGCAGGAGGAGGGAAACGCAGGCATATAGATCCAAGCGGAAATCCCGTGCTACAGGAAAAAGGAGTCATTAAAGTTTGTGACATAAATATTCCTTCTCAATATTATCCTTGTCAGTGTATTCTTACCAGTGTCCTTCTTCTTTGTTCGTGAAAGCTCGTGGACCGTTGCTCCAATATCACTTCTCAAGGACTTGATGATATTGTCCAGCGCTGGGACATTCTTGCCTTCCAAGTTAATGAAGAATTCGTACTCATCTTTGTTGAGACGGGAAGGTCGAGATTCAATGTGGGTCAGGTTTATACCTTTTTCCTATGAGAGAGATTTTGGTCCCACAGGTTTTGAGGGAAGAAATATGACATAAAGACTATAAAATTCACATATTAGTCAACAATCCATACTATACAATCCAAATAACTCAAAAGTAGAGTCTTGCCTCTGGTGGCTACTGGGCTGAGGACTTTCACGGCTGAGGACTTTCACAACAGGGAGAGAGACAAAAACAAAGAATGAGAAGGATGTGGGATTCACCCTTGTGCACAGCACCAACGTAAAGACTATGCAATACATAAAACTTTGAAAAAGGTGGAAGCAGGGTACAAATTTTAAAGAGGCTTTGTATTGTAAATGGTGATTCCAGTACTGCAAGTACATAATGGGAGCTTGTCTGTGTGGACAAGAACATTTCCCAAGGATCAACACGGGAGGTAGGCATACTACCTGTAGAGAACCCTCTCATGAGAAAGTGAACGCTGTATTTACAAGCATCTTAAAAGGAGGTTGGAAAAGCAAGCAGCTGGGCACCCTGCGAGATAAGCTTCTGCCAAGCCACTGCACAGTCATCTGCAATTCCAACTGCACATTTTCTGGGGCTGTGAGACGGTGTTGGGCAGAGGTCCCATGGGAAAGGTGGATCTGCACCAAAAAGGCAGCCCAGGTTTGTGCAAATAAAAACATGGGTGTTTTAAATCTCAGAATTGCAGAGTTGCTGAGGTTGGATGGGGCCTCTGGAGATCATGTAGCCCAACAATCTGCTCAGGTAGGGTCCGCTAGAGCAGATTTTTCCGGACTGTGTCCAGTCAGGTTTTGAGGATCTCCACAGATGGAGACTCCACAAGGTCTCTAGGCAACTACTCCAGAGCCTGATCACTCTCACAGCACAGAATTCTTTTCTTTAGCACAGAAATTCAAATTACGTCTCACCAAATATCTTCACTGACCAGCAGCAGTGCCTCCTAGATCTGAAGAAAGGGCTCATTGGCAGCTACAGTCTTGATGACTATGGCCAGTGGGTACCTCACCACAGACGTGCCAACATGTCAATGCATAAAGCAGCAAGTAGCTAAAAATCCTATTTTTCCAGTCACTTAAACACAAGTCCAGGAAAATCTACTTCAGTTTAGCTGAACTCAAACATTCTCCTGAGCACAATAATTTGAATATGAAGATATTACTTTTCTTCTTTTGTGAAAAACCTTTTAAATAGATTTCTATTGGTGTTGACTTTACCACCTGACCTTCCTGTCAGGCCCACACTGGAGCCACGGCCATGGCACACTGAGGCCAGGTCTGGGCTCCTGTCCCCTGGGAGGAATAGGCAATCCCCTGAGGGAAATTTGGGCAGCAGAAGAGTCAGAGGAGCTGACACACGGTGCTCAGCATCCCTGGACAAACTTTTGTTTTGCTGCTTTCAGGCTTAAGAAGACCCCAGACTACACGGGGTGAAATGATGGCCCTGCTGGTGTCAGTGATAAACCCTTTCCTGCGGTGGGGTCAGGATTTCATCCATGAAGAAATTCTGCAAGGATCTACTTGTGACCTACAGGGAAGAAGGAGGGAAGCTTTTGTTCTGTACCTCCCTCTAGTCTGAGCTTCACAAGCCCTTTATGGTTTTCTTTGCTCCTCTCAGTGCTTGCACAGCGCAAGAGGGCATCTGGCCATCAGTGGCAAAGGCTTCATTCACTCCACCACAAAAGGCAGTTTATTACTTGGTAGGAACAGCAGGCATGTCATTCCCCTGTTTCCTGAGTGTCGCACGCTACAGTTGAACTTAAATTGTTTGGCTAGATACCAATACAATAAGTTGAAAAGGTCAAAAGCACATTCGCCAACTGCTGCTCTTGAGAGATGCTGTCCTCGCGGGGCCGTCTGGGGGAGAGAATGGCCGCCACTGTCCTGGGCCCCGAGGACAATTTGTTTTAGGCCCCCAAAGCCCCGTTTCACAAACAGACCGCGCATTGTACTCTCCACTTGGCGAGGCGCAGGGAGGCGGGGTGGCCCAGAGCTGGAAGTTCAGATGGCTCCGGGCTGGAAAGATTTTGGCAGAGAGCAGGCACAGAGGGCTGCCGGCCCCTTCGCCACAGCTACGCCGTGGAGAGCAGTGCAGCAACATGGGGCTGGCACCCGGAGCTGTTCAGCTGCTCTGCCAAGCCACTCACAAAGGTGGAAGGTGGGTGTAAAACCTGCCCTGTGCGAAGGCTCGGCTCAGGAACACTGGGGTGCTGCTTTACTTTCACCTTGCACTGGTGCTCGGCTCAGGAACACTGGGGTGCTGCTTTACTTTCACCTTGCACTGGTGCGTCAGGGTGCTGTATTCCATCTCTGTGTAGGTTCACAGAGGAATGGGGTCCTGGATCGTGTTTGGGGTTCCTATATCTTGCGGAGCCTGTCATAATAAGGACATCTCTTTGGTGGCCATTACCTCCCGCTTCCCTCTCCCATCCACAAATGTTCATCCCTGCCTTGGCATCCCTCCCCTGGAGATAGCAGAGCTGGTTGAGAGATCGCACAGGTACCTCAACTATATCCTTTTTTTTTGGCCAGATGACTTTTATGCTGTAGCAGCTCTCCCACCTGGCTCAGTAAGCAGCTGCACAAATAGCAGTGCCCACAAAATGGAGGGAATGATGCAGGGGCTGGGAACGAAGAGACAGGCTGTGGGGTGGGCACAAGGCATGCTTAAGGCAGCAGGAGCATCAATGCCTCCCAAAGTATTGCCACAACCTAAGAGAGCAGGAAAAAGGAAAAAGAAAAAAAAAGGAAGAAGACAAGGAGGAAGGAGCTTGTGGAGAGAGTCACCTCCTTTCTTACACCTGGGATGAGCAAAACAGCTTTCTGCAGAGTGTGAAACTGGTTTGCTGTTTATCTGAGGGGTGCCTGCAGCTCAGCAACACACAGAGCTGACCTGTTACCTCCTTGTGCCAAGCCTGCAGGACCTCATAGCAGAGAAGCTGAAGGGAGAACCCTTCTGGCGACTGTTTTCAAAGCAAGAAATCAGCAGCATACGTCCAACTGCCTGAACTGGCGCTCCTGGAGAAACATGCTCTCATATGCTGTGCCTTGCTACTAAACCCCCGATTTCAAAATATTTACAGTGGCTCTGTTACCAGAGTTGCTTTACAAATCTCGGTTTCATTCTAGTCCAACTACTCCATCTAGTGTTTAATCTTCATAGATTCACATCATTGAAAACTTTTTTGTATCTTCAGTCTTAACAAATCTTGCAATTGCATCAGGTTTCTCACAGTAGTTAATGCTTCATTTGAAGCTCCAACTTCTGGAGACAAATGGTTACCTGAGAAAGGAGAATGTGGGATTTTTTTGGGTTTAGTAGTGTGTTTCAAGCTGTTTTCAATTTCTTTGTGTTTTTTAGTAGAACTTGAAATCTTGACAATATACGCCCTTAAAACACAGCTAGTAAAAATTCTGTATTTATTTTATGGGGCTTCATGATTTCTGAGCTAATTGTTGTTGATGGAATCTAACTCCTAACATAACTGGTTTTCGAAGATCTGGGCTGTCACACATTTGAGGCTGGATTCACACCTGAACTGTTAACACTGGTCCCTTCTACCTTTCTGTTTTAGAGCTGGTAGGAATCAGATGAGCCCATGGCTTGAGATTAGACACGCCTTTACTGAATTCGCCCTGTCATCCATTGCAGCTACAAAGAACTTGCAGCAGGATGGTGCTTCCATACTTCTCCTCAGGTTTATGACTAGCATAGAGGTTGAGTTTCTCCTATATGGACACATCCTATCATACAACCATATACCTGCTGGACTGCTTTTGTGTTGGCAGAGAAGGGGCAGCTGCTCACCCTGCATTTATTGCAAAGCAGTGCACTAGGCCATTTCTAATATACTTTTCAGCAAATATTAACAATTCAGAACAGATTTTACCTTGAGGACTGAGGGTAGTACTAGGTGTAACACCTAAGGGAGATCACAGGGGTACAGTATTGCCAGATTCCTTGAAGTTAGCAGAAGTCACCCCAAATCTCTTGGTTTTTTTCTTAAAACGTCCACTCCTGGTGGTGAAAGATCTCAGCTTTCATTATTTGAATATCCAAGTTAGCTGTGTTTCTGTCACTCCCCATTAGAGAAGGAAGTCTCAAGACATGTTCTCAGAGTTCAAAATCGTTAGAACTAAGTCCATTTAGTGTAAGTCACGATTTTTGAATGACAGGGTTTAGCGATACAGATATCAATTTACAACAGAAGCAATGGTGTATGCATGGGGAGATCGCCCATCTCCCTGCCTACCTTACCCCACAGTGATGGATCACAGTCTTGGCTCCTTCTCAGAGGCCATGAAGCAGCTCCACCCCTTTTTTCCATCTTATTCCAGCTATGCCTGAGACAGAGTGATCCCACACTGGTGGGATCAAACCAGCCTGGTGTTACACTATGTCGGCAGTCTTGCAGAGGTCATGGCCAAGAGAGTTTGATCCCATCCTCAGAGAGTTTAATGGCCTGATTATTGGAAAAGTTGTGTTTCCACACATATAGGGAAACATATATTCCCATATAGAGAAACTTTCAGTGAGGATGGATCCTTTCTGGGAATGTTATGGAGTACTGCTTCCCATGGCATTCACATGTCCTTCTCTTTACGCATTGCTAAGTGCTCCTGTACATGATTGCTAAAACTAAGTACAGCTGTGAAATCCATGACTGTTGTAATTAAGTAAGCTTGGCTTCATCAGGAGACCCCACATTGTTACCAGATGAAGAAATGTCAACAGCACTATGGTACCACCAATCAACATTCAGTAAGAACTTGAGTGAACTCTGCCAAAACAAGGATTTACTTGCACATTCCTGATACCAAAAAAAAGCAACATATTCTTTTAACCCTTGCCATGGGCTGGTTCAGGGCCTCCTGAAGGAGGACACTTTCAGAAGCAGAAGTAGAAACTCAGTGCCTGATTTTCACACATCAGGGGAGTTAGGAAGTTATGGTGATGCCTTCAGCCATGGTTTCCCAAAGTGAAGGCAAAGGCAGACATCTGGTTCAGCCACCTTCTCAGCCTAAGACAGTGATTCCTCATCTTCTCCCTCACATATGCCAGGATATTGCTTGCATGAGATGCTGCCAGAGGCAAAGGGATGCAGAGGTGGCCCATGCCACCAAGCAGCTCCAGAGAGCAGACGGCCCTGGAGCAGCCCCTGGTGCCCATCATTCAGCATATCTGCTCCAGCCCTGGAGTTTGGTATGAGGTGTTCAGCACAATCTAGCCACAAAGCACATGGAGTGGGATTAAACCAAAAAGCAGATGTGAGAGCATGTGGCACTGCACAAGCACCTAGCAAGAGGGCACTCCTGTCTTTAGACTCATGTTTTACTAGATCAAGGAGCCCTGCTCTCCTGGCCCCGGAAAGAGCAGAGCTCAGGCTGAGGACAGGGATTTGGAGCACTGAGTTCAGGTGTAAGAAAATGATTGTAGCATGCATAATGTGATGAAAAAACAAGTATTTTGGTACAGGCATGCCTGGCCTGTTCACCTATCAGTGCAGACACCTCCAACACACCCCCCGGACAAAGTGACTGCTCACTTCTCCCGGTTTGGAAACAACCCAAAACACTGCAGAGCCAATACTTTCCCGAGCGAGAAAGAGATAACAGTTACTTTGGACTTTATGTTGAATAAAGTAAGCTCCTAAACAGAAAAAGAGCACAGTCATCTTTGCTGGCTCTGAAAGTGCAGGGTCTCATTTAGTGCAGCCTGTTACTCTCATCCAGTCCTCCCGTGGAGCAGTAACTTACTCCGGGAGCAGGAGTACTACTTGGTGCAAATCAATGGGGTTGCTTTTGAGCTAGAGCCCTATCCACTGTAAGTAACACCACCAACAGCTGGACCTTGTACTGAAGTCCTGCTGGGAAGGTCACAACGGTGAAGAGAAGGTGGAAGGCTCCTCTATGAGACTGAGTTGAGCAAACTTGTAATATATCCCAACCTGATGTTTGCCACATACTACAGCTGACATGTCATCTACTACTTGCAAATCCATCAGGAAGACAACTTTGGAGGCGATTGATGTATTCACAAATTCATGTGGAAAAATTTCAGTTAAAACTGAGGGTAATCATTTTTACATGTTGAAATGTTTGGTTCTGCTATTTTTTAATGATGAATTTAACTTTGGAAATGCCAGTCTTTTAGGGGCAACAAATTTTTTTTTTTTCTATTTTTTTCTTTCAGAGTGGACTTTGTCGTTGTTTAAAAAAGTGATCTCAATCTCGATAGGCTTTTATCACTACAGAGAAAAATAAACATTCCCGTCAAGTGTAACACTTAGGTTAACCCAAAATGCTCTGCTTTGATTTTTTAGTTTTGATAAGAAACTTGGAAGATTTCTGTCTTTTTCTGACCTGGACTAATACTCTGTAATTTTTTGATGTGTCCAGTGAATTAAAAAAGAGACGTAATTCCACAATGACTATTCTGTCTTCCTGATTTTAAGCATGATGTTTTACTTACGTGTGATGTTCTGCTTCAGACAGGTGTTTAGTCGAGTTTTGGCTTCCTAGCGAGCGCCTTCTACAATAGCATGAACCAGATAAAGGGCAAATGGCTGCACCAGGCAGTGCCCTAGTGTACAGCAGGTCTTCTTAAAATGAAGTCAGTGTAAGGACTTGGCTGGCGGGTCTATGCTGTCTCTACAGCCACCCTCAAGCCTGCAATGAGGACAGAGATGTTGCCCAAGCAGAACCCATAAGGAAGCTGTATGCACACTAGAACAGCTAAAGATTACGGAAAAATAGGCTTTTCAGGTGCAAAATAATTTAGTGCGGTTGTTTAAGCAGAAAGTGAATCTTTGCCACATCCCAATGTATACACAGAGCAGCTAGTGTGGAAGCAAAGTGGATTCTTTTTTAAAAATCTGCTTATTGCTAGCATGACTGAGCTGCTGTTACATTACAGCACATGTCAGAGTGCAAGTCTGGCCCTGCATACACTGACTTTCCACAGGGAAGGTGGAAAAGGGACTGCAGGGACTGAACTGTCAACAGTGGCACAGAGCACCCTGGGTACAGAGCAGTCCAGGAGGAGCAGATTCACGCAGCCAAGCAAAGATTTGCAAAACTGAGGGGGTACAAGAGCCAGCAGAAGGGTCAGAAGAGCTTAGGAGACTGTTGAGGTCTGATGTTTGGGGGATCTTCCTGAGCGCCGCTGATTTTTGTGTGTAAGACTGTGAAAGGACCCTCCTCCCACCCAAAGTGGATGGTGAATGCTCCTGTAGACGTGGTCTGGGTTTGCTTTTGAGGAAAGAAATGCTTTCAGCTTAGAAAGCCTTATAGTCTTTCTTTAAATATGTGCCTGTCCTTCCAAGGGTCCAACCCTTCTTCCATTACAGACTGCTTGCTCTTCTTGAATATGTGCACTGGCCCAGCACTGAATCAAGAGTAAACATAAGAAAAAACTGGATATAATCAAGTAAGTTTTGGAGACAAAGCCAGCACACATAAGGAGCTGAGTACATAGAGGAGATTCCTCAGAAAAAAAAAAAAAACCTTCAAGCTACATAGGAAAAACAACAGTTGTCACTGTAGCCATATACTTGTGTGCAATTGGGACCTGAACAGAAAACAAGAGTTTGGGTCTTTGAGCAAAACAGCAGACATGAGAACATGCAGCACTGTCAACTGCATGAGCAGTCCTGAGGGATGTCTGAGTAGGACAAACATTAATGTTTCCCCAAAACATATTGAAATTCTCTTCAGCTTGGTGTCTCGGTCACAGGACATAATTCTGTGCTGTGAGCGCACTCTCTGTAGCCACTGGCCTTGTGCCTTCCCCCACCTGGATATGAGGCTCCCCTGCTTTCAGTCTATGCTGGCCCACAGTGGGGGCTTGCCCAGTTCATCTGGGCTGTGTCTGGACACTACTTCCTTCCCTGGGAGGTCTGTCTCCTGGGTGAGTGCAGATTACATCTGGACTGGACTGCAGCCATGGTGCTTGATGGGCCAGCAGTCCTGCACCTCCTGTTATCTAAGTGCAAGGGCCAGGCTGGAGAACAGCACAGCTCGCTTTGGGCTCTCGCTCCCTGTGGAGATCAAGCTGTGGTGGGGGCTAATGCCTGGCCAAGTTTCAGCCCAGCACAGAAGCAGGACATGGGCAGAATGAGAAGCTGCTCCTGCATCTCAGGCAGAGACACAAGAGCAACTGAACAGCCCTCCCAGAGTAACAGAATTTTTTTCTCCAGCTCTTAAACCAAGGAAAGGATGAACCTCCCCAGGTCCACATGGACACCTCCTGTACAGAAAGGCAGCCTGGCTGCTGATGGCACCACAAAATCTCTCCTTTGTTTAGGTATCCACTCAATTCCTTGTATCTCAGTCTGGATTTTGCTTCCATGCTTTCCTCCCTGTCTTGAGAAAGGCTTTATTTTCAAGACTTTCATATTTACAGCTCTCTTAATCCTCTTCCTCCCTTCTTTGTGTCCCAGAGTGGTTTTATAGATTGGCTAGAGAAGAGGCAAAATCCTCAAAGCCAGTGCTGGAAGCACCCTCCCTTAATCACCCCCAAGAGTGAGCTGGGAGGAGGAGAGGGTTGAGCTGTGCTCTCTGCCCGAGTTCCCACGCACAAGTGGCAAGAGAGACCCCAGCAGCCTGGGCAGCCCCCAGCCTCAGCGAGGATCAGACGGGCTCCGAACGCGCCACGCATGGCCTTCAGCACCAGTGGCCACACGAGGTCTCGGTCGACGGCTGCAGTGTCACGACCGCTCCAGGGAACTGTCTGATCCTATTTTGTGGCTTTTGTGTTTTCCTTTTTCCTACTTCATGTGGCTGAGTGAGGCAACAACAGCCGGAGCAGCTGTCCCCACATCTCCTCTCTTTGCTGCCCCTCTGAGACAAACCTACTGCGTTTCCCCAGGCCAGTGCCAAGCTGGTGACAGAAACCCTGGGAACAAGCTGAGGGGTCTCCCTGCCCAGAGGAGCCCAACAACAGGGAGTCTGAGCTAACTCCCATAGCTAGCTTGCATCTCACAGTTGATTTGATTAAGCAGGGAAGGGGTACAAGAGCAAAAATTCCTGTTGCAGTCTTCCTCCTTGTCCCCAACCTTCACCTGCATATCACCACCTTCACCATCTCTGCTGCAGATGCCACCGAGCACAAAATCTGTGTCTCTGAAAGGCTGGAGGTTGTCTCAGTCGTGCATGTGCATGAGTCTTAGACTGCTGTCCACAGCGTGAGGTCCTTTGTACGGAGTTAGAACAGCCCAAGGGCTGCTCCGGTTTACACACCCCAGCGCTCATGAACTCACTAACGACAGTCCCGAGGAGCTGAAGCTGCAGGTCAGGCTTGTACCATTAAATCCCTTCCTCCAGCCACCCATCTGTTTCCCCACTTCATTGCCAACAGCATTCAAAATTGATATAAGAGCAGCTATGCCAGGTCTCTTGTCAAGCCTTGGGGGTGCAGGAGACTGCGAGCTTGCACAGAAAGAATTGGCTTCATTGGGATGGGAAGCCACCCAGCCACCAGTGCAGACATCTGTAGCTGAGCCCCGTCCCCTTGGTTGCTGTCAAGGTCACGGGGCAAAACCCTGATTCAGCCGATCTAGTTTAGGTAACCGCGTTGGGCCAAGAAGAGTCACATCCAGGAAGTGGCTACTTCTCTCTTTCTCTTTTCTCTTTTTCTAGCTTCCCCGTATATTTTCCTTTAGAGCTGACAGCAATTTGGTTAGCAGACAGCAATGCATTTAACCAGAGTATCAACAGCCTCCTTAGGTCACTTACAGACAGTGCACGCCACTGACATATGGACAGTTTGCAGGACTGTGTTAGAATGGTCGGTTCACAGATTTAGACTACCTCTGCTGTCTTCGATAAGAATTTCCTTTCATCTTAATGAACCAAATATGTCCTATAACTCGTAAGTATTTTTCATTTTTACTAATGCCACACAAACATTTAATTTCCTAGTTGATTCGGTTTGTGAATGGAAAATATTCAGGCCACAACTTTTTACAGTGTTCTATAGAAAGAGCTGCTTTCAGACACAACTGTTACATGATGATGTTCTTAAAATAAAAAAGTTATAAAACCAATATAACAGCGTCTATTTGCTTGGGAGCACGGAGTACATAGCTCTGTGTGTTGCAACACAGCCATCCTGAACTGCAAGCATTTTGTGCTTTTTAAACACCATCCATGACATCTGGGAAATATTTCTGGAAGCATAACTAGGCACACAATGTCCTGGAAGGTAAATGGCTCCTTGTTTCCCCAAAAGCTTTCCAAATCACTTAGTAGAAGCTGTTGGGTTATTTTGGAGTGAACAAAATGCAAAATGCTGCCATTTTTGTGCTATTTTGTAGGTACCCTCTACCCTCTTTGTAGAAGTGCCAGCAGTGGGAGATGGTGGGCTTATTTATATCAGCTTTACTGAAGTAAACAAGGGCTAAGAGGATGGTAGCTACCCCCAATAGAAATACTTCATTCAGCCTGCATACTATGAGTCACACGGTTCACATTCAGGTTATATTTGCCTTTCTACAAATATAAGTATACCTATACGTATACATACACACACATATATACACAAACGTCAATCTCAGGTTACAGCCCAATTCACTTCTACATCTTACTCAGGCAGTTACAGTGGAATATCTCCTTCTTCAACGGAGAAATCGCATTTTTCCACCCTCTTATCAGTTAAAAGTAAAGGTTTTAGTTCAAAAGTTTGAAGTCAAACCTTAACTTCAGAAGCCCACTTCTGCTCTAAGGAGTTTAAGGGATTTTAACCCCCAAAATCAAATGTGTGCTGGTTTCCTCCATTACGGCAATGACACAGAATTACAAACATGACCACAAATACCCTGCGAAAATGTTGCTGCAATGCAAAAATGTAAAGACATGATCAGGTCTCCTGAAGGAAAATATTTACCTCAAATGTGCGCAGAACTTTAGCCAATGCCCCAACTTCTTCCTTCAGAGAGAAAATCAAAGAAATGACACCATTTTTATTTGAGGAATCTTCAATGTACATAGATTCCTGAAAGAAAGTAAAACAAATAAACAAAAAATTTACATTCACCCTGGGAGTCAGTTTTGCTTTGCTCCATTTCCCTTTTGCACAGCATCAGTAATGTAAAGAAGATATAAAGCTGCTTTAAGTGGGAATCGAGACCACTGTTGTTGCCAGAAGTAGAGCAGCTCTGGGGCTCTGCTGGTTAATGATGGCAGTGACACAAATCCCTTCTCTCAAGCTAGACCCCACGTGGGAGGGAGGGAGTCAAAAAGGGCAGGAAAATAGCCTATCATCGCCCTGCTTCACCTCTCAAGTGCATCAAGCTCTGGGAAGAGCAGAAACATTACTGCGCTTGAGTTTCAGCTACAGTGAAGAGACCTTCCCTCAGGCTTTCTTTTCATTAAGGCTCAGGATTAAGCAGAGCGATGTAGATGAGCTCTGTGCAGAGATGCACGCCATGATCTGTGGTTCCCTTCAGTTCTGCTTGTACTTTCCAGGTAGGCCCAGGAGAGGTGGTATTCACAAGAGGGACAGGGGAGTTGTTTTAAAAACAAAATAACAACAATAACAAACAAAAAACAAAATGGAAAAATGTTGGACAAAACATTATTTAGATCTTCCCCTAAATCCCACAGTGAGTAAAGACTCAGTTAGGGCACGATGTGTTTTCATTTATATTTGTTCTCCTTCTCTTGTTGATTTTCCGCTCTGCAAATTCCGAAAGGCAATTTCCAGTGTTCCCAAGCAAGGAGAATGTTTATTTTATTTATTTTCATGCTCCTCATTACCAGAATGTCTTAGTATGTCTCAGTACTTGTGTTTCTTTTGACAAAACCTCTGTTAAGTAGGGAAGAGCTATTTCACCACTTCAGAAACAGGAAATCAAGTCCTGGTGTGGGGCCAGATTTTCAAAATTATCTGGGTACCCGACATGGCACGTAAGTGCCTGCTGAGATTTCCAGAGTCACTTAATTTTTCTGATGTCAGAGTAAATTTGTTGCACAACCATCACGAACTTTTGGAAGTCACATTAATGCCTTATTTGTTAGGGGTTTTTTAACACCTACTGGCCTCAGTCAAATTGCATCTAGTTGGTATTTCAAAGATCACGCTAGACATCTGCAACATAGATGGATACTGGTGTAACAAGACCTGAGGCAAAACTTGACTCAAGGTATCTATTCAGTTTTCCTTTTGAAGATGTGTATTTTCGGTCAGAGCTTGTCCTCATTACAGCTATTGCTTAATTTAACATATAAATCAGAGTGTAAAGAGTTTCAGTTCCCAAACATTGTCCTTAGAAAAGACAGTCTTTGTAGCAGACAAAATAACAATCAAATCCAGCTCCCCTGAAGCCATAAAGCTCTTGGTGGGACTACATTTTCTGAGGCAATTTTATAAGGAACTGCCTTCTTTTGTAAAGTAAATAATTGCTGATTCTTCAGGCTGTCTCTGGGGCTGCTGCTAACATGAGAATTCTTTTCCAGAGAACAGTAACACATTTTTCTACCTGGCTTTACTTCCAGAGGTTGCAAAGGTTATGCAAATGTTTTCCATCTTTATGGGGAACATCTAGTGGGAACTGTAGTAGAAATACTGGTTTTATGCACCAGAGGGAAGACTGTCACCTGCTCAACTGCTACACTTCTCGCGGCATCTCTGTATCTCCTGAGTCCTCGCTCAGCCAGAGAGCCAGCCCAGCTCTTTGCTGGTGGGGACCAAGAGGAAAAGCAGTCAGGAGTGGTGTGGCAGCTGGATGATGAAACTCATTTATACCTGATGCAACCACGAGTGAAAACAATGACAGGAGTCTGTCAAAAGGCAAACCAAATGTCAGTAGTCCAGAAATTTGATGATAATGTAACCAAACCAGCATCTGAAATACTGTCCATATGCATAGCTTTGCCCTTCTGTTTTCCCCCATCACAACCAAAACTGATCTTAAGGACAGAACTGTCCTGCACCAGTGTCTGCCTGATAGACCAAGAATTTGGTTTTCATGGTCTGCACTGGAACTGTTTTGAAACGTCATGCAATTACATATTTAAAATACTCTTGCCAAGACATGCGTCAAGGACCAACTTCTATGGCAGGTTGACTTGAATCTGTGTGAGAAACGAAGAAATTGTGTTTTGGACACCTGCAGGGGATATAATGCAAGGTTCAAGTCCTGCAAGGTAATTTTGTTGCTAATTGATCTCTTTTTACCATGAGATCACAACAAAAACCTCTCAAAAAACTTCTTTCCAACCCGGATAGGTTTTCATTGGCCACTAGATTTGATGTGTTGAGATCAGCCACTTTCAAGCAGTTTTCACTCATTTTCACGCTCTTGTAAATTGATTTATGTTGGTTCTGACCCATTGTAGTAAGGAGTAGGCACTAATCGTGCAAACAGGGTGATACTTGCTTAATTTCTTGCAAATCTGCATATGCACTCGCTTCACTGGAAGGTCTTTGTACAAAAGTTAGCTCATGCCTGCAGAGATGATGGCTTTCACTGCAAGAGGAAAGCGTAAAATAATTGTTTTCCTGGTACCCAGTTCTTATCGATATATATGGAGGCAATAGACACGAATACACACTGGAGACAATACACATCAACATATCCATTGCAGGTAAGATAAATCAACATATACACATGCACTCACCTTTGCTGCTGAGCTTTTTGTAGCACCTGTACGCAGTTTTAACTGTTGATCACAGTTTATCCATTCTCAATTCCAATTATAATTTCTTGGGTTTCAACCTCTTATACTGAGAGGAATTGCAACTCTACTGTTCTACTGTTTTGTTACTACTGTGATTATGAACAAAAGTTGAACGAATCATTTCATTGTCATTGAAATATTGGCTATATGACAAACATATGTGATTTATAAATGTAGTGTGGAATAAATTAAGCTCTAATTTTCTTCCAACACCCTTTTTATTTTTCAGGAAATAAAATGAGAGCCAGTTGACAAACACGAATATCCATTCCTGGACCTAGTACCATTACAAAGATAGGTGATGTGTAGATGCAAGGACAAGTTTTCCTGAGCAAATGCAAATCTGCATTTTTTGTTAACCACTTCACACAGAGAGTGATACTGCCTTTCTGACACCTGCGGCAGTCAGTAACAGAGACCTGTCAGCCTTCTAATCCATTTCTGAGCTGGCTAGACAAAGCCCTTCAGAGTGAATTCTTACACTGTTAAAGCCAAAAAATTTCACCTTGTGTCATAAACTCCAGACTTGCTAGATCTACAAAATAGCAGAGGGAAAAAAAAAAAA